>Ga0214921_10000664_pt1 | contig 61928 bp, 56 predicted proteins | sample LL1505_MetaG_FD_177992 | JGI IMG/M metagenome (GOLD analysis project Ga0214921, IMG submission 177992) | Freshwater microbial communities from Lake Lanier, Atlanta, Georgia, United States - LL-1505 | ecosystem: Environmental > Aquatic > Freshwater > Lake | place: USA: Georgia | collected...
TCACAACAATTAAAAATACACTATGAGACAATAAGAAACACCCATTTTGTACTCTCATAATCAGGGGGTCCCAGGATCATGCCCTGGTGGGCCCACAGCCGAAAGGCAAGATTTTCAAGGGTTTATGCTGTTAAAAGCGTAGACCCTTTTTGTTTGGGGTTTAAACAAGGAAAATTACCCCTTATTCAACTTTTTAATTTCTTTCAAATCAGCAATATCTTGGCTTCTGCCTGACGCAGTTTTGTTATCTATAAATTCTTTTAAACCTATATACTTTACTTCAATCCCATTTACATCTACTTGTAATTTATTTGGAAAAGCATCTTCAAATTTTACACCATCAATGGTATTCAGAATATCAATTCTAAGTGGTGGGTATCCTATTTGCGTCACATAACCGGCTTGCATAAAATCAGATTTTGTTAATCCTAAACTTGCTAATCCGAATTCTTTTATGGCAAGTACTAATTTTTCTGCATTCGTTTCTGAACTATTAATCCAAATATCTAAATCGCCTGTGTGTCTTGGTTTACCATGAAATGCTAATGCGTATCCACCAACCACCATATAATCAACTTGGTGTTTATTAAGGAGTTTAACAAAGTCTTCAAAATCTTGGGCTAAAGTCATGCTTTCAGTTTTCTTCTTACTACATGTGTTTTATCCATTCTAGTAGTTTTAAGATCTACTGTTTGTGATATTAAAAATGTTACTGCTTCAAGCCTTTTTACCAAAGGTTGCGCTAACCAATAATTCAAATCATTCATTTTTTCATCCAATGACTTAAGTGGTGCTTTATGTAAAACTGGCGCTATATTCATATTCAGAATTGACTATAAAGTTACTTAAAATAAGGCGTTTTTGGTCCTAAATCCCAGACCAGGTTCCCGGCCAGGTTTTCACAAAAAATGGGTTAAACCTAAAACCCTCATAATCAGGGGCGCTAGCATTCATAATTAGGCCAGGATTTGTGTTTTTGAAGTAAAAAGAGGGTGAATGGTGGAATTATTTAATACATGATTCATTAAAGATATATATTTGATCTACCCCCAAAGGATAGTTTAAAACAATTAAACTATGAAAAAAGCAATCCTGGCGTTGGGTTTCCTTTATTTGATTTCGTGTACTAAAACCGAATCACCCGTTTCACAAAAACAATTAACTGTAAATGTAACACCAGAATTTGGCGGTTCAGTTACACCATCCTCAGGAGCTTATAAAATGGGCTCAAGTGTCAACTTAATGGCAACTCCTTCTCCAGAATATATTTTTAAAGAATGGACTGGTGGATTTACAGGGACAAATAATCCAGCCAATGTTGTAATGGATGCTGATAAAACAGTAACAGCAGTTTTTGAAAAAAGAGAATACCCGTTAAGTTTGACTATAGTTGGATCAGGAACTGTAAAGGAAGATGTTATCAAGATTGCCCCTACAGCAACTAATTATAAATCCGGGACAACAGTTAGATTAACACCTCAACCTAGTGCAGGATTTCAATTTAAAAAATGGTCTGGAGATGATACAACTTCAAGAATACCTTTAGATCTGATTATTTCCAAGCCTTTCAATTTGACCTGTACTTTTGAAAAAATGGCAATTACTTCATTGAAGATTGAAAATCTTTTAGATACACTTATCGTTTCGAAGAAACATAAATATATTGTAAAAGGTGTTTATCCGAATGGCACTACAATTGATTTAAGCGATAGTGTTAAAATCACCGCATCAAATTCTGGCGTAACTCTTCTAACTAATAAAAATATAGTTGGAGCTAAATCTGGAAATGTAATTTTAAATATAGAATACAATAATTTAATATTAAAAGATACTTCATTTGTATCTGAAATAGAAAACGTTGATTTATCTACATTAACATATCTAAAAACGCCTTCAAACGCTAATGCTAAAGTAATAGTCCCAGTTGTTGTTATTAACTACTATCCAACATTAAATGGGATTGATCTAGATACCAAAAGGGCTCCAAATTATAGCTCACTAGACCCTCTTACTTTAGATCAAATAAAAGAAAGAACAATTGATATACTTACAATGACAAAATTTGGAATTGAGGAAGGATCAAAATTTAGGGGTTATAACAACCCTGACGCAAAGGAAGATGTTGGAGTAAAAATAATAAAATACATTAATGTATATGAAGTAAAAAAAACAAAATACATAGCAAATTCGAAAATTTGGGATTTTGATTTTGCTGATTTATTTGAAAAACTCAATATAAAAAACTTAGTCAATATAAATGAAGCTAAAGAGATATGGATTTCATTAAGGCCGTTAAGTGAAGAATATCCTGTTGTAAAATCAGAAAACCTTAGCCCAGATAATTTTATAAATATTTGGGAATCTAACATGTCAAGTAAAAACACAGGTGATATATCTAATAGTAGTAGGTCAAATGATGATCTCCCAGTTTATAATAATTCATACGTTGTTTACGGATACAACCTTCATAGGTCATTTGCAGAAAATCTTCATAATAGAGGTCATCAAATTGAAGCTCAACTGAGTTACGCAGATGTCTCAACGTCTAAAGGGTTATTTTGGAATAAATTTGTTGGTTATAAAAACACAACTGACGGATACAAGCCTTTTGGTAGAGTTGGTATGACTCATTTTCCACCAAATACAACAGTAGATTATGATTGGGCAAATAAAACGAATGTTTTATCAGATATTGAAACTTGGTTACCAGATGGTGGTGAAACTAAATTGATTAATGCTGACAGGTGGTTAAAATTAAAATACAATATACCACCGTTAAAAACTTCAATTTATAGTGAAAGTGATGCTCAGTTTAAATGGCTTATTTATTGGTTTCAATCAATTCCAAATTCAAATAATAAGATTAATTATAATACAGATGCTAAAATTTCAAATTGGTGGGATATTTTTTATAATTGGGATAACTCATATTTAAATAATAAAACACTTTGGGATAGAAGTAATACACTATCAAAAATTCCAATCAATGATAAAAATTTTGAAGCAGCCTTGATTAAAATTGGTATTGATGATAAAGTTGACGGAACAGTATTAGCTTTTAACGTTGAAAGAGTTACAAGACTAGATATTTCAGAATCTAATATTAGTGATTTATCGGGCCTGGAATATTTTAAAAATTTAGAAACTTTTATATGCATGAAAAATAAAGTTAGTAGCGTTGATCTAACTGAATTAACAAATCTACAAGAGATATCCTTTTTTGGTAATCAGTGGTTGACTAAAATAGATTTAAGTAAAAATTCAAATTTAAAAAGTATAAACTTTGCATTAAATAAGTTGACTAATATAGATCTTAGTAATAACCCTGATTTAAGCTATATTGAAATTTCAAGTAATAATCTATCAAGCCTTGATTTATCAAAAAATTCAAAAATTGAAAGTATAAATGTTAGTGGTAATCCTAATTTAAAATGCATAAAAATAAGTAAAGAACAAGAATCAAAAATTAATAGTAAGTGGGAGGCAGGTGTACCATTTAGTATTAATTGTAACTAAAAAAACTGGCCAGGTTCCCTGCCAGGTTTTCACGAAAAACAGGTTAAAAGAGGTGATTTATGAGAAATGCTATATACTCAGTATCTTGTATCCTATTGATTATCAATAAAAGAAAAGGTATGGAATACCACCAGAAACCCTCATAATCAGGGGGTCCCAGGATCATGCCCTGGTGGGCCCATTGCCGAAAGGCAAGATTTTCAAGGGTTTATGCTGTTAAAAGCGTAGACCCTTTTTGTTTGGGGTAAGTCCTGGTCAAGTTTTGAATAATAAAAAATAGGAAAGAATGTTTTATAAATAAACAAATTTATATATTAACAAATTGTTATGTGACATTACAATTTGTTTGTAAAGTTTAAAAATTGAATATTTTCGGAAAACTAATATTAGGATATATGCATATTCACCCTCCACACAAAGTAGGATCAAATATTAAAGATCATTTCGTTCATTTTTTAATGCTTTTTTTAGCAGTTCTTCTTGGTGCACTTGCCGAAAATTATCGTGAAAATTATATTGAAAGAAACAAAGAACATGAATATTTAAATTCTTTGATTTCTGATTTACGCCAAGATACATCAAGATTAAATATTTGCATTGAATCTCGAATTGAAAAAAATACAAATGCAAAAAAATTAATATCGCTATTAAGCCAACCAGTGATTTCAAACACAAAAGATATTTATTATTTAACTAGACTTATGACTAGAGTGGAGGCATTTGAAGGAGTTGATGGAACTTTTAATCAATTACGCTCAGGCGGATTTAGTTTGATTGAGGATCAAAAAATAATTACTAAGGTTAATGAATATTTACATATAAGAAAAACAGTTTACGATTATAATACAACTGAAGAAAATATTTTACTGCAATTGAGAAATTCGTTATCTCAAGTTGTTAAAGCAGAAATATTTAGTCAAATGTTAAACTCGGAAATGAATAAAAATTATAAATATTATATTAAACCATTAGAAAAAAATGAAGAATTATTTTCTTATGATAAAACGAAAATTAATAATTTAGTTTATTGGATCTCAAGTGACAATGGAAATCAGACACTTAATAAAAATCAAATGTTGTTACTGAAAAATAAAGCGATAGAATTAATAAAATTGATAGAATCTCAAATGAATTAAGTGCATGTTTAAGAATAGACCTAAATCACATATAATTTTAATTATCATTTTTCTTGTAATATTAATTACTGGTTCAATTTTTACGATTAAGGTTTCCAATAATGTCATGGAAATTGCATCTTCTGTTTCAAGGAATATGAAAAATACAATGGATCCAAAAGCGCCTGATCCAGGAAAAACTCAATCAGAAACTTTGGCTATTCCAAGTACTTCAAAAAAGGTTATTATTGGGAGTTATCTAGAAAGAGTTGAAGATCTGAATGTTAAGGAATCAAGTTGGAGTTATGAATTTTATTTATGGTTTAAGTGGAAATCAAATGAAATCGATTTTTTAGGGAAAAGAGATAAAAATCATAAAAACGAATTACCTTTTTCAATTATTAATGGTGATGTCATAAAATGTGATTTAGTTAATCAATACTATGATAGTGTAAATAATATTGAGTACATACAATATTTTGTTAAAGCAAAAAATACGCAATTTTTTGATGTTTCACTCTATCCAATTGACAAACATGATTTAATTATTCCTATTGAACACAAATGGTTGGATAGAAATCAATTATATTTTCAACCTGATACAATTGACTCAAAAGTAAGTTCCAGAGTAATGGTAAATGGTTACGAAAAAAGTAATGATATAAAAGTTATAGAAAAAACACATGCTTATAAATCAGCTAGAGGAAATCCAAAATTTTCATCTGGTTATAAAGTTGATTTTTCTCAATTTAGAATGGCAATTAGGATATATAAAGGAGGCCTCTCAGTTATTTTAAAATTATTTTTAATTTTATATATAGCAGTTTTAGTAACTTTTATTGCACCATTTTCAACCGATCCTAGTAGATATACAACTGGTGCCTTATTTACTACAGCCGGTGCAAACTATATATTAGCTTCTAAACTTCCAGCAACTAATATTTATTCATTAGCCGAAATTATTAATACTTTATGTGTTGTTATTATAATTATTATGATGGGGCTATTGGCAGTACTCCCATCCGTAATTTTTAAAGACGGGATTGTTGATTCTTTTGAGAAAAAAATGAATAGACTAATAAATATAACTATGTTTTCATTTTTTCTTTTAATAAATTCACTTTTAATCTATATTGGAATAACTTATTCATAAAATAAAATATTATGGAAGAAAATGTAATTTCATTTAAGTATACTGAAATTTTTATTTTAGTATGGATTATTTTTTCACTATTCGTAGGATTATTAGGCTATAAAAATAAAGTTGGATTCACCCTAGCTTTAGTTTGGTCTATTTGTTTTTCTCCTTTAGTTGGATTATTAATTGTTCTTAGATATGAGAAATTAAAAAATGTATTTAAGAAAAATACTAATAACTAAATAAAAGGCCAGGTTCCGTGCCAGGTTTTCACCAAAAAGGGGTTAAAAGAGGTGAAATATGAGAAATATAAATCTATTTCAATCTTGTATCCTATTGATTATCAATAAAAGAAAGGGAATAGAATAACACTTTAAATCCTCATAATCAGGGGGTCCCAGGATCATGCCCTGGTGGGCAATTTGCATACATTTTAGGCTAATTTTAGGATTAAAAGTATAAAGGGGCCTTAATAGCGAAGAAACAGTGAAATTGCAGACAATATCTTATTTTCATCTAAATTATTAAAAATAATAATGAAAAAAATATTACTCTGTTTAATTGCATTTTTGCTATTTACTGCAGCGAATGCACAAGATAGTACTCATAAAAAACTAGTCTTTAATCCTAAAAATCCTGTGTACGAGGTTGCAGCAACTTGTGGCACATGTATGTTTAAAATGGATGGGGAGGTTTGCCATTTAGCGGTTAAGTTTAAAGGAAAAAATTATTTTGTAGATGGAACTAGCATAGACGATCATGGTGATGCGCACGATAAAGAAGGTTTTTGCAATGCTATTAAAAAAGCAAAAGTGCAAGGGTCTGTTGTTGGAGACAGGTTCCTTGTGACTTATTTTGAGTTAATTAAATAGGGCTTAATCATTGTTTTCATGCTGTATACTTTATGAAACTATATCCAATCCTCGTATTATTATTCATTGGTCAGTTTAGCTTCGGACAGGCTAAGACAAAAAATATTTTAATTACCTATTATAGTAAAACAGCGCATACACAATCCTTAGCAGAAGAAGTTGCAAAAGGAGCTGCATCTATACAAGGCGTTCAGGTGATACTTAAAAGTATAAATCAAACAACCACAAAAGATTTATTAGATGCAGACGCCATTATTATAGGTAGTCCAGTTTACAATGCGAACCTCGCGCCCGAAGTAGTTCAATTTATAAGTGCATGGCCATTTGAGGGCAATCCTTTAAAAGATAAAATAGGTGCTGCATTTGTCACAGCTGGTGGCATCTCTGCTGGGGAGGAGCTAGCACAGGTGAACATTTTACATTCTATGCTAATTTTTGGAATGATTGTAGTGGGAGGAGATGAGTGGACCTCGGCCTTTGGTGCTTCTGCTATTACAAATGAAAGTGTTTTCAAAACAGAAAAATTAAATGCCCTATTTTTACAAAAGGGTTTTTCACTTGGCAAACGCGTTGCTATGATTGCCCAAAAAATGAGATAGCATATGACGATTAATAAACAAGTTAAAAATGTAGATGAGGCCATCGCAGATATCATAGATGGTCAAACCATTATGTTAGGGGGATTCGGACTATGTGGTATTCCAGAAAATTGTATTGCTGCACTTGTAAAAAAGGGCGTTACAAATCTTACCTGTATTTCTAATAATGCAGGGGTAGATGATTTTGGAATTGGTTTAATGCTACAACAAAGACAAGTCAAAAAAATGATTGCTTCTTATGTTGGAGAAAATGCAGAATTCGAAAGACAATTATTATCAGGCGAATTGGATGTGGAGCTTATACCACAAGGCACATTGGCTTTTAGATGCATGGCTGCTGGATATGGCATGCCTGCTATATTTACACCAGCTGGTATTGGAACAGAAGTGGCGATTGGAAAAGAAGTAAGAAATTTTAATGGCAAAGATTATTTATTAGAAACTGCCTTCAATGCAGATTTTGCAATTGTAAAAGCTTGGAAGGGAGATACAGCTGGCAACTTAATATTTAAAGCTACCTCTAGAAATTTTAACGCGATGATGGCGATGGCCGGTAAAATAACCATTGCCGAAGTAGAGGAATTAGTGGAGCCAGGCCAACTCGATCCTAATCAAATCCATGTGCCAGGCGTTTATATCCATCGAATTTTTCAGGGTAGTCATTACGAAAAACGCATTGAACAGAAAACAGTTTCAAAATAATTGATGAATCAAATTTATATTTCATGCTAGATAAAGAAGCCATAGCAAAAAGAATTGCAAAAGAGATACAACATAATTCTTATGTGAATTTAGGCATTGGCATCCCTACGCTTGTGGCCAATTATATTCCAAAAAATATTGCTGTTTGTTTTCAATCAGAGAATGGACTCTTAGGCATGGGACCCTTCCCAACAGAAGCAGAGGTGGATGCTGACTTAATCAATGCAGGTAAACAAACCATCACCATGTTACCAGGTGCTGCTTTATTTGATTCTGCGATGAGCTTTGGCATGATTCATGCGCAAAAAATTGATTTGACTATTTTAGGTGCAATGGAGGTATCTGAAAATGGCGATATCGCCAACTGGAAAATTCCAGGTAAAATGGTAAAAGGCATGGGCGGGGCAATGGACCTTGTAGCGTCTGCAAAAAATATTATTGTTGCCATGCAGCATGTCAATAAAAATGGAGAAAGTAAATTATTACCCAATTGTACTTTACCGCTGACTGGCATTCGATGCGTTAAAAAAATAGTCACAGAATTAGCTGTTCTTGCGGTTTTACCAGAAGGTGGATTTAAATTACTAGAAAGAGCGCCAGGTGTTTCTGTTGAAGACATTAAAAAAGCCACCCTAGGAAAACTCATCATTGAAGGTGAGATCCCAGAAATGGCTTTTGATTAATTTAAATAACTATAAGTTACCTCTTAAGTCTTGTTCTCTTTCTAGTGCTTCAAATAAAGCTTTAAAATTCCCTGCACCAAAAGACTTCGCTCCTTTTCTTTGTATGATTTCAAAAAAAAGTGTTGGCCTATCTTCCACTGGTTTCGTAAAAATCTGTAATAGATAGCCCTCATCATCTCTATCTACTAAAATGCCTAATTGCTTAAGCGGAGCTACATCCTCGTCGATAGGTCCTATGCGATCTAATAAATCATCATAATAAGTAGATGGTATATTTAAAAACTCCACACCACGACTACTTAGTTGTGTCACTGTATCTACAATATCGTCTGTGGCGATAGCAATATGTTGTACACCTGCATCTTTGTAAAAATCTAAATATTCTTCTACTTGTGATTTCTTTTTTCCTTCTGCTGGTTCATTGATAGGGAACTTTACAAATCCATTGCCATTGCTCATGACTTTACTCATGAGTGCAGAGTACTCTGTTGAAATTTGCTTATCATCAAATGTCAAAATATTTTTAAAGCCCATTACCTCTTCATAAAAACTTACCCAAGTATTCATTTGATTCCATCCCACATTGCCCACACAATGGTCTATATACTTAAGACCAACTGCAGAAGGCTTATAGTTACTTTCATGCTTTCTAAAGCCAGGCATAAAAACACCTTTGTAATTATTTCGCTCTATAAACAAATGCACCGTGTCTCCATAAATATGGATACCACTCATTTTTATTTCACCTTGTTCGTCTTGCATGGTTTTGGGTTCCATATAAGGCTTAGCACCTCTTTTTACGGTTTGTTCAAATGCATCATAAGCATCGTTTACAGTTAATGCAATCGCTTTTACGCCATCTCCATGTTTATAAACATGATCTGCAATTGCTGTTGTTGGATGTAATGGCGTAGTTAAAACAAGTCTTACTTTGTCCTGCATTAACACATATGATACTTTTTCCTTATCACCTGTCTCTGGGCCACTGTATGCAAAATCTTGATAGCCGAACGCAGTTTTATAATAATGCGCCGCCTGCTTAGCATTCCCCACATAAAACTCTACATAATCTGTGCCTAGTAAGGGTAAAAAATCTTGATCATTCGGGTTGCTTTCCATTTTTTATTTTTATATTTTATTCGATATTATGTTGCCAGCTCTTATGATAATTTTCATCTTCAATTAACAATGCCTCTTCGGTGATCATAAGTGGTCTAAATGGATCTATCATCACAGCCAACTCATCTGTCTTTTCTTTGCCTATTGATTTTTCAACACTGCCTGGATGTGGACCATGTGGTATACCGCCAGGATGCAAAGTAATTTGACCTTGCACAACAGACTTTCTACTCATAAAATCCCCATCCACATAATACAACACTTCATCACTGTCTACATTGCTGTGATTATACGGGGCAGGAATCGCTTGTGGATGATAATCATATTTACGAGGCACAAATGAACAGATTACGAAATTTTTTGCTTCAAAAGTTTGATGTACCGGTGGTGGCTGATGCACCCTTCCTGTAATGGGTTCAAAATCATGAATAGAAAATGCCCATGGATAATGGTAACCATCCCATCCTATAAAATCAAAAGGATGGGTTCCATAAGTATAAGGATAAATTAATCCTTGTTTTTTGATCAAAACTTTAAAATCACCTTCTTGATCAAAAGTTTCTAAATCACTTGGTCGTCTGATATCTCTTTCACAATAAGGCGCATGCTCCATCAATTGTCCAAATTGATTTTGATATCTCTTTGGAAAACGAATAGGGCTAAAGCTTTCAGTGATGAATAGGCGATTGTTTTCATCATCAAATTGTATTTGATAAATTGTGCCCCTAGGTACTACAAGATAGTCTCCGTATGAAAATTTAATTTTACCAAATCCTGTTTGTAAAGTACCCGATCCTTTATGAATAAAAATAACTTCATCTGCTTGACTATTTTTATAAAAATAATCCGTCATGGAATGTCTAGGTGCTGCCAAAGAAATTTGTAAATCGGCATTCACTAAAACCGGTTTTCTGCTTTTTAAATAATCATCTTCTGGTTTTATATTAAAACCTAATAAACTTGTATGACGCAAATGTTTTTCTCTTGCAATTTTTGGCTCCACCGAATAGGGTTCACCTAATGCTTTTACAAAAGTGGGCGGATGCGTATGGTACACTAAAGAATACATGCCAGAGAAACCTTCTGTCGATACAAGTTCTTCTGCATATAGTTTTCCATTGGGTTGTCTGAATGCGGTATGTCTTTTATGGGGAATCTCTCCCAAACTGTGGTATATTGGCATAATTTAGTTTTTGAAGAAGTACAATACTAACAATTATTAGCAAGTTATAAAATATTTATTTTTAACTTTGATGAACTTGAAAAAAGCACTCAATTAAAGTCGATATTTTTGAGCAAATTACATTATAAACAATTGATAATCAATGAAATTAGTTAGTTATTTAAAATCAGGTGAAATCCAACTAGGAGCGATTGTGAATGAGGCCCTTTACAACCTCCAATCTGTGAATGAAAACTTGCCAAAAAACATCATTGATTTTTTTCATGCTAGCAATGAACTCGTTCAACAAACAGAAAAGCAACTTTCACAAATTGCAGACAATACTTTAAGTGTAGACCCTGTGAAGGACTTCACTTTATTAGCACCAGTGCCTCGTCCAACATCTTGCAGAGATGGTTATGCGTTTCGTCAGCACGTAGAGTCGGCAAGAAGAAATAGAGGCGTGGAGATGATTAAAGAATTTGATCAATACCCTATTTTTTATTTTACCAACCACAATGCTGTGCAAGGCCCTGGTGACATTTATTGTATGCCTGACCATTTTCAACAACTTGACTTTGAATTAGAAGTGGCAATTGTAATTGGGAAAGAAGGTAGAAACATCAAAGCAAAAGATGCAGACGCCTATATTGCTGGCTTTACAATTATGAATGACCTTAGTGCAAGAAAATTACAAATGGAAGAAATGCTTTTAAACTTAGGACCAGCAAAAGGGAAAGATTTCTCTACAGTGATTGGACCTTGGTTGGTGACACCTGATGAATTAATTCCTTACTTAGTGTCTGCAAAACAAGGGCATGTTGGTAACAATTATAATTTATCCATGAAGTGCTGGGTAAACGACAAACTAGTATCAGAAGGAAATGTAAAAGATATGGACTGGACATTTGCAGAGATTATTGAAAGATGTTCTTACGGTGTAACCATTTTCCCTGGGGATGTGATTGGGTCTGGTACCGTTGGTACAGGCTGTTTTTTGGAATTAAATGGAACTGGCAAATTACATGATCCAAATTACGAACCACAATGGCTTCAAGCAAATGACACAGTAAAAATGACCATCGACGGATTAGGAACTTTAGTGAACACCATCAAGGCCGAAGCCACTGATTGGTCTATCTTAGCACTAAAAAAATAATTGGATTAAATATATCTACATGCTAACATTAGACACGGAACAACTAAGTACACAAGAAATACAACAGTATTTACAATATGCGATTGCACCAAGGCCCATCTGCTTTGCATCCACGATTGACTTAGAAGGGAATGTGAATTTAAGTCCTTTTAGTTTTTTTAATTTGTTTAGTATGAACCCACCCATTTGTATTTTCTCTCCATCCCGTAGAGTAAGAGATAATACCACTAAGCATACACTTGAGAATATTAAAGTCGTGCCGGAATGTGTGATTAATATTGTGAACTACAATATGGTACAACAAGTGTCTTTATCAAGTTGTGATTATCCTAAAGGAACCAATGAATTCACAAAAGCCGGATTTACTGAATTGGCATCTGAATTGGTAAGACCACCAAGGGTGGCAGAGTCTCCTATACAACTTGAATGTATTGTGCAAGAAGTCATTGCATTAGGTGCGCAAGCAGGTGCTGGTAATTTAGTACTTGCAGAAATTAAAAAAATACATTTACATGAGTCTATCCTGGATGCAAGCAATCATATTGATCAAGCAAAATTGGATTTAGTAGCGCGTCTTGGAGGAGACTGGTATGCAAGAATTACAGAAGCGAACTTATTTAAAGTAGAAAAGCCAAATACAAAACTTGGGATTGGATTTGATCAACTGCCTATTGCAATCAAGGAGAGTCATTTATTCACGCCTAATGAAAAAGCGCAATTAGCAAATACGAACATTGTGCCTGTATTGAATGCTTCAAAAGAATTAAAATTATCTTCAGAAAAAATTCAAGAAATTAAAGCCGCTCTTTCCAATAACAATACTGAGCTTGCTTGGACAATTATTCAAACTTTAGTTTAGCATCAATTATTTTTAAGCCATCCCAGATTAATTTTGAATGAGTTGGATGGCTATCAGACTGTGCATTTAAATAATTTCTTAATTCATTTGCCAATGCTTCTTGTGTTGGCATGGTGTCTGCTAATTCCAATAATTCCATTGCCCCAAGCCAATCCTCTTCAAAATTATTTTTAATATTTTGCCAAATTTGATTCAAACTATCATCTGACTTCCCTTCTTCTCTATAGTTTCTTATTTGTTTAAACAGGGATTGGTATTGAAGGTCCTTTGCAGTATAATTTTGTTGGTGGGTAGGTTGTTCAGAAATATGCAATTGGTCTTCGAAAATATTTTTATCCGCCGTTCCATTGAATACAGAAACAATGGTGTCCCCAATGGCCATGTCAAACATGCCCCATGCTGGTTCAAAAAACACATTTCCTTCTTTGTCTGTCACTTTACAATCTTCAAAACTTAGTAGGACCAATTTATTTTCCATATAAGTTTGATTGACTAATTTTCCTTCTACCAAAATGCCATTTTCAAAAGTCAATGCAACGACTTTGTCTATTATAATGCCAGCCGATAAAAGATCTGTTGCAGTAAAGTCCTCTAATGATTTAGTAGCGTCCTTTAGTTTACCAACAGGAGATCCAAATCCATGCGCATGGTATTCTACACCATGACCTGCTAAAAGTTGATCCTTAAAAGCAAGCGAACTTGGTCCTTGTGTATTGATGTATTTGATTGCATGATTGTCATCTGTATACACTTTACTAAACACCCCAGACACTTGTAAGCCTGAACTAAATACTGATGTACAAATATTTTTACATTCTATGGCCTTTGATACACTTTCAAGTCCACCAACTCTGTAAGCCATAGTAGATTCGAATTGCTCTAAAACATCGATCAAATTTTGAAATGTTGGCGTGACAAAAAGTTGCGGTTGTGGTTTTGTAATATCGTACCCATAAGTCAATGCATCAATAGTGTATTCAATTTTTTTAACCTTAGGATCCATGCATGAAGCACTTTCACCTATCGAAGAAAGTAAACCTGCACCATATATTTTAGGTTCATCAATTGGTCCAATTAAACCATACTCAACCGTCCACCATTGTAGCCTACTCAATAAAGCCATCTCGGAAGGAGCGCCTAAATTTTGTTGATTGTATAGTACTAAAGCTTCTGCCTCTTCTAACGCCTTTTGATCTACATTAGGCATTTCTTTTAAAATAGAAAGTGTTCTGATAGATTCATATAAGGCATAATCCTTTGAAGAGAACAATGCTTTAGTGCCAATAGCGCCCAAATAACTTAAGTACTGATTGTATTTGGTATCACTTATAATTGGCGCATGTCCAGCAGATTCATGAATGATATCTGGCGCGGAGGTATATTCAATATGTTCTAATTGTCTTATGTCGGCAGCAATCACTAAAACTCTGTAAGCCTGGAATTCCATGAATGCAGCAGGAGGGATAAATCCATCTACTGTCACTGCACCCCATCCAATATCCGTCAAAGCATCATTAATTTCTTGTAAACTTGGAATTTTCTCAATGGTCAATCCGGCTTTTTTTAATCCAGGTATATACGGGTAATAAGCCACATTTTTTAAATAGCTATAATTCTGACGCATTACATAACGCCATACCGCATGATCTACTGGTGTATATTTTTCATAGACTTGGGGTACTATGTACTTTCTAAGATGTAAAGGTAAATGGGCTACTTGTGCATTTTGATAATCTAAGAATGGATTCATATAAACAGCTAAAGATTATAATGTACTATTAATATTCAGAATTGATTATAAAGTTAATTAAAATATGGCTAAATCAACCCAAAGAAAGAGGCCCCTATTGCTAGGGGCCTCTTTTGTATTTTTTATAAACTTAGAATGAACTGACTATTATTTAACAGCCTTGCCAAATCCAATAAAGTGCACAATTTTTCCATTTTCAAATCTAAAAGCATCCATCCATTGGTATTTTTGTGATTTACCATCTGCCATTACTAATTCAGCCTCGTCCCAAATATCTACCCACTGATGCCCATTTTCTCCAACTACAGGTAAAATGGCAGCAATTTGATAGTTTTTGAATGTCACGCCATTGAAGTTCTTTTCCATATAAGCAATAATTGAATCTCTACCTTTGATAGTTGATCCATCTTCACCATACATAAGTGCGGTATCTGTCATCATGTCTCTAGCTGCTTTAAAATCTTTCTCAAACAATACTTTGTGAAATTGCTCAGCTAATAATACATTCTTTTGATCACCCATCTTAAAGTTATCGGTATAAGTTGGCTTGTAAAGATGTTCAACTTTTTCTGTTGTAGCTTCAACAGTCTCAGTTGTCTTTTTTTCAGTGCTAGTACAAGCAGCGAATGATGCTGCAACAAGTAATCCTAAAAATACTTTTTTCATAATTTGGTTTTTAGTTTGAAACATGAATTTATCATGTAGCCTTTATAAATAGGACTTAAAAACAAGAAATGTTGTTCCAAAATCGTAAGAAGGAACAAATAAATAAGGTAATTATTTAGTTTAGCTCTTTAAATAGAGTTTCTTACGTACTCAAAATAATAAAACTATGAAAAAATTACTTTTCTCAGCATTGATTGCAACAAGTCTATTTGCATGCAAATCAGAAACAAAACCGGCATTTGATTTAACAAATGCTAAAAAAGAAATTGAAGCAGCTAATGTCAGTTTATTCGATTTAATTACTAAAGGTGATTCAGTAGGTGCTGCTAATGCTTATACTAAAGATGGTAAATTTATGCCTGCTTATATGCCTGCAGTTGAAGGCACTAAAAATCTAACTTCCTTCTGGGGTGGATTTATTAAAAATGTAGGAGGAGTTATATCATTAACAACTTTAGAAGTATGGGGTGACGAAAATTACATCACCGAGGAAGGGTTATTTGAAATTAAGTCAAAAGAAGGTGCTCAGATAGACAAGGGAAAATATTTAGTGCTTTGGAAAAAAGAAGATGGCAAATGGAAGCTTCATAGAGATATAGCTACCACAGACATTCCCCTAGCAACTAAGTAAAATAAAATTGAAAAATATTATAAGGGTTTATGAAGTCAAATTCATAGACCCTTTTTATTTGTAGTAAGTTACGGGAAGTAGATCTACCAAATTATATACCTACTCAACCCATTCTATGGGAATGATGACTTCGTTGGTTCTTCCTATAAATTGGAAGGGCGCATTGTACCCTAAAAAGTAAAATCCTTCTTTTCTAACAATGTTTTTTTCTTTCAACATGGCTGCAAGCTTATTTTGATACATTACAATTTTTTCATCATTGGCATAACCACCAAACCTAATCGCTGCAAAATAAGTTGGTTCAGATTTTTTGATTTCTATTTGAGTGTCATTAGGAGTTGGCAATGGACTTCCATTGTATTTTTGAGGCATAACAAAACTCATACTTGAACCTTTATCAGTAATACGCATAATCACTGGGGCCGTCATAGAAATACTTTCTTTTTGTTGATTGCCTCCAAAAATGAATTTTGCTAGTTTACTAAAGCCCGAGCTAGCCACTGATTTATAATTAGTCCCTTTTGAATAAACGGTAGCCATTGTAACAGCAGGATAAAACCTGATTTCAAATCCAACTTCTTTTTTTACGACTCTATAAGGTTGTTTTTCTGTTTTTACCACACTCATGAGCTTAAAAGATTGGAATATCAAATAAATGCCTATCAACAATAATGAGATGTAAAGTGCTTTCATAAACAAATGTAGTGAATTTTTATACTATCTATTTTTTTACAAATGCTATAAAAAGCCCTGCTAATTGCATGGCTTTTGTTAATATTTATGTTGAATATTTTATTGGGATTAACCTGATGATACCAACTTTATTGAATAATTTAATAATTGGATACACTGGATCGATTTCCCACCACTTTGCTGCGAAATTTGGTCGGGCACCTGCATGATGGTGGTTATTTTGAAACAGTTCTCCTAACATCAAAAAATCAATGAATAAGGTATTCTTTGATTGGTCTTTTTCTCCCGGAAAATTACGATAACCATATTTATGTCCTGCCCAGTTAACAATAGCGCCTTGTATTGGACCAATTAAAAAATGGATAGGTAGTAAAAAGTACATCCACCATGCTGTGGCAAAGTTGACGTAAAATAAAATATATAATCCCGCAAAGAATAACCTTGTAGCGGTATGGTCTGCTATTTTATCAATTTTTGGATACACTGGAAAATTTTTATCAAATCGTTTCTCAATTTCCAATGTACCATGTAACACCCCATTGTACACATTCTTGGTATGCATCATCATTGTAAAAACTTCTTTGAAAAAATGTGGCGTATGTGGGTCTTTCTCCGTATCACTATAAGCATGATGCATACGGTGCAATATCGCGTAAGCACGTGCATTTAAATAAGAACTGCCTTGAGTCACCCAAGTGAAAATATAAAAGTACTTCTCCCAAAAAGGAGACATAGTAAACATTTTATGCGCAGAGTAACGATGTAGGTAAAAAGTTTGTCCAAATAAAGAAAGATACCAATGAAGAATAATAAAAATCAACACAGCCATAGTAAAAAAATTTAGTGCCAAAACTAAACTTCTTAGCCTATAATCTAATACTATGTTTAACAAAAAGGCAATTTTGACCTAAATAATGCAAGGTAAAAGGAACTACTTGGTAGGAGCAAGTAAAGGCAATGTAATATTTTATAGATTTAACCCAGATGGGCTTAAATACTAAGAAAGGAAATAAATAATGATCTAAAATTCTTTTTTTAAGATGGCTATATCTTCCTTGATTCTTTCAATTTCAACTAATAGTGTGCCATTGTACACGCCGCGTATGCGTTGTTGTTGATCTACTAGAATGAAATTTTCGGTATGTAAAAACTCATTGCCCGTTTGATAATAGCCAATGGTGTCTCCTGCAAAATATTGCTTCTTTGCTAAATTATAAATAGCATTTTTAGATCCAGTTAATAAATGCCATTGTTTGCTATTGACCTTATTTTCAATGGCATACTTTTTTAAAACAGCAACTGAGTCAGATTCAGGCGTTACACTATGTGATAAAAACAAAATTGAGGTATCTTGTTTTAACGCTTGTTGTAATAAAAATATATTACTCGTCATCTTAGGACATATTCCCCTGCAACTTGTAAAGAAAAAATTGGCGATATATATTTTACCATCCACCGTTTTATTTGAAATCATATGACCTTCTTGATCCGTAAATTTAAAAGCCGGGATTCGATGTATTTGCTGGTATTGACTGTCCGTTTTCTTAATCCATTCTGGCGTCCAATCGGGGGTATTAAAATAGGGTAAGGTTTCATCTGCTTCAGTGTTACTTGCTTCCAATGGTTTGTTGATTGTGTTACATGAATAAAGAAGAGCGCCTAAAAAAAAGATGAAGACTAATTTCATACTTGATAATAGAACAGATTTATAGAACATGCTGCTTTTCATTATTTGGTTTTTTTGAGGATTGTATCATTTGGGTTCATGCAAAGTTTCAAACCAATCAATCCATACCTTCTGCCATTTTTAACCACATAGTTAGCTCTTATAATGCCATTCTCCCACCACATTTTTTGAATGCCTTGCTCATAACCATGTTCATAATGAAACGTTCTATATACTTGTCCATTTTGATACCATTCTTTGGCCTCGCCATGATACTCTCCATCCAAAAAATAAAATTCAAATTGTGGTTGTCCATTTTCCCAATAGCCAATATGTTTTCCTACTTTTTTTCCAGCGTGATAATTACGCACCAATGCAATTTGTTGATTTGGATACCATTTTTTTTGGACACCTTCTTCCAATCCATTCAAATAACTTGCTACCAACATCGTATCCTTTGCATTGTAAAGTGTATACACCAATCCGCTATATTTTATATTATCGTAAAAAAGGGTGTCTTGGTGTAAAGTGAAACCTTTGTCTGTACTTGGTTTAAAAATAGGAGGAATATTATTTGTATGAACTGTCGCAGTTCTAGATGCTGGATTTTTGTTTTGACTACTATGTTTACCTAACTCACATGCGGAAAAAAGTAAGCTCCCTATCAAGCAACCTAAAATAAAAAACTTTTTCATTTATTGTGACACTGTTCCTGGTGTTCCGTAAAATCCGGAACCATTAATGTATGGGTCAATACTTGTAATATGATAATGATAGATGCCACTAGGATAATCAGCAGTCGCTAAGGTATGCCCATGATAGATATCAAGTTTTGTATTGTCAATAACAACCCCATTTTCTTCGGGACCATACACTGGGAATCCATCTAATAAAAATCCTAATAATGCTGATTTATTGGCTATAACAGTGGTTAAATAAAGCGGTTCCACATGATAGTGATAAGCGCTGGACGGTGCTGGATGTCCCCAATATCGATCAAAAGAAACCATTTCATTTGCTAAAGGCTGATTAGGTCCAGCATATTGATTGTAAAAAGGAACTCCGTTTAAAGATACCCCAATGGCACCTAATGGCGTGGCAAGATGTGTGGTTGACAATTTAGGATCAACGGGTATTTTAAATACGTATGCTTTTTGAGCGATTGAATTTGGATTTTTTTGAAACTGATACCCTGCAAATGTAGTACCAGAGAAATTATCATATAATGTATTTGTAGTAGCATAGTAGCTACTCTTATGATCCGGTAATCCTGTTGTTTTAATCGTAATATAAGTGCCATCGGAAGTGATGCTACTTGCTCCGTAAATTTTCTTATAGATATCTGGAACCGAAGCGTTCACCACTGGATTGGTCGTATTATTTGAATTACTTATTGGTGTAGTTGTTCCTGCATCTTTGGAACAAGCTTGTAATAATAGCGAAAAACAAAGGATTAAATAAATGAATCTCATAGGTCAGGGGATTTATTCTTTGACCAAATTTATACTGTAAAGTTTAATATAGAAAATTTAAAACTTTACAATCAAAGCCATTGTAGCGGAAGTTTGAGAAGACATAGTATGGTCATACCTGTAGATTGCATCTTTAGATTGATAACGTTTTAACTCGGCTCGCCACAATACATTGGAATTGATTTGGCGATCGTAATTGACAGAAGCACCAAAGGTGCTATAGCCATTTGGTGTTGCAGTTGGGAGGATGATTTGTTGCTTGTCGCTATAGTATTCGAGTCTAGCTGCAAATTTGCTTTTAGGATTGAAATTGAATTTACCAATGATGACTGGAGTATACCAAACTGCCGTGTTTTTTGAAGTATTTTGTTGCGTGCCTATGTCAAATCCAAAGATAAAAGCTGTTTTTGGCGAAGCTTCATAAATCGCATACAGGTTATGAAATACCCTTAAAGCATCCACAGTATCTACATTGATTCGACCAATAAAATTACTATAATTTAAAGTCAGGGAGCTGCTTGGTTTATAGGTAAGTTGAAGCCCAACACTTGGGGCTTGGCCCTTATTGGTTACCGTTATTTTCTGCCATCCATTGAGCACATGAAATGCAATATATATATCCTCTTTTTTATTGGTATAACTCAATTTAATGCCTGTTTCATAATAAGGTGAATTTTCGGCCAATATACTCCTGGTTAAGTTCCAACAATCACTGCCAACAGCACTTTCAAAGCCAATATGCGAAGGCATCACCCCTGCATCTACCCAGATATTTTGATGTTTAAATGGCTTATAGCCCATATTTGCTTCTAACAAAGGCTTTGCCCAATTGGGCTCGGCGCTTAAATTGTACATCGCATAATTACCTGTCATGAGTGCCAAATTAGATCTGACACGACTAGACTGATACCCCAATTTCATAAAAGCCAGATTGACATTCAATTGATTGTGCTTTTTATAATTGTAGTTAAAGTCTGGCTTCTCAAAATGATTTGGATTAGAGAAATCATAACTATAATACATGTCTACATAAGTGGTGACTTTAATCGACTTTGTTGAATCTTTTTGTGCCAAACAATGCACAGAAATAAGTAGGACCAATGATAAAAAGGTAAACCGCATGAATAAAGTTACTATGAATCTTTAAATACTTGTAAAAAGGGATTGAATTCTGCCGTTTTTTACAAAAAAATGGCGTGCATAAATAATGTAAAACTTATTCTAATCTTAATATATCCCTTTACTTAAATAGCATAATTTGTAAGTACTAAAACGATGCATATGGTTTGGCGTAAATTTAGCGGCGAAACAATTTCGATACCAATAGCAGAGCATGTAAAAAAGTGTATCGAGGAAGAAACTGCAAAAAACAATAAACTTAAAGTGTATATAGGCACTGATAGTCAGGTAAAACAAGCCGTAACAGAATTTGCCACGGTCATTGTTTTTTTAAGAGAAAAGAATGGTGGATTTATGTTTATCCATAATGAGAAAACAAATCAAACACTGCATATCAAAGAAAGGATGTTACTTGAAGTGTCAAAGAGTGTCGAAATTGCCTATTCCCTTTGTGATTTATTCATTGAACATGATGTGGAAATGGAAGTACATGCCGACATCAATACCAATAGTCAATTTAAAAGCAATGAGGCTTTAAAAGACGCGATGGGCTATATTATGGGAATGGGTTTTGCATTTAAAGCAAAGCCAGATTCCTTTGCCAGTAGTTGTTGTGCAGACAAGGCCCTGAATTAGTCTTAAAGTATCGTTAATACCTGGATATATTAGGCTAAACTATGTTTCTAATGTAATTTTGCAGCATACATGCAAAAAAAGAATACAGTTAAAATGTTGGTCAAGTTCCGTTTTATTGGAATGCTGTTATTCATTTGCCTACTTCATCAATTGGCTTTTGCAACTTTACAAAACACATTTGGGTTTTCAAGTTTAAATTCAGTGACTATTTCAAATAGCTACTCTGAAAAAAGTAATCTTGATCTTTATAATAATCAAATTGACCTTTTTGTAGAATCCGAATCTGAAGATGAGGATGAATTGCATCACGAAAATGACAATTCAAAAAATTCCTTCTCAAATCATTGTAATTGCAATTCAAATCACTATTCCGTATTGATTAATACACTTTACTTAAGGTTAGCTTCTACTAATCAAAGTAAAATTGAACTTCCCTACTTTGTGCTCTACCATGCCTGGAAGAGCGACTTGTCTTAAACTGATTTTTTCAAACGCAGTTCATATTGCGTTATAACATTCAAGCAATCTATTGTTTGTTTGTTTCTATTCTTGTATTCATATCACCATTCAAATAAAATTAATGAAAGGATTCCTACTCGTTGCGACTGTTGCAACTACATTACTTTTTGCTTCCTGTGCACAACAAGAAACAGAAAAAGAAACAGAAACGACATTTAGTGTCACAAGCCCGCTGCAGATAGACACTACTATTTACAAAGAATACGTAGCTCAGATTCATTCTGCAAATCACATTGAACTTAGGTCTCAAGAGAAAGGATATCTGGAAAAGATATTTGTGGACGAAGGGCAGTTTGTAAAAAAAGGACAAATGATGTTTAAGCTGATGCCAGCTATTTACGAGGCTGAAGTTGGAAAAGCAAATGCGGAACTCAATTTTGCAGAGATTGAATATAAAAACACAAAAGGATTAGCGGATAACAAAGTTGTGTCTGCTAGTGAGTTAGCAATGGCTAAAGCAAAACTAGATAAAGCCAAAGCAGAATTACAATTAGCACAAGCGCATCTTGGATTCACCGAAATTCGTGCACCTTTTGACGGTATTATGGATAAATTCCATACTCGACTTGGTAGCTTAGTAGACGAAGGTGAATTATTGACTAGCCTATCTGATAATCGTAAAATGTGGGTCTACTTTAACGTTGCTGAATCTGAGTATTTGGATTATATCCAAAAAGTGCGATCTAAAGAAAAGCAAAAAGTATTATTACAAATGGCCAATAAAGCAATTTTTGAAACAGCTGGATATGTAGAAACGATTGAGGCAGATTTTAATAATGAAACAGGTAATATCGCTTTCAGAGCAGCCTTCCCAAATCCAAAAGGAATATTGCGTCATGGTGAAACAGGCAATATCATGATGCCTGTTCAATTAAAAAATGCAATACTCATCCCACAAAAATCTACGTTTGATGTGCTTGACAAAAAGTATGTATATATAGTAGATGCGAATGGTGTGATTAGGTCTAATGAGATTACCATAGATCAAGAAATTCCTCACTTTTATATTGTTGCTTCTGGTTTAAAACCAACAGATAAAATTCTTTTAGAAGGCTTAGGTAAAGTAAAAAATAACGAAAAAATTAAATTCAACTTCGTTTCCTTACAAAAAGAATTGGCCGAAATCAAAAATATTCACGCCGAATAATGGCAAGATAAAATAAACAAGAATGTTTAAAAATTTTATAAAAAGACCTGTACTAGCAATTGCCTTATCATTGGCAATTGTCTTTTTGGGTTATATCGCAATCACCAAATCACCGATTGCGCAATTTCCAGAAATAGCGCCTCCTAGGGTAACTATAATGATTGAATTCCCAGGATCCAATGCCGATGTATTGGTAAAATCAACACTCACTATTATAGAGCGAGCTATCAATGGTGTGCAAGGTATGCAGTACATGCTTTCTGATGCCACGAGTGCAAGTGAAGCAAGTATCGATATTGTTTTTGAACCTGGAACAGACCCTACGCTTGCAGCTGTTAGGGTAAAAGCGAGAGTAGATCAGATTATGACCAATCTTCCTCCATTGGTTCAACGCGAGGGGGTGATTATATCTCCAATGCAGCCTAGTATGTTGATGTACCTTAACCTTTATAGTAAAGACAATAAGGTGGATGAAAAGTTTCTTTTCAACTATGCCAATACCTTTATACTTCCCGAATTGCAACGTATTAAAGGGATGGGATTTGCTCAAGCAATTGGTAGCCGTTCTTTTGCCATTCGTGTTTGGTTAAATCCAGAGCGAATGAGGGCTTACAATATATCAGCAAAAGATGTATTAAAAGCAATGGATGAGCAAAGTGTATTAGCACGTCCAGGACGCGTAGGATTGAGTTCAGGAAAGTCCGCACAATCACAAGAATACGTATTTACCTATAAAGGATGGTACAACACCCCCGAACAATACAATGAGATTATTTTAAGAGCAAATGCAGATGGAGAGATTTTAAAGCTTAAGGACATTGCTAAAGTTGAAGTGGGTTCTGAGTTTGTAGATATTTATTCTAATAAAGACGGGCATCCTTCGGCATCATTGGTCTTAAAGCAAAATCCAGGTAGTAATGCAAAAATTGTCATTGAAGATGTAAAAACGAAATTAGCAGAATTGAAAAAGGATTTTCCACCAGGAATTGACTTTGAAATCAATTATGATGTTTCTAAATTCGTGGATGCGTCCATCGAAAAAGTATTACACACTTTAGTGGAAGCATTTTTATTAGTGGCATTTGTTGTATTTATCTTTTTGGGTGACTGGCGCTCAACCATCATTCCAATACTTGCTGTGCCAGTTTCACTGATTGGTGCATTTGTATTCATGAATGCATTTGGTATTAGTATCAATCTTATTACTTTATTTGCACTCGTACTAGCCATTGGTATTGTGGTGGATAATGCCATCGTAGTGGTAGAAGCAGTGCACGTAAAGATGGAAGAAGAAAATCTTTCTCCCTATGCAGCTGTTCAAAAAGTCGTAGTAGAAATTAGTGGTGCAATTATTGCAATCACCTTAGTCATGGCCTCTGTATTTATTCCTGTCGCCTTTATGACTGGTCCTGTAGGGGTATTGTATCGTCAGTTCTCTTTGACAATGGCAAGTGCTATTGTGATTTCTGGATTTGTGGCATTAACACTTACTCCAGTTTTATGTGCTATGTTACTTAAGAATACACATGGCAAGCCAAAGAGAAAAACACCTATTAATCTTTTCTTAAACTGGTTCAATAAGAAATTTGATATTGCAACTAGTAAATATGAAAAGCTACTTGTTTTAATTGTTAATAGAAAGACTTTGACTTTCGGGATTTTAATTGTCTTTGGATTTGGTATCGTAGGTGTCAATAAAGTACTTCCTGCCGGATTCATTCCTAATGAGGACCAGGGACAAATTTATGCGATCATTCAAACACCTCCAGGAACGACCTTAGAGCGTACGAATGAAATTTCAAAAAAACTTCAATTGATCGCAAAAAAAGTTGAAGGCGTATCCTCTGTGACTTCACTTGCTGGCTATGAAATTCTTACAGAAGGTCGTGGTTCAAATGCAGGTACTTGTTTGATTAATTTAAAAGATTGGTCCGAAAGGGCACATTCTGTAAAAGAAGTCATTAAGGAACTTGAAGGAAAATCTAAAGACCTGCCTGCTAATATCGAATACTTTGAACCTCCTGCTGTTCCAGGTTATGGAACATCCGATGGATTCTCGCTTCGCTTGTTAGATAAAGGAAGTAATGTAGATTATCAAGAATTTGACAAAGTAAACACCGAATTTGTAAAAGCACTTAGTAAAAGAAAAGAATTGAGTGGATTATTTACTTTTTATTCTGCAAAATATCCTCAATACGAGATTTTCATTGATAACAGCTTGGCAATGCAAAAAGGAGTATCAATTGGTGAAGCGATGGAGAACTTAAATATTATGGTCGGTAGTACATATGAGCAAGGCTTTATCCGATTTAATAATTACTACAAAGTCTATACTCAAGCTTCTCCAGAATATAGAAAACAACCTTCTGACATTTTAAACATGTTCATTAAAAATGATCGTGGTGAAATGGTACCTTATTCTGCATTCATGAGTATCAAGAAAACACAAGGACCAAATGAAATCTCAAGGTATAATTTGTATATATCCTCTTTAATCAACGGGGTTCCTGCAAGCGGATACTCCTCTGGAGATGCAATTGAAGCCATTAAAGAAGTGGCAAAGACGACTTTACCAAGAGGTTATGATATTGCTTGGGAGGGTATCTCATATGATGAATCAAAAAGAGGTAATGAAGCATTGTATATTTTCTTAGTAGTGATCTTCTTTGTCTACCTCATTCTATCAGCACAATATGAAAGTTTTATATTACCTATGGCTGTTTTACTTTCTATTTTTCCTGGTGTATTTGGTTCTTTCATTTTATTAAAATTAATGCATTTGTCTAACGATGTGTATGCGCAAGTTGGATTGATTATGCTTGTAGGATTGTTAGGCAAGAACGCCGTATTGATTGTTGAGTTTGCAGTACAAAAACAAAATCAGGGTGCGAGTATTTTAGAGGCTGCTATTACAGGAGCTAAAGCACGTTTCCGTCCAATTTTAATGACTTCTTTTGCATTCATTGCAGGATTGATTCCACTTGTTTTAGCAAAAGGCCCAGGCGCAGTTGGAAACCATACCATTGGCGCTTCTGCATTAGGAGGAATGTTATTTGGAACCATTTTTGGTGTTATTGTAGTTCCTGGTCTTTATTACATTTTTGCAAAACTTCAGGAGGGCAGATCCCTTATCAAAGATGAAGATCTAAATCCATTAACAGAAAACTTTGTGGAAAGTAGAGAAGATTCCGCGCTTATTAAACAGATTAAAAACATCATCAAAAGATTAAGGAGGAAAAATAATGAAAACTAAATATTTAATTTTCTTAATGCTTGTTGGTTTTACAGCATGTAAAATACCTGCACTCATTAGCAAACAAGAAGACAAAACAGTACCTGCGTATTATAGTACAATTCAAGATTCAACGAATATTGCATCTGTAAAATGGCGTCAGTACTTTACAGATCCTTATTTGATTGCCATCATTGATTCTGCATTAAAAAACAATCAGGAGTTAAATATTGCACTTCGTGAAATTGAAATTGATAAGAATGAAATTCAAGCACGTAAAGGAGAGTATCTACCTTTTGTAAGTATGGCTGGAGTAGCAGGTATAGATAAAACTGGGAAATATACCTGGGATGGTCTTGCCGAAGAAGACTTTAAAATGAATCCAGAAAAAGGACCAAAATACATTGGTGATTTTAGAACTGGTATCTATGCTTCTTGGGAATTGGATGTATGGAAAAAATTGAGAAATGCAAAAAAGTCTGCAGTGCTTAAATATTTTTCTACCATAGAAGGCAGAAACTTTATGGTGACAAATATCATTGCAGAAATAGCATCTTCCTACTACGAATTATTGGCCTTAGACAATATGATGTCCATTGTAAAGCAGAATATTGAATTGCAAAAAAATGCGTTGCACATGGTTAAACTTGAAAAAGAAGCTGCTAAAGTCTCTCAACTTGCAGTGAACCGATTTGATGCGCAATTGTTGCACACACAAAATCTGCAATATGATATCCAACAACAGATTGTTCAAACGGAAAATAAAATCAATTTCCTTACAGGTAAATTCTCTAAGCATGTGCCAAGAACGAACACAGCATTGAATGATATTTCTGTTGAAATAGTACAAAGCGGTATCCCATCACAATTACTATTAAATCGTCCAGATATTCGTCAAGCAGAGCTAACATTGGCTGCCTCTAAATTAGATATACAAGTTGCCAGAGCAAATTTTTATCCTTCATTTAGATTAACTGCAGGTACAGGCTTTACGGCCTTTAACCCTGGTTTTATATTTAGTCCAGAGTCATTATTATATAATTTCGCAGGAGATGCAGTTGGTCCATTGATCAATAAAAATGGTATCAAAGCTGCTTATAAAAATGCCAATGAAAGACAAATCATTTCTGCTTACGAATATGAGCGTACTATCCTTAGTGCATTTATCGAAGTAGCCAATCATTTGTCTTTAATAGACAATTATAAAAAAAGTTATGAGACCAAGTCTAAAGAAGTGGAGATCCTAAATCAGTCTGTAGACATCTCCAACAAATTGTTTACCTCTAGTAAAGCAGATTATATTGAAGTATTACTAACACAAAGAGAAGCATTAGATGCAAGGATTGAATTGATTGACACTAAATTAAATCAGTTAAAAGCTAAAGTCAATATATACCGATCGCTCGGTGGAGGTTGGAATTAATTTTGATACTAAAAAGCCCCTTTGAACTAATCAAAGGGGCTTTTTTTATGCACTAAATTGGTTGGTATTAATTTGTATTCTCTTTATACCCCACCTGAAAATCAATCTGTATTTTATTATCCACTTTTACAAATAACAAACTAGGTCTTTCTACCTTGTAGTCTTCTAATAGAACTGGTAGACTGCCAGTAAACATCCATTTATGATTGACCTTTTCTAATTTTACTTTGGTCTCTATCATTCGCTCTACTCCGTGAAATTGTAATTTACCTTTTACAAGTATCCCATCGGGTGTATATTGCACGCTTGAGCTGCTAAATAAAATTCTTGGATAAGTGAGCCCATCTAACACTTCCATCATATGGCTATCTCTGCTAGACAAACCACTGTTAAATGTCGCCACATTCACTACAATTGAAATTTGTTCTATTTCATTTTTTTGTTCGTTCCACTTGGTAGCCACTTTTAAATCCTTACTAACCCCTTGCCAACTGTGTAATTTGTGCACCATTGAATATGTGACCGAAGAACTAGTCGTTTCAAATGTTGGATTTTGAACGAAAAAGGACACCATCATTGAAAATAGGATATGTAATAACATAATTTAAAATTTAATGACCACCATGGCTGCTGCTAGACTAACAAAACTAGTATAGGCTGCTGCTCGATGATAAGGTTTCAGTGAAGGATTGTTTTGAATTTGAGAAGCAAGAATATTGGTTGCTAACATGCCAGACATATGTGCAATGGCCAACCACTTATGTAATCTTATAGAAGTTAATTTTTTGTCTCTTTTGAAAGTGGATGGTGGTGTAAATAAAGCATTGATTGCTGTAAGTCCATATGTAAGATTGATTGCAGCGCCCAAGGCTTCATGTGTTTGCTTTAATTTATACGAGCCGTTGTATAACTGACTTCCAACAATACCCTGTGCGACCATACCACCTAATGTCACAAAACCTCCTATTTGATGTATTTGTAACATTTTTCTTCTTATTCTTAAATCAATTTTTCTTCTCTCTATAGGGTCTTCAATATTACCATACCTGTTCTTAAAAATACCATTTGTTCCCCAAACCAATTTTTGAGTAAATAACATTTTTGATGGAGCAATTAGTTGACTATCTACTTTTTCATTGACTAATAGCGTTTGTAATAATGAATCGGTTTGTGCTTGGACTTTATTCATGCAACATATGAACATGAGTAAAAAAAATGCCTTTAACAAAGATTTGTAATTCAAATACTTATACATGGGGTAAATATCTTTTAGTTAATTAAATACTAATTGCTAGAACAAAAGTACTTTAACCATTGTTATGATTTATATTTATTATTATCTACTCAGTAAATTTAACATTATGGAAAGAAAAGATTTCATTGAAAAAGTTGGCCTTAGTGCAGCTTCGGTACTGATTTTTGGTTGTATGCAATCCTGTTCTAAATCTGGCAGTACAACTTCTCAACCAACTGGGTCTACTAATAACTCTGGTAAACCTGTTGACTTTACCATCAATATAACAACAAGTCCTTATACTAGCTTAAACACAGCTGGAGGATTCTATGTAGACAAAACAAATAATATTATTATTGCTCGAACACTGGCCAATGAATACATTGCAGTGAGTTCTCTTTGTACCCATCAGCAAGTAACAGTAGATTTTCAACCAAATAACAATCGCTTTTATTGTTCTGCACATGGATCCGTATTTGGTACCACAGGTGCCGTAATCAATGGACCAGCTGGTGCACCATTGAAACAATATAAAACTGCTCTTTCTGCTAGTAGCCTTAGGATTTTTGAATAATAGCTAAATATGCCTCATTTTTCAATCCATCATATAAAAAAAGCCTGCTATTAAAATAGCAGGCTTTTTTTATTCAACAAACTTGATTTAAAATATAAACTTAGTACTTAAAAAATTAGAATGATGAGAGGAAACAATATCGTTGATGATATGCTTGTTCTCCTCAGTTAATTTTGCAGCTACTAAAGACCTAATTGAGAAAGATCTTAATGCATCCACTACTGATAAAGTACCTTCTGCACTATCCTTACGTCCTGTAAACGGAAAACTATCTGGACCTCTTTGACATTGACAATTGATATTCACCCTACTTACTTGATTCACTAATGGGTCAATCAAACTAGCCAACTCAGTTTGATTTTTTGAAAATAAACTTACCTGCTGACCATGTGTTGACTCAATAATATATTGAATAGGTTCTTCAATAGACTCGAACGGAATGACTGGAATAATAGGGCCAAACTGTTCTTCCACATACACCTTCATTTTGTGATTCACTGGGAACAAGATAGCTGGATAAAAGAAAGTCTCTTTAATCGTACCACCGTTTTCGTTCATCACCGCTGCGCCATGTAGTTTTGCATCCTCAATTAAATCATTTAAATAAGCTGGTTTACCAGGTTCTGGCAACGCTGTTAAAGTCACACCTTTTTCCCATGGTAATCCAAATTGTAATTTTGCAACCTGTTCTTTTAATAATTCAATGAATTCTTTAGCAATAGATTGATGCACAAAGATTGTTTTAAGGGCCGTACATCTTTGTCCATTGAATGAAAGTGATCCTAAGACTGTTTCTTGCACTGCTAATTTAATGTCGGCATCTTTCGTAATGATGGCAGCATTTTTCGCATCTAATCCCAATATGGCTCTTAGTCTATTTACTTTTGGATGTAATTTTTTTAATTGATTGGCTACTTTACTTGATCCAATGAGTGTTAATACATTGATTTTGCCTGACTCCATTAATGGTGGGATAATCACATTACCTCTTCCATAAATGGTATTTACTACACCTTTAGGGAAACATGATTTAAATGCTTCTAACATTGGAAAGTGTAATAAAGTGCCATGCTTTGGAGCCTTAAACAATAAGGTATTCCCCATAATAATTGCAGGGATCAAAGTGGTAAATGTTTCATTCAATGGATAATTGAATGGACCCATACATAATACAACCCCTAATGGTGATCTTCTTATTTGAGCAATGATACCTTGTTCAATGGTGAATCTAGAGGAGTCTCTATCAATATCTTTTAGTGCTTCAATGGTAGCATAAATATATTCCACTGTTCTATCGAACTCTTTTTCAGAGTCAGCATACGTTTTACCAATCTCCCACATGATCAACTTTACCACAATCTCTTTTTGCGCTAACATTTTTACAACAAACTGTTCAACGCAGTTGATTCTTTGAGCAACAGACATCGTTGGCCACTCACCTCTTCCATCGTTATAGGCTTTGCAAGCAGCGTCCAAAGCAATCATTGCCTCCTTCTCGGTACATACTGGATAGGATCCTATCTTAATACGTTGAACACCCTCTGGGGTGTGCATACAAATTGGTGAAAACACTTCGTGCGATGGTCCATCCCATGTAACTAACTCACCATCAGATAGATAGGTTCTTTGGTCAATCAATCCTGGTAAAGCATAGGCTTCAGGAATGGCCTGCTTTTCTATAATTAAATGGTCTAATTGTTCTTGAAATGTCATGTGGTTGGCTTTTAATAATAAATATAACAAAAATTACTACTTATTGTTGAACCAATAGAATGCTTGTTAAAAGCCTTTATTTATCTCTTTTATGGTGGATATACCTAAATCTGTATAAAAAGAAGGATGCGATTGCAAATAAGAAACCAATGACAACGATTGCATAGTTCATAGGCTTTTCAATCGTTAAAGACATTCTAAGTAAGATAGTTGTGATAATAAAACTTGCGTTTCTAAAAATGATGAAAAAAGAAGAATGAAAAGTAAATGAAATAATAAGTAATAAAACATCCACAAATATCATGATAGAAAAAAAGTCTTCGTAAAAAACAGTATTAGGATTTGGATAATGGGCATTGACCCTTAAAGCTTCAATCATATCCACAGACCAATTAAATAAACTTGTCACACTTAAAACCAAGAGTACAACAATCATACTGAGTGAAACGACTTTCTTGATATTAATGAATTGATTTAATTCTCTAATGACTTCTTTATTATTACTACTATTATAAATTTTATAATACACTATTGTCAAGCCTAGCATGACTATAGATGCACCAAGATCATACAGTAAACTTATAAATGCAGGATTTTGAAGATGCACCGCTTCGTGCGTATTAAAATCGGCAATATCATGAAAAAAACTCCTTAATGTAATAAGTGTAATGACCTCAAATTGCTTACCTATAAACTCTGATATGGAATTGGGTATAATAATTATGAGCAAAAAAACTTCATAAAAAAGTATAAAACTAAAAGGGGTATAGATAGCTTTTAAATAGCTATGCTGGAAATTTTGAAAATAATTAAAATTATTGCCTAAATATATGATTGCTAAATGGAGTATAAAAGAAAATACAGCAGCTCTTAATAAAAGCAGCTCAATTTTCCTCACAACTTTAGGATTAAAGTAGGAATCGAAGTTATTACTAGCTAATTGTAAAAACTTACTCATGCACTAATTATTTATAACCTTTAAATTTATTAAGGGACAACACAAATCCAACACCAAACAAAATGGTGATGAAGGCTGCGAAATAAGGTATAATCTCAATCATTTTTATTATTTATTAATTTTAAAAAAATCGCAAATCCTAGGATAGAAGGAACCCATAAGCCTAAAAATATTGCTGATTCTTTTTCACCTTTAAACCATAAAAGTTCAGAAAAGATTAAGGAAGAAAATGCTGCAATAAGCATGATAAAGTCTGAGGGGGTGAATTTTTTTAGCATATTCAATTTGTGATTGTATATAAATATAAGCTTAATTAACTGTAATAAATACTTTATCATTTTTTGTACGCTTCTATGTTGATTGTCAATCATATAAGCTATCCTCCAACTTATTTTAACATTTTAAGCCGAACATTTCATAAAAATAGATGTTATAGTATCAAACATTAAATATGAAAATCAAAAACTTATTGTTAGCAACTTTTGCAATTGTTGCTAGCACAATCACAGTAAACGCTCAAAAAACAATTGTAGACGTAGCTGTAGGATCAAAAGACCACACAACTTTAGTTGCTGCTGTTAAAGCTGCTGACTTAGTTGCAACTTTACAAAGCGCAGGACCTTTTACGGTTTTTGCACCAACAAACGCTGCATTTGCTAAACTTCCAGCTGGTACTGTAGATTTTTTACTTAAGCCTGAAAACAAAGCAACTTTAGCTAAAATTTTAACTTACCACGTGGTAGCTGGTAGTTTTAATGCTGCTGCTGTGGTAAAAGCTATCAAAGATGGCGGTGGTTCAGTGACTTTAAAAACAGTTAGTGGTGGTAACTTAGTTGCTTCTATTAAAGGTGGTAAAGTAATCTTGACAGACGAAAAAGGTGGAGTTGCTACTGTTGTTGCAACTGACTTAGCTGCAAGCAATGGCTTGATCCACGTTGTGGATGCTGTTGTATTACCTAAATAATTTCAACAACTAATATCTGGCATTCAAATGATTGATGCTTAGAATTAATAGATGAATTTAAAAAAGGGTTTACGATCTAATAGTCGTAAACCCTTTTTGTCTTATCTAACTCCTATAAAGTTTTTAAAGAGATAACTTTTATTTAATCACACCTAATTCCTTACCCACTTCTATAAATGCTTGAATGGCTTGATCCAAATGCGCTCTTGTATGTGCTGCGGATATTTGTACACGGATTCTTGCTTGGCCCTTGGCAACAACAGGATAGTAAAATCCAATCACGTAAATGCCTTTCTCTAATAATTTTTCAGCCATTTTTTGAGATACCACTGCATCGTATAACATGATTGGAATAATAGGATGGGTGCCCGGCTTGATATCAAAACCAGCTTCAGTAATTTTTTCTCTAAAATAAGTCGTGTTTGCTTCTAAAATATCTCTGAGTTCTGTTGTTTGTGATAATAAATCAAATACAGCAATAGATGCCCCAGTGATAGAAGGTGCTAATGTATTTGAAAATAAATAAGGTCTTGAACGTTGTCTTAGTAAATCAATGATTTCTTTTTTGCCAGATGTAAATCCACCAGATGCACCGCCCAATGCTTTTCCTAAAGTGCCTGTAATAATATCTACCTTACCCATCACACCTTTTAATTCATGCACCCCTCTTCCAGTTTTTCCTAAGAATCCTGTGGAATGACATTCGTCTATCATCACAAGGGCTTCATATTTTTCGGCCAATTCCACAATCTTATCTAATTGTGCAATAGTACCATCCATAGAGAATGAGCCATCCGTTACAATGATTTTTTGAACGGCACCGGCTGCAATGGCTTCTTTTAATTTGACTTCTAAATCCTCCATTGAATTGTGTTCATATCGATACCTCATAGACTTTGTGAGTCTTACGCCATCAATAATAGATGCGTGGTTTAAAGCATCCGAAATAATTGCATCCTTTTCGCCAAACAAGGGTTCAAATACCCCACCGTTTGCATCAAATGCGGCAGCATATAGTATCGTATCTTCTGTACCTAAGAAAGTGGCAATTTTTGCTTCTAATGTTTTATGTATGTCCTGTGTGCCACAAATAAAACGCACTGAGGATAAACCAAATCCATGTGTATCAATTGCAGCTTTTGCCGCTTCAATCACTTTTGGATGTGAGGATAAACCTAAGTAATTATTGGCACAAAAATTTAAAACTTGTTGGCCGCCTTTTATGGTGATTTCTGCACCCTGCGCCGAAGTAATGATTCTTTCTTTTTTATATAATCCTGCTTCTTTGATGCTTTCTATTTCCTTTTCTAAAAATGGTTGTAATTGATTGTACATATAATTTATTTTGAATCCTTGTAATTAAAATATTGAGGCAAGTTTTTTACAATAGTTGCTGTCATTGCTTTTAAATCAAATGCAGGATGCCAGTTCCAATCCTTTTTTGCAGCAGCATCATCGATGCTATTTGGCCAACTATCTGCAATTTGTTGTCTAAAATCTGATTGATATTCGATGTCGAAATTTGGATAATAATCCAATAAGCTTTGATAGATTTCACTTGGTGAAAAACTCATTCCAGAAAGATTATAACTTGTACGAATGGTGATATTTTCCTTTGGTGCATCCATTAAATCTAAAGTGGCTTTAATGGCATCATCCATATACATCATGGGTAAATAAGTATGTTCACTTAAAAAACAATTGAACTTTTCTCCTTGCACTGCTTTATGGTAGATGTCTACTGCATAGTCGGTTGTGCCTCCACCTGGTAAAGACTTATAACCAATTAAACCAGGATACCTGATACTCCTAACGTCTACCCCATATTTATTAAAAAAATATTCGCACCAATGCTCGCCTGCTAATTTTGAAATACCATACACGGTATTGGGATCTTTGAATGCTTTTTGAGGTGTTTGGTCTTTATCTGAATTTGGACCAAAAACCGCAATAGAACTTGGCCAAAATACTTTTTCAATGTGGTGCTCACGAGCCACTTCTAATACATTTAAAAGGCCGCCCATATTTAAATCCCAAGCTTGTACTGGATTTTTTTCACCTAGTGCAGATAAGATGGCAGCCAAGTGATAGATTTCCGTCACCCCTTCTTTCATTACAATGGATGCCAAGCTGGTTTTATCCATTACATTCAATGTTTGAAAGGTACAATAGTCAAATTTATCTTTTGCAGCCTCCTGAAAATCGCTTGCAATTACACTGTCCTTGCCGTGCTTATCCGTCAATGCTTTTGTGAGTTCTGTACCTAATTGTCCACCAGCACCTATGACTAAAATTTTACCCATTAAAATAATGTTTGAGTGTAAATGTAAAATTAGTTCATTCCCTTAAATAGTCAAACTTAATATTGTAAAAGGGGGATACCAATTGGACGCCTTTAATTAAACAAACCCACTAATTTATCCGTCACCCTATGACTGATATTGGTAGAAATAGTCAACTCAATAGTTTGTGGCCTTAAACTTGATAAGGACATTTTTGATTGATACACATCATAGCTCAATCCAAATTTATATTGCTTATACATTACACCAAGATATGGGATGATGGCATCTTTTGTTCTATAAAAACAACCAATATAAAAACGATCCTCCTTTTCTTCTTTTGTACTCAAAGGAATACCCAAAACAGCTCCTGTATAAATAAATTCATTTTCAAACCTGTTTTGATAATCTGCATGAAAGGCAATTGTATTGTATTCCCAAATCCTTTTTTCAAAATTAATTTGTGCTAAAGTTTGATAGGATTGTTCAAATTTTTCGAGGGCTTGTTGGGTTGAGCTTCTATTGATATAAAATAAACTACCCCCTAATTGAAAAAATGTTGCTTCATTGGATAAGGTATACAATAAACCTACATTCGAAGAAAATTTACTTGGCGTGGCATTGATGACTTCTAAGCTTGTTGCATTGAACAATCTTCCAGAATTAAACTGATCCCCAAAAGTAAGTTTTGAAGCATCAATCGTTCTTGTAATCAATGTGGAACTTATACCTAGCGCAAGACTGCTTGTTTTTTTGTCGTTTAAAAAAAGTCGATTGGCTAAACTAACTGTGATCGCATTGGTTTGTAAAATGCCGTCTAATACTTGTTCTGATACCGCTTGTACACCCATCCCAAAAAGATTATTTTTATCGTAATTATTTTTTCCTACCAATGCCACATCAGCTGCAATACCAATGGTTCTGTAGGCGGCACCTACGCCCTCGTACTGTGTTCTAAAAATAGTTTGTACTTTATTGTTGATCCCAAAACCAGAAGTCGCAGGATTAAAGAAATTATTTAAATTAAAGTTCTGAGACGAATACGGTGTTTGTGCACAAGTATCTTGTACAACAGACAGGAAAATAATTCCAAATATAAAGGGTACAATTTTTTGCATTTATCTTAATAAAAGGAAGGATCCTGTTTTGGTAATGTGTTCGTCTTTATACGTAATATAATCTATCAAATAAGTATAAGCATCCATCTCCTGATCAATGCCATTGAACTTGCCATCCCAACTATCGGTTAGCCTATTTGTTTGAAAAATAATTTTACCAAATCGATTGTAAATTCTAAAATAGTTAAAGGTTTTGAGTCCTGCACCATATTCAATTTTTAAAACATCGTTGAGGTTATCTCTGTTAGGTGTAAATGCCTTAGGAATAGAAACCACAATCGCAGTTGAGACATCTATATAATACAAGTCATTGATAAAACATTCAGTGACTGGATCTGTTCGTTTTAATGTATATTCAATAGAGCTCATAGCCCTAAACATTGGATTAGGGATAGATGGATTGGAGAGATTAAAACTAGGTGCCCATTTATAATTGATATAGCCTGAATCTATTTTTTTGGGGCTTAATAAAGTATCCTGGTCTGCAAGCACAAATAGCGTGAATTTAGAAGGCGGTAATGGTGCCACTACTTTGACCGAATCGCCATTTAATTGATATTCATATTTTGGACAGTAATCATTCTTAACAGCTAATTTGATTCGGTAGGTGCCTATTTTATCATAACTATGGGTCATGGGTTGTGCTTGATTAAATGTTTTACCATCACCAAAGTCCCAATTGAATTGCACATTATTTTGATCTTTTGCGTTGGTATTAATCACTAAATTACCTTGTATGCAACTGTATGGATTATAACTTAAAGTATAAACTGGAATATTTAAATCCTTTATGAATATCGCATCTGACTTTACCGAATTACAAAAACCATCATTTACAATAAGTTTATAATACCCTTTTTGTGCAGTAGAAAAGGTATCAATGGTATTGGTTGGATATCTTGTGATATCATTCAATAGCCAATTATAAGTGTTTCCACCTGCTCCCATTAAAGTAATTGGATCTCCGTTACAAATTACCGTATCCTTTGCTTTCAGAATCGCGATTGGAATATCACGAACACTCATATTTTTTAGATTATTAAAATTGTATTCACATTTTTTAAGATCTACTAGTTTTATGGAGATATTGATATTGTCTGGTGAGATTCCATTTAAAATATTGGCTGAAAAATTAGCAGCACTCGTTTTATCTACAGACCATATTTTACTAAAGGGAGTTAATCCACCTATAATGTCAGCATTAAAATGAAGTGTATCCAATTTACATACATAATTTTTTGAGAGTATAGGAGTGACCTTACTAGGAGGAGGAACAATTGAAATACTTTGAGCAGTATCATCAAAACAAGTACCCCCTGTGTAGGCTATTAATTTGATTTTAAAATTCGTAGTATCAGGAAAACTATATTTACTATACTTATGTTTATACTCTTTTTGAGGAATCGGATTTTCATCAATTGTCGTATCTAAAAGATCTCTATCATAGTCCCAGTAAATAATGAGTCTTCCCACTTTTCCAATATCCACTTCGGAATTATTAATAATTGTGACTTCTTTATTACTACATAAAGCAGTGTCATTTTGAACTAAAAATGTAGACCTAGGTTTTGAGCCATTCACTGTGAATACACTTGTATCAGCGCTAATACATCCTGCTATACTTGTAATCTCCAATGATACATTATAATCACCCGGCTTTAAGTACCGATGCTTTGGATTCGCAATGGTATCCGTATTGGGGAATAAGGTATTGGTATTGTCTCCAAAATTCCATTTGTATTTAAAGCCTTTGGTATTATTAGCAATTTTTGTTGTATCTATAAACTTCGCAAAAGAATCCTCCAAACAAATTTCTGGCATGATAAATCCAACAACTGGATTGGGATTGCTTGTAATGTCTTTTTCTAAAGCATTTTGACAACCATTTTTTGTGATGGTAGCTAATTTAACCTTGTACTTTTTTGCATCTGCATAAATATGCTTCACCACTGTATTGGTCAAAAGGGTGTCAATCGTTGTGCTGTCTCCAAAATTCCAGATCCATTGATCAATCACAGTAGTGCCTTTAGCTGCAGAAGAATCTGTAAATAAGATCTCTTTATTTTGACAGGTGATAGTTGAAAAATTAAATTTAACAGTAGGTAAATCGTCAAGTTGTATTGTTTTAGCTATGGTATCACTAACGCAACCAATTTCTGTAATTAAAAAAAACTTGACATCGTATTTGCCAGCGGTATCATATTTAAATTTAAAACTAGCCGCATAATCTTTAAAAATATTATTTCCTAGATCCCATTTATAATTGGTTATTTTTTTGTCATTTGCATTAACAATACTCGCATCTGAAAAACTAACAGAGTCTGACAAACAATTGCTTGTGATGATTTTATTGAGTGCTTTGGGTGGCTCTAGCACTTCTAAGTCAAAACTAATTTCTTGCTCACCGCTACATCCATCAACACCTAATGGATTATTAACTACCACCTCGATGGTATAAGTGCCAGCTACTTGATAAATTAATTCTTTATTTAATTTATAAGTATAAATCCACTTACCACTCACTAATGAAGAATCAATTGCTTTTGGAGCAGGATCGTCTACTGGATCAAAGGAAGGTATTTTCCATTTTAATAGGTTCGGTTTATAAGGAAGCGTGATGGATGCAATAAAGGGCGCGCCCTTACAAGTCACTGCATTGGCATCCACTGATGCAAACTTATTGGTGATCAATAATTTTTGAAATAAATCTTTCACATTGGTTCCGGCACTATAGCTATAGGACTCAGGACTTCCAAAACCATAACAAAAGGCATTGAATCCACTATCCGAAGTCAATCTGATACTTAAAAATGTACCGTTAGCAACTGTAAATTTTTCCTGTAAATAGGAGTAGCTAGTATTGGCTATTTTTACAAACGTACTAGTTGGTTTTTGTCCATTTATTTTAAAAGTCGGAATACCTTCATCTTTGATCACCACATTGATATTCTGATCTGTAATCGCAAACTTTGGCGTTAAAAAAACGGTGACATCATTGATATTTTGTTCTACCGGATTTATAATCACCATATCTGGATCACCCACGCCAATATCGGCAGCTTGTGTAACAGAATACTGCGCTACTGCAACAGGCTTATTGGAATTAATGGCAAATGCAGCTTGATTCGTATAAGCAACTTCTTTGAATTGATTAGCACTTAATGGGACAGCTTGTCCATTGATAACCACATTCGTTCCATCCTCCTTTGCCAACACTCTTATGATGAATTTATTTTTTCCGCGATAAGGTGTGATGAAATAATTTAAGCCCCAAGAATTCATAGGGTAACATTGTTGATACAACGGATCAACCGATCCCGCTCCATTATTGCCAATTGACACACTACTACTTCCACTAAAAACTGCAATCTTTTTACAGACACTACCATCTACAGATACGGACTCAATAGATGTCCCAGTTAGATCAACCGGATCTTGAAAGGAATAAATAGTTCCCGCTTTAGGTAATGCCACATCATAAGGTGTTCCTGAAATTTGTCCATTTTTTCTCAATTGAATTCGAATGACCGAATTATCCTCTATCGCAACCACACTAAATTGAGACCTTCTAAACTCACCAGCCTCTGCAGTACCAGATGCAGATTGTGTGTAAGAAATGACTTGGTATTTTTTTTCTAAAACAGAAGTGGGTAAAATAATAGAAGCTGCAGAACGTGCACTAGCATACATATGCGCGTACACTACAATATTTGGCTTGCCTGCAGCTACAATGACTTTAATGCCTTTATTTAAAACAATTTTTTGTAAAGAGTCCGATGTAGCAGACTCCGCGCCACTTACATAAGTCTTACTTCTTGGTAGTATAAATTCCTGAGGCGTAAAAGCGGTTATATTAAATGGGATTGAATCTCCATTAATCACAATATGCCCATTGGTGTTTTTATCCGAACTAATATATAAAGACAATTCGGCTAAATTATTTCCGTTAGGTGCATGCGGTGGAAACACTACCCAAAATTCCTTACCCTTATTCGAAAAATCTTGCGCATGTGCAACACCTACGTTGAACGCACAAAAAAGAAGGGTGAATATTAAAATACGAATCATTGGCATATTGATGGGGGCATAGCACAAAAAGCGCTTTTGAAAATAATCAATTTCTGCACCAAAATGATAGTTTTTGATAAGATATTTGACAATCAAATAGATAGAGGGTTTAATGGCTTAACGATACGCCATATTTAAGCCAAAAAAGCCCGTCGTTGACGGGCTTTTAAATCTATATCAAGTAATAGCAATCTAATAATTGATGGACTATTTTTGTGTCATCATATCCATCAGTTGTTTTGTATCGTACAAACCCCACTCTTCAACTATTTTTCCATCTTTCATGCCATTCACAACACTCATAATGACTTTCGTTTCTTTATCACCTTTTTTAAAGACCATTGTCTGAAAAGACATCACATAATTAGTAACGCCACTTGGTGAAGCTTTTTTATTCACAATTTCCCAAATTGGATCTACCAGTAGCACTTTAAAGGTTACACCACTGGCTTTAAACATGCTAAAACTGCCCACATTTTGATCTAAAGTCATGTCATTTCCATTGTCATGGAATTTAGCAGAATCTGCATAACATGATCTATAAGTTACTGAATCCCCTGCTTCAAAAGCGGTGATCATCTTTTTAACCAAATCAATATTGGCAGAACTGTCTAGATTGTAACTATTTGAATCCTTTGGAACTGCAAATGTACTTGTTGTTTCGGTTTTTGGAGAACATGCAATGACGGAGCTTACCACAAGACATGCAAAAATGAACTTTTTCATAGTGATTAATTTTTTATTTGAATGTCAATTTAATCACCAAAATAGGAAAATGGCACTGAGTAAGGCTATAATTTGTTCCTAAAAGCTATTTTGGAACAATTTTAACAATTTCAACCCGTCCATTATTTATTTAAGTGGTTAAATTGACTATCTAAATGCTTAAATCAAAAACATAACAATGAAAAAAACAACGATTGTAGGATTTGCAATGGCTGCAATTTTGGCGAGTTGCACTCAACCTGAAGCCCCAACATCACAAGCTGGTGCTTATTCAATGGACAAATTTACTTGGAATTACGATGGTAAAGACAATGCCTCATCGGCTGCAGATGGCTATACCCAATTTAAAATCTACACTGCTGACTCCTATTTTTATATTGGAGAAAACAAGGATAGTGCTGTATCTTTTGGTGTTGGATCTTACACTCAGAAAGATGCTAATAACATTGAAGAGGTGAATATTTTCAATACAACTACTTTAGATACTGCAAATACTGTTAAGTTAGCGATCACAAAGAACGAAAAAGGTTATAATCAAAAGATTGATGGACTCGTGATCAATGGTAAAAAATGGAGTAGTTCTGAAGATTATATAAAATTAGAAGGCGCAGGCGCATCTGATTTAGATGGCTTATGGCACCAAACAAAAAGTATCAATGTCACTGGAAAAGATTCAGTGGTGAACACTTACAATGAATATAAAGTATACCATGCTGGACATTTTATGTGGGCTGCAAGAGCTGTGACTGATACAACAACTAATACTTTCACTAACCATATTGGTAAGGGTAAATTTACATTGAGCAATGGTACACTAACCGAAGATTTAACTTTTTCTAGCAATAGAACTTGGGTAGGTAAATACAATATCCCTGTGACTTTCAATGGTCCAGACGAGTTCACTCAAACCATTTCTGATACAGTCAATAAAGTGATAAGTATTAAGACTTATAAGCGTGTAAGTAAGTAATTAGTAGGTTTTAAGTTTGAAAATACACAGCCCTGGCTATTGCCGGGGCTTTTTTTATGGGGGAGACAATATTCCTCATTGTTCCGTTTTGCTAATTTGGAACAAATTTGCTTAATTTGGGCTCTATTAACCTAGTAATCACCCATTTATGGCTATATTTTTTCCTTTATTTGGGATTTTTACCTCTTTTATACTTTTATACTATTTAAGTTCTTTAAATAGATCGAATATATTCTTAGCACTTTTTTTCTTGTGTTGTAACCTGGTGGTATTGGTTTATTATGGCTTGCATTTTACAAAAGACCTCTTTTGGGAAGGAGTTAGTTTTGTGCATTGGCTTCCTTTATCTTATTTACTTGGCCCAATGTTGTTTTTCTATGTTAAAACGACATTGGCAGACAACAATAAGCTTAAAAAATGGGATTGGTTGCATTTGCTTCCAGCAGCTTTTATTCTCATCAATTGCCTGCCATTTACAATGCTCCCTTTTGATCAAAAGGCAAATATTGCACACGAGATAGTCAATGTGACCGAGAACTATACCCTTGATTTCAATTTTGTATCATTTGAATTTATCCTTTATTCAAGATCTATTCATCTTTTATGCTATGCTGTTTTCTCAATTGGATTTTTCTATGTGCATCGTAAAAAAATGTTAGGCACATTGAGTAGTCGCTCATCCAATCATTCAATTATAAGCAGGTGGATCTTGTTATTGTGTTTGTTGCAAATTATAATTGCAATCAATAGTATTGGGCATATGAGCACCCTATATGGTGTTCAATTTAGTATTTTTGGAATTCCCTCTACTACATTTTTTTCGGAAAAATATTACTTTGAAATTTGTGGCGGAGGATTTTTCTTACAAAATATTTTCTTATTCTTGTTTCCTAAGATTCTTTACGGTAATGTATCTTATACGATAGAAGAAGGAAAAAATAATATCATTGACGATATAAAGCTGAGTTTACCTAAGAAACAAAAAGAAACCACTTCAATTCAAGATATCGAGCTTGTTATTCAAGCTTATTTAAGCAATACACCTTTTATTCATAAAGAATTTTCTCTTTCTCAAATGTCTTTTGACTTAAAAATACCAGAGCGGTTTTTATCCAACTATTTTAATAAAGAACTTGAAATTACATTTAGTGATTGGAGAAAAAATTTAAGAATTGATCATGTATGTAGGTTGATTGAAGGTGGAGAAGCAAAAAATTTAACCATAGAAGCGATTGCTACAAATGCTGGTTTTGCATCAAGATCTAAATTCATTGACGCTTTTAAAGAGCGAAAGGGCGTAACCCCTTCCGCTTTTATAAAATCTGTTAAAGCAATAGAAGCTTAACGAGGCATGATGCCTAATTGTCTCAAGAATTCTAACATGTCCATAAAATCACGCTCTTCTGTGATCTTACCATTTACAACAGTTGCAATAGTACAGCCTTCCACATTTACATCCTTATTAGTTGCTGGAATACCAAAGAAAGTACCTGTATGCTTCCCTTTAAAATTCCAGTATTTTACTACTTTATCTCCCTGAGCTAGAGATTCTTTTACAGTAAATTGTCTATTACTAAATCCAGTCACATAATTTGAGTAATAAGCAATCGCATTTGCCTTTCCAACTACTTCAGGTGTCGTGTGTAAAATTACATTCTCAGCATAAGCAGTGTCTAATATATTGACTCTACCTTGGTTTACAACCACATCCCAAACATGATTGTAATTTTTCATGTTTTTAGTAGCTAAATCCATTTTTTGAGCTTGAGCAGAAAATGAACTACCTAATACTAAGGTCAACACAAAAGACATCGAGATTAATTTTTTCATAATTATTATTTTTTATTGCATTAAAATTAAGTGACAAGGGTAGTCATTCAAAAATATATTAACGCTAATATGTTCCCAATTACGCAATCGGAACGAAAAATTTAATATTTTTATCAAAACCCGAAATTGAAACAAAAATTAAGAGTACTATTTCTCATTTTGTTGATGGCCGCAGTAAATGTTTCTGGGCAAACGAATAATCCGTCCATCTCAAACAATGGCATTAAAGTGATCCCACTTGGTGTAAAAGGTGGCTTAGACGAGTCAAACCTTTCTGCCTATTTAGTTGCTGCAAATGGAACTGACCAATATATTTGTTTAGATGCAGGTACCATTTACAAAGGTCTTGAGCTTGCTGCAGCAAAAAAGCTTTTTACATCATCTAACCCTAGTGTTATTCAACAAAATAACATCAACAGCTATTTTATTTCTCATGGGCATTTAGACCATACAGCTGGATTGATCATGAATTCCCCCAATGACAAAGCAAAAAATTTATACGGACTTGCTTCTGTCTTAGACGTTTTTAAGAAAAACTATTTTACTTGGTCTGCTTGGGCCAATTTTGGGAATGAGGGAGAAGCGCCTATCTTAAAAAAATACAGCTATCAAACCTTAATACCCAAGGTTGAAATTCCAATAAACAATACTGGCTTATTTGTTACACCCTTTGTGTTAAGTCATGTTAAACCCTATGAAAGCACTGCTTTTCTAGTCAGAAATCAACAAGCTTACTTATTGTATTTTGGGGATACGGGCGCAGATAGGATTGAACAAAACAATCAACTAGCTCAGTTGTGGCAGACGATAGCGCCGTTGGTAATTCAAAATCAACTTAGAGCCATTTTTATTGAAGTGTCTTTTGACAACAGTGTATCTGAAAAAGCTTTGTTTGGACATCTTACCCCTAAACTTTTGATGGAAGAAATGGCCAAACTAGATCAGCTAACAAATGGACATTTAAAAAACACTAAATTGTATGTAACACATATCAAACCATGTGATGGTTGCGAAGCAAAAATCAAAGGGGAAATAAAAGCAGCCAATCAAATTGGTTTAAACATATTCTATCCAACTCAGGCTGCAATGATTGAACTGAAGTAAAAATTCGATACCTTTAAATTTCATAAAAAAAGCAACTATGTCAACTAAAATCACCGTAAATAATAACGGATCTTTAAAAGTAGAAGGCGACTTTACAATTGTAGATAGAGAAGGTAACACCTATGATTTAGCTGGTAGAACTGTGTTAGGCCTTTGCAGATGCGGCTTAAGTAAAAACAAGCCTTTTTGCGATGGTGCACACAATGGTCAGTTTGAACACCAAGCGATTGCATTTGCATTGCCTCCAAAGAAAGTTTAATCTACCAAAACTTGATATAAAGCGCAATCACCACACCCAATACAAGCATTACCATTGCTAAATGGGCGTTGGATAATTTAAATTGGCCCTTGTCTTCGGTGATTTCATTTTCGTGTTTTTGTCCTTTCACATCCAATAAGCTAACTAAGATGATTGCTAAAGTGGTAAAGCAAAACACCCAGCCCATTTGGATTAAATAGGGGATTTCAAAACTGCCCGATGCTGTTGGATAAGCTGTATATAATAATGTGTCGTTACCCATCCAGCCTGGTAAAAATTTATCAAAAACGGTTGAGAGTATTACACCTAAAAAGATACCTGTGATTGCGGCTTTTGAAGTGGCTTTTTTCCAAAAGAATCCTAATAAGAATACAGGGAAGATCGCTGGAGAAATATAGCCAGTATATTTTTGGATAAATTCAAATCCACCTTTGCCACCAATACCCAAAGTATCTTTCCAGTTAATAATAATTGCAATCAATAATGAAAGTACAATGATCACTCTTCCGGTAGTTACAATTTTTTTATCCGTCGCTTCTCGGTTGATATATTTTTTATAAATGTCTAAGGAATAAATCGTTGAAATACTATTTGCTTTACCCGCCAATGATGCCACAATCGCTGCAGTTAAAGCAGCCATAGACAAGCCTTTTAAGCCCATTGGTAAAAAACCTACAACAGCAGAATAAGCATTGTCTTGATTCAATACACCATTGGTCATCATCTGTGTTTGTAGTCCTCCATTTTTGTACAAAACATAGGCAGCAATACCCGGAATTACAACAAGTATTGGCATCATCAATTTTAAAAAAGCGGCAAATAAAATACCTGTTCTTGCTGTTTTTAAATCTGCTCCCAATGCCCTTTGTGTGATATACTGATTACATCCCCAATAATTTAAATGTGCAATCCAAATACCAGCAACCATCATCGCCATACCTGGTAAACTAGAATAATCTTCGATTTCTTTTTGTGTTGCCCCAGGACCTGGTTTATCAAATATCATTTTAAAATGATCTGGCGCTGCCTGCATTAAATGTTGAAATCCTGCAATCATATTCTTGCCCATACCAAATTGCTCACTGACAACTGTTAATGCAATATAAGATGTAATTAAGCCTCCGACAGTTAAAACCAAAACCTGAAACACATCTGTATAGCCTATCACTTTCATGCCACCCAATGTAATGAACAATGCAAAAATGGCTAACCCAATCATGATTAAATGAAAATGTGTGCCTCCAGTTAAGTTATTGATTGCAATGGCGCCTAAATATAAAATAGAAGTCAGGTTCACAAAAATGTATAAGAACAACCAAAAGATGGCCATGATCATAGCAACTGTTTCATTATACCTCGTTTTTAAAAACTGAGGCATAGTGTAGATCTTGTTTTTTAAATAGACTGGCATAAAAAAGATCGCCACTACGACTAAGGAAACTGCAGCTAGCCATTCATATACCGAGATGGCAAGTCCTAATCTAAATCCATTGCCACTCATGCCAATAAATTGTTCTGCAGAAATATTGGATGCAATTAAACTTGCGCCAATGGCCCACCAAGTTAATTGACCTTCGGCTAAAAAGAAATCTTTTGTATTGGTAGTATTGGTATTCTTTTTACGATAGATCCAAATTCCATAAGAGCAGATGAGTATAAAATACAATACAAATACAATGTAGTCGTAGGTTTGTAATCCTTGATTCATAAAGCAGCATTTAGTGATCTAAATTAAGGTTTATCTATTATATTTAAGGATAATTCAGCGGATATGAACCCAAATTTCAAACAATTCAGTGCCTTAATTAGTAACCCTATCTCTTTTCGTTTTTTTCTATTTCAAAAATTACCTGCTGCTTTTTTTGCCGGACTCAGGATGGCACATTTTGATGCAACAACTTGCACAGTTAAAATCAAGTATTCATGGTTTAGTAAAAATCCTTTTAAGTCTGTCTATTTTGCAGTAGAAGCCATGGCGGCAGAAATGTGTTCAGGTATGTTGGCATTTGGACAAGTCTATCAACGTAATCCAAAAGTTAGTATGTTAGTGGTGAAGATGGAAGTACATTTTATTAAAAAAGCAACTGGTGTAATTTTATTTACTTGTGAGGACGGCGCAGCAATTCAAGCAGCCATCAATGAATCTATAGCTGCAGTTGAGGGAAAAACGGTAATTTGTAAGTCGGTTGGGACGAATGAGAAAGGAGAAGTGGTAGCCGAATTTTATATTACATGGAGTTTTAAAGCAAAAAAATAATTCAATTTATAAAACGCAAATATGAAAAAAATTAAATTAAATATCCTAGTGTTCGCAATGAGTAGTTTTCTTATAGTATTTATGAGCAATTCTTTATTGGCTCAAAATGCCAACCCTCCGGGTTTGAAATATATTAAAGAAAGTGAATTAAAGAAAGATTTATACTACTTAGCTGATGCGCATTTTAACGGTAGGTCGGCAGGTACACTAGATGAATTAAAAGCCTCTATGTGGTTAGCTGAAAAATATAGAAGTATTGGTTTATTACCAGCAGGAGATGATGGAACTTATTTCCAATTTTTTAATTTGTGGCGAAATCATATTTCAGATAAGACGGTGATTAAAATTAATAATAAAACAGCAAAACTTTGGAATGAGGTAGCAGTGGCACAAATGGCGAATGCTAGCATAGTGGCTCCTATTGTTTATTTAGGCAATGCTGCAGACATAGATACATTACAATTAGATATTAAAAATAAAGTAGTGGCTATTGAGGCTTCTTCTAAAGGTATTAATATCAATGTTTCTTTGCCTACTTGGCGCTATAGCAGAAGTGTACAAACAAAATATGTTATGCCCCTTATTAGAAAAGGTGCTTCTGCCGTTATTATTATAGCAGATGATTATGCAGAAAAAGCATGGGACGATGCTGCAGAAAATTTTAAAAGAGGTAATTATGATATTGATGGTGGCCCCAATGTAACGTTAACGACTACCATTCCAATTTTATGGATGCATGCGAATGCAAAAGCAACATTACAAAATAGTACTGCTATTATGAATGCTAATATTGTAGTTAATACATACAGTTATCCCTCTGTCAATATTATTGGAAAAATAAATGGTACCGACCCTAAGTTAAAAGAGGAGTATCTTTTATACAGTGGGCATCAAGATGCACATGGTATTAGAAATGCACATAATAATGATTCTACTTATTATGGTGCAGATGATAATGCAAGTGTGGACGTGGCTATGCTAGCTAATGCCAGAGCCTTTATGAAAAATCCAGCGAAGCGTTCTATTTTATTTGTGATTCATGGTGCAGAAGAAAGAGGTTTACTAGGTTCAAGATACTATGTGCAGCACCCTACTGTTCCTATAAAAAATATTATTACTGTATTGAATGGCGATATGATTGGTAGAAACCATATTGACAGTGCTGCTTTTTTGGGCATGCAATCGCCGCATAAAAATTCAACTGAATTAGTGAACCTAATTTTAGCTGCCAATAACGAAGGGCCTAAATTTAAATTAGATACAGCCTACGATAAAGTAACCCATGTAGAAGGTTGGTACTTTAGAAGCGACCATGTACCTTATGCAAGACTAGGTATCCCTTCTGTAATGTATACTACTTTATTACATGAAGATTATCATACCCCACTTGATAATGCAGAAAATATAAACTATCCTAAGCTAAAGAAAATGGCCGACTGGATGTACCGTAGTGGTTGGAAAGTAGCCAACTTAGCCAAGCGTCCATCAACCGATGCTAATTTTAAATTAGAGCGCTAAAAATTAAAAACTCCGCGAACGAGACCGTTGCGGAGTTTTTAATCACTTGGAGTTTTAAGGCTAAAATATAATTTAAACTTTTGCCTTAATAAGTTAATCTAACTAAAATATTTTAGTGCCATTTGGTTGATAAGCATATCTAAATGTGTAATAACGCTGCTTTGTTAATTTATCTGCATCTGATGCAGTAGCAGGTAAGGTTACACCGCCTTTGTAATAATTTAAGATTTCAATTTTTGCATATTTTCCGCTTGCAGTTCTGATCACTAAAACACGACCAGCAATTGGCGTTACTATTGTAGTCAATCCATCATAAGTGTACCAGCCTTTTCCGCTACCCCAAGGAATTGCAAAAGAGGATGCGTTTGAATTATCTGTAGCAAAGGTTGAGTCTGCTGAAATAGATTTTAAATCATCAAATAAACCTTTAAATACGAAACCGCCGCCTAATCCAGGACCACTCGTTCCGCAATTCACTAAGACCTTAGTGGACGTAAAAGCCACATCCCATTTAGTCGTTGCAGCATCGGTTGAAGCTATTATTTTATTATCCACTAGACTATAATAAGTAATTGTACCAGCACTTTGCGGTCTACCATCAGGCCCTAAACCTGTTACAGTATCTGCAGCAAGATTGCTCACTGTAATGGCACTCATTGGAACAACAATTGTTTCTGCATCTTTTCTACATGCAACCAAAACAAGGCCTAAACTTAAGAACATTGCAAATTTTGTTAGATTTTTTTTCATGTGTTGTTGATTTTTATTTTTTATTTATTTTTTGTAGTTGATATTTTATACTTGTATAAAAAGTTCTTCCAGGTAAATTAGGCAGGTTTGTGGCATCAATGTAGTTGGATATATTGTCTATACCTCCTTGTAGACTCAATCCGTTCTTGAATGTTTTGCCGGCCGCACTGTTGAAAGCAACATAGCTACTAGCAAATACATCACCATTGTCAAAAACTTGATTGCCGTTATTATTATTAACAGCCCACTTACTTCTGTAAATGGCTCTTACATTCAAGTAATAACCCTTGGGAGAATTATAATTTAGTTTTACTTGTAATTTATGCTTACTGGTATTAGGCAATCCAACATACTCATTCAGTTGTAGGATTCTACTATAGCCTTGACTATTTTTAGTATACACAGTGCCTGATTTAATTTCTGCAATCTGGTCTTTATCTCCAGTAAGCAAAAACTGATACCCTCCATTAAGGGACCAATTGGAGTTGAAACTATGTTGTCCCTCTAATTCAAAACCAGTCGTGAAGGCGCGTCCAATATTTAAATAACTAAAAATTTGAGCTCCAGAAATGTACGTGCCTACTTGTTGTGATTGAATTAAATTCTTAATATCATTTCTAAATAATTGAACAGATAGGGAAGAACGATTATTTATTTTCCAATCCCATGTAAAGTGCAAACCTTTTGAATACTCTGGTTTAAGTGCTTTTAATAAATAATAATTTGGGAATAAATTTCCTATTTGTCCAAGCGCATCTAATTTAGCAATGACCTGTTGTGCTTGTGCAGATCCAAATACACTATAACTTCCAGCTGCCGCATTGGTAAAGTCTAAAAACAATTGTCTAAAATCGGGTGCTTTAAAACCCTGTCCAATACTCAATCTAAACTGATGTTGGGGATTCAATTTATACAACATAGATAGCTTCGGACTAAAAGCAGAAGCAAACTGTGTATTTTTATCATACCTTAATCCTCCAATCAAAGTAAATTTTTCCGAAGGCTTCCATTCCCATTGTGTAAATGCAAACTGAATATCATTTTGCTTTCTAATTTTTTCACTATCGTAACGACTACTCTTCACACCCTCCCATACAGCGCCCACACCAAACACAGCTTGCAAATTTTTGCTTAGGTCCCAGTCGGTCTGATTTTCTATACGCTTAAAATTATGATTTAACACATCTCTATAAGGCAGTCCGTTAATAGTTAATAAATTTTGAACAGCATCATAGGTGGTTGTATAAGTTCTTAAACTAGTTTTTAAGACTTTAGAAAAACGATGATTTAATGTAGCAGATGCGTTTACATCTTTAATATTTTCTTTACCTATAGAATATATGGTGACACCATTGTTAGCGACAGCAATTTCATTTTGAATATGCTCATTTGTAAAACGTGTATTCAACACAAAATTAGTTTTACTAGAAATAGCCCATTTAATTTGTTGCGTTGTTGAATACCTGCCTATAGGTGTGGTAACACGACTATTGCTATTAGGACGTATACTGTAGCCATCGGTATTGTAGCTGTTGACAAATCCTTGGTATTGAAAATTTTTGGTTTGCAACTTTGTTTCAAGATTCGCATCCAATGTATTGTATGTACCATATCTAAATCCCATTGTAAGTGGTGCACCCGTGGTGGCATCTGTAATAATATTAATAACACCTGCCATAGCTTCACTTCCATAAAGACTAGAAGAAGGGCCTTTTACAATTTCAATTTTTTTTATGTTTCCTAAAGCAACCCTATTTAAATCCAACACACCGGCAGTTCTTCCTACCAAAGGTTCACCATTGATTAAGATGATGGTATAATCTGGGTTTAAGCCTTGTAATTGAATACCTGCGCCAAATCCACTTGTTAGGTTGATACCTGTTTGTTCTTTTAAAATGTCCGTCAATCGAATTGCACCATTTTGCTGCATTGTTTTTGCATTGATAATGGTCACTGGTACAGTAAGGTTGTTTAATTTTCGTTCTGTTCTTGTGGCTGTTACTACAACACTATCGCCATTTGATTCCAATGTGTCTTTTACAAAACCTGATTGTGCACTTAAGTTGGCGCCTTGTAATAGGGCTAAAAACAATATGATACAGCGTATTTTTTTCATTCAGAACGCAAAGGTCAAGCATCTAAAATTTATTAAGGATAATGACTCAAGTTAATTGATATAATTGTCTGTATTTTTTACATTCGCATGACATTCTAAAAAAAAGCTACCATACATTAGTTTTTTTGTTGATTTTGTCCGAAATTGCTATACGCTAGTTTAAACAAGAAATGATATGAAACAAAACCTACTTACAAATCCTACCATTCATTACCAAACAACTGTAGATGCTTTGTATGAGCAAACTGTGTCACTTGGTTTAGGGATAATAGTAGACAATGGAGCACTTAGTGTCAATACTGGAAAATTTACTGGTCGTAGTCCAGAAAATAAATTTATTGTTAAAGATGCGATCACTGAAAATGTAGTGGATTGGGGCGGATTCAATCACTCAATCGAATCAAAATATTTTAAGCCACTTTACGATAAAATGTTAGCGCACCTAGAAACGCAAAAAGAGGTTTGGGTAAGAGACGCTTTTGCTTGTGCAGAAACAACCTATCAGCTACCTTTAAGACTTTACACAGAACTTCCTTGGAGTGCCTTATTTGCTAACAATATGTTTATTCGACCATCTGCAACTCAACTTGCCGATTTTATTCCAGAATGGCAAATTATTCATGCCCCAAGTTTTAAAGCAGATCCAACAGTAGATGGCACTATTTCAGAAAATTTTTCGATCATTTCTTTTGCTGAAAAAACAATCTTAATTGGAGGTTCAGCCTATACAGGAGAAATTAAAAAAGGTATTTTCACAGTACTCAATTTTATATTACCGCATATTAAAAATATATTAAGTATGCACTGCAGTGCCAATGTTGGCATGGCTGGTGATGTGGCTTTATTTTTTGGATTAAGTGGTACAGGAAAAACAACACTTAGCGCAGACCCTCACAGAAAATTAATTGGAGATGATGAGCATGGATGGACCAACCATTCGGTCTTTAATTTCGAAGGCGGATGTTATGCAAAGACAATTAATTTAAGTGCTAAGAACGAACCCGATATTTTTAATGCAATTAAATTTGGTGCTTTATTAGAGAACTTAGTATTTTTTGAAGGTACCAACAAAGTTGACTATGACGATGCAAGTATCACAGAAAATACAAGAGTTAGTTATCCAATTGAACATATTCACAATATTGTTACGCCATCGGTCGCTACTGCGCCTAAAAATATTTTCTTTTTAACTTGTGATGCTTATGGTGTGCTACCTCCAATTAGTAAATTAAATGCTGCTCAAGCAATGTACCAATTTATCAGTGGCTACACTGCAAAAATTGCTGGGACAGAAGAAGGGATTAAGTCTCCAAAAGCCACATTTAGCTGTTGTTTTGGCGCACCATTTATGCCACTTCATCCTGGTGATTATGCAAAATTATTAGGTGAAAAAATTGAATCAAATCAGTGTCAAGTTTGGCTTATCAATACTGGTTGGTCTGGAGGCGCTTATGGGATAGGCGAAAGGATGTCTTTGCCTAATACCAGAAAAATGATTAATGCTGTTTTGAATAACACCATTGATCAAGCTGGTTACGAAGACTTTCCTGTATTTAATTTTAAAGTGCCTAAACAAATACCTGGTGTTGATTCAACTATTTTGCAACCAGAAAATACCTGGGAGGACAAATTAAAATATGAAGCTGCACGTATTAGTTTGGCAAATCTTTTTCAAAATAATTTTAAGAAATTTGAATCTGGTACTGCTGATGCTATCATTGCTGCAGGACCTAAAAGTTAATTTTTTTCGATCATTTTTTGAATAGTTTTAACTTCAGAAGCTGCCACAAAGTATTCAAAGAATCTTTTATCATCTTCTTTTCGAACGCTGCCTATTAAATTAATTTCACCTTGAGTGATGAATATATATTTGTCGTTGATGGCATTAATGACATCACTACGTACTTTTTTCTGTAGGCCTACATTTTTATCTTTAATACCAAGCACATGATTGATGGCCGAAATTTCTACATTTTGTTTGGTACTATTTGCATTTAATAACAATTGAATTAGGCTAATTTCGGTTTCTGTAAATGCCTGGTTCATAGTTTTTGTTTTCAATACTTTTAACTGTGCATTTGCAATTTTCTTTTTTATACTTTGATTGAATAACCTTACAAAGAAAACAATAAGGATAATCACTACACATATTGCTAAAATAAAAATTAAGGTCATATAGTCGTTGCCCCAAATTGAAAAATTCAAAAGTTCAAAGTCATTCATGCTCAAGTCCCATGTTTTAAAAGTCTGAAGACCTGCTTGGTATTTATAGAACTTCCCTTTATAAAAAAACACAGTCATATCTAACGCACCACGAATAAAAAATTGATTTAGATCTGCTTTTTTTGACTTGTAAATTTTGTTATTGACATAGTCAAATAAATATGCTTCATCATTGATTAGAAATATTCTACCATTGTCAAAAGGGTAACTTACATAGTTGGTTTTTTCATTGATTAACTTAATTAATTCAGGTGTCACTTTACCTATCTTAATCCAGTCTGCGGTATGCAGGTCTAAATAATAACTTGTATACTCAAACACCCCATTGGTAAATTTTGGATCTTTTAGTCCTTTATTCTCAATTTTTTGGAAGGGCACATACAATCTTCCTTCTGAAGGGGAGAACCAATCATAGTCGGCTGAAAAAACTTCGATATTGGTTGGTTGGATATCCCATTCCATGTCTATTCTATTGAATTTTCTTACATGCGGGAATTTATTCCAAAATCCATATCCTCCATAATTATAAATTTCGTCCTTATAAATGAAATTGGTGCAGCCTATATTGTAGTTAATATTAATAGTGTGATCGATTTTACTAAACGTTAAGCTATCCCCTTTTGGCTCAGACATCTGGAAAATAAACCCTGTTTGAGCTAAAAAAATGTAAATTTTCCCATTATGCTTGATTACTTGCTGTTGATTGTGTGCAAAAGAAGTACTAGTAAGGGGTAGTATATCTGAGCTTTTACTTAGTATGATATTACCATTAAAGTCCTTAAATTCTACTAATTTTTGTAGAAATGGATTATAAAACACGGTATAGGAGCTTTCACAAGGCACAAATTGAGCTCTAGCTAAGCTAATATGTAGTAGAAATACTAAAAAACTAATTAATTTTAAATTTATATAACGCATTGAAAATCAATTTATTAATAGGAAATTAACTTATTGTATAAGGATAATTTCTATATAAAAGTAAGAAATAACCTATTACCTCACCCAATTATTTACCTATTCGTTTCTATTACAATCTAATTATTTGATTTTCGCTTCAGCTTTTGGGGGAAAGCTATGGATTTTATAGGGGAGCCGGTTAACCAGCTCCCCTTTTCATTTTATGTCATGATGCTATTGATATTCAACACTTAGGATTGCTTTGCAATTGCGATCTAGACGCTGGATTACCCCCCATCTTTGTTAACAATTTCGTAATATAGGCACGCCCTTGAATAGCTGATTTTAAAGGAAATTTACAACTACACACATTATCAAATTTTATTTTATGGATTTTAACTCAATCATGAAGATTTTCTTGCCAAAAGACAGGGTTTTCTTTCAACTTTTTGAAGAAGTAGCGGAACACGTAAACGAAATGGGCATCAAATTAAAGGAAATGGTGAACGAGCCAGACGTAGACGTTAGAGCTAATATTTTAGCCCAAATTGAAAACTTAGAGCACAAAAACGATGATTTAACCCATAGTATCTTTACAGAATTAGGAAGAAATTTTATCACACCGTTTGACAGAGAAGACATTCACTACTTGGCAACTTCTTTAGATGATATCGCCGATTACATTTATGCATCTGCTAAGAAAATCAATTTCTATAAAGTAAATCCGAATGATACTGGTATTCATAAATTAGCAGAATTGGTTTTACAAGGTACTCAAGAGACTAAGAAAGTTGTATTGGGCTTACGCAATATGAAGAATATCAAAGAGATGACAGATGCTATGATTAAAATCAATAGTATCGAAAACCAGGCAGATGACATTTTTGATATGAGTATTGAAAAATTGTTCGAGCAAGAAAATGATTTTAAAGAAGTAATTAAAAAAAGAGAGATCTACCAAGTACTTGAAATCGCAACCGACAAAATCGAAGACGTCGCTAATGTGGTTGAGTCTATTATCATCAAGTACGCTTAATTTAATTAACAATGACATTACTAATAGTTATCATAGCGCTTGCGCTAATATTTGATTATATCAATGGTTTTCATGATGCAGCCAACTCTATTGCTACGGTGGTATCTACAAAAGTGTTGACGCCATTTCAGGCGGTACTTTGGGCAGCATTATTCAATACAGTCGCATTCTGGATTTTTAAAGACCATGCAGTAGCAAACTCTATCAGTAAAACAGTTTATAAAGAGTTTATTACTTTACCAGTGATATTTTCTGGCTTATTAGCCGCGATTTTTTGGAACTTATTAACCTGGTGGTATGGTATTCCTTCTTCTTCTTCACATACTTTAATTGGTGGATTTGCAGGAGCAGCCATTGCGCACGCACTTTCTATAAAAGGGATTAACTTCTCATGGGCAAAAATTGTAGATGCAGATACGATTATTAAAACCATCTTATTCATCTTTTTAGCACCATTGATTGGCATTGTTACTTCTATGTTTATCTCAGTAGTAACAATTATGCGCAATATTTGGTACCGTATAGCTATTATTATAATAACTACTTTATTGACTGCATTTTTATTTGACTATTTTGAGAATAATAAAATGAACGAAAATGCACAAAAGTTTTATGGTATTGATAAATATAAAACTGAAGTTGCTGCATTAAAGTCTGAATTAAATAATTTAGCAGGATATGGAGAAGGGGATAAGATTTTGTTAGAAAAATTACAGGCAACCGAAGAAAAATTAGCAAAAGCAAATGCTAATTTTAATCATATACATCCTTTTATTGAAAATTTTGACAACTCAAGCGCCGACGCAATTGCAAAAGTTGCTAAAGATAGTGGCTGGTTAGATCAAGTTGCAGTAAGTAAACTAAAGGACGCTGTAAGAAACGCAAATGATTTTTTAGTATTAGAAGCTAGAGCACCTGAAGATGATGCTGCAAAAAAAGAATATGATAAGGCGAAACTTATTACAGAGGAATACAAAGCACCTGTAAAACTATTTTTAGCTGGCACCATTACAGCAGATTCTACCGTTGCATTGATCAATCAGATTTATCCTATCCAGTCTAAAAATATAGATAAAGTTAAAGCGAAACTAGCTGGATTTAATATTGAGAAAACTTTTTCTGAGGAGATTGATAAAGCGGATAATACTATGATTGTAAATGGAATTTTTGGGGCTTCACTTATATTTATTTTGATTTATTTATATGTTGAAAAAATCAAAACACCTACTGCTTTAACGGTAGGAAATATGTTTAAAAAATTACAGTTATTTAGTTCTGCTGCATTTAGTATTGGTCATGGAGGTAATGATGCACAAAAAGTAATGGGTATTATTGGAGCTGCATTGATAGCAAGTGGTTCTATACAAGATTTTGCTTCCCTTCCAGGTTGGGTACCTGTAGCTTGTTATTTGTCTATTGGTATGGGTACGATGAGTGGTGGATGGAAAATTGTTAAAACAATGGGTTCTAAAATCACTAAAGTAACGCCTCTAGAAGGTGTTGCCGCTGAAACAGCTGGTGCATTTACTTTATTCTTTACAGGTCAAATGGGTATTCCAGTTTCTACAACACATACCATCACTGGTTCTATTATTGGTGTTGGTGCAACAAAAAGACTAAGTGCAGTTAGATGGGGTGTAACAACCAATTTACTTTGGGCATGGGTACTAACGATTCCTGTAAGTTCTGTACTAGCTGCAATCACTTATTTCATTGTAAAGTTCTTCCTAGGATAGAATAAACACTTTAATCTTATTAAAAAAAAAGACGCTATCAAGATAGCGTCTTTTTTTTTAATCAAATGGGCGCTGTAAAATATAGAGATATATAAAATCTACAACTATATTGATGCTAGAAATAATTAACTACTAAATTTGCAACTATGCAAATTCCTTATAAATTATTTCTTTTTTTATTGCTATCCATCCCTATCATAGCCACGAGCCAAGTTAAATCATTCAACCTGTCTGATAGTAGTTTACAAACAGTGATTGTGACTGCTAGTAAATCAAAGGAAAAAAGAATTGAATCCCCAATTGCAATTAGTGTATTGGGTCAAAAGCAGATACAGGAAGCCAAAGCAACAAGATTGGACTTTTTATTAAATAAGGTGAGTGGGGTCTTTATGCCTAGCATTGGAAACGAACAGCATATGATGTCCATAAGGCAACCGGTTTCTTTAAAAGGCTTATACCTGTTCTTAGAGGATGGCTTGCCTATTAGAACAAGTGGATTATTTAGCAACAATGCCCTCATTGAAATCAATACGGCAGCGATTCAACAAATTGAAGTGATTAAAGGGCCTGCATCGGCATTGTATGGGGCAGAAGCAATTGGAGGCGTAGTCAATTTTATTCATGCACCAAGACCTTCAAATCATTTATTATCAATTAGCAATCATATCAATAATAACGGACTTTTAAAATCCGATCTGGCATGGAACAAAGCAGGGCAAAAAGCTGGATGGGCGATCCACCTAAGTCAGATAGGTCAGAAAAATGGACAACTTGAATACAGTGATTATACAAAAACTGCATTGAGTTTAAAAAGAGATTTTAATTATAAAAAATGGATAGGATATCAACAGGTACAATACATTCATTATGATGGTCAAACAAGTGGGACAGTGGATAGCATAAAATTTCAGGCAAAAAATTACACGACACAACAAAGCTTTACGTATCGAAAAATAGACTTGATACGTGTTAGACAAAATTTATCTTATGTTTGGAATGAGGCACAAAAGACAACAGTTAATTTATTGTATCGTGGCAATACAATGGATCAAAATCCAGCTTATTTAATTGCAGCTAGTTCCAGCCCAACTAAATTTAAAGGACAAATCAATTCAAATCATTTTGATGCATACGTGCTTGATATCCAACATCAGATTGTTTTGAAAAAAATTAAATCTAAAATTTTAATTGGTGGCTACATGGATGCCACAAGACAAGGATTGATTGCAAACTATATTGATATCATTAAAGATACGACCCTCAATAAATTTATAAAATTTACAAGGCCTGCTATCGATAGTTTGATTACCAACTATAGCACAACCATTTACAATAAAGCAGTTTATGCAAATTGGATGCAACCTATTACAAATCGCCTGCGTGTCAATGCCACATTGAGGTATGACCAATTTGACTATCAATTTAAAAATAAATTAGCTACTGGAACCCCATCTGCAAATAATGTATTCACCAACTGGGCACCTAAAATTGGAATCACATACAATCAACCAAATTGGGGTGGATACTTCAATTTTAGTAAAGGATTTGTTCCTCCTCAAATCACTGAGATCTATAATGCAGTTCGTGTTCCTTATTTGTTACCGCAAAATTTTTCGAATTATGAAATTGGATCTTGGATGCGTATACCCAAAGGTTATATCGAATGGTCGCTTTACCAATTAAATGGTCAGAATGAAATTGTTTCTGTGCGACAAGCAGACGGCGTGAACCTGAATCAAAATACAGGCCAAACAAAACATTATGGGATAGAATACCAACTGAAATATAATTTTAGCAAATTATTGCAGTTCAATTTTAATGGAAGCAATGCAAAGCACTTATACATTCATACCATTTTAAAAGGAACAGATATTAGCAATAAAGAAATGGTCGCTGCACCTCGTTTTTTTAGCAACCTCACTCTATTAAGTCAATGGAATAATGCTTTAAGCTCCTCATTAGAATGGCAACACCAGTCTAGTTATTTTATGGATGAAATTAATACTACACGCTATTCGGGCTTTGATGTATTGAACCTAAGGGTCAATTACACAATGCAAAAACACGAGTTCTGGTTGCAATGTATGAACTTGACAGATCAGTTTTATGCAAGCATGGCGACCAAAAACTTTAGTGTTAAAGGTACCAATGCCTATGCCTATTATTTAGGCGACAACAGAACGATAGCACTTGGCTGGAGATGGAATATCATTCCATAAAAAAGGGGCCGCGATTGCGGCCCCTTTTTTAAAATCTATCTCTAAGATAATTAATTACCTCCTACGCGAATATTCATTACGCCCCTTCCGCCTCCGCCTCTTTGCATATCCTGCATTAACTTTTGCATACTTTCTTGGAATTGCGCTCTATTCATTTTATCACCTTTGGTTGGTGCAACTAGTTCCTTTTTTGGATACTTGGCACTTACTTCTACCGCAGTGGTGACTGTGGCGCCATTGTCTTGATCTATCTCCATAATCACACCTGGTAATCCACTGTAATTATCTGGACCAAATGACACTGGAATATTCTCTGCATACCAAACCACCAATTCTGTCTCTTTTGGAGCTCTTGGCGTATTCGCTGCTGCTGTGTCAGTATTATTTTCACCACCTCTACCAATGCCAATACGCATACGAATTTGAGGCGCTGTAATCATGGTTGTTGCCTTCTTACAAAGTTGCTTTGCAATTGTTTTTGTTTCTTCAGATAATTTCCACTTGTATTGTTTTAAAGAATCTACAATTAAAAATTCCTTTTCAAAAAAAGCACGCTCTTCATATTGCATTTGTTTTGCTAAATCAGTATAGGTATTGGCAGTTGGCATTCTAAAGTTCATGCGCATTCCACCACCTCCACCACCACCAGCATTGGCAAAAGGATCTGGTGCTTCATCATCCACAACAGATCTAAATAAACTAGCATTCTCATTAAATATTAATTCAAACTTATCTGTTCTAAATTCTGGTACCATCGACTTCATTTGAGGATCAGGTAGGTTGCGGTGCATATTAATTTTACGCTCATAACTAATTTTTCCTTCCTTCATTTGTGCTGTAATTGAAGTTGAAATACTTGTTAAAGCAATCAACAATCCAAATACGAATTGTATTTTTTTCATAAAAGAGATTTTATTTTATTTTAAATAATGCTAGTTTTTATACTTTTAAAGTTAAGTGCTTTTACATTCTTATCATCATGCCCCCTGCTCTTGCGCCACCACCTAAACCTGATTTCTGTAAGCTATACGTAAAGGTCAATAAAAAATACTGACTAATTACATTATAGGACCTATCTACAATCTGGTTCTGAGATACGTTTCTGCTAATGCCTATATTTTTATTCAATAAGTCAAAGGCGCTCATCTTAATTTCGGCTCTCTTATTTTTCATAAAGAATTTAGAAAAGCTTGCATTCCAAATAGGCACTGCTGTATTAAATCCTTCGGCACGTCCAGTATTAATGGCATAGTTAAAAGATTGATTCAATACAATATTGAATGGCAAGTAATTGGTCATATCTGCACCAAAGACTTTTGTCAAATAGTTGGTATTTAAAGTTGCATTAATCTCATTGGTTGTTTTGCTGTAAGCATAACGTGCAGTCAAACTAATATCAATGACATCATCCAAAATATAGCTGTAAGACATACTTGGACCAGTTGATTTTGTCACAATGGTATTTAACAAGCCATTGTTATAAGAGATACTATTATTT
>Ga0214921_10000665_pt1 | contig 61893 bp, 52 predicted proteins | sample LL1505_MetaG_FD_177992 | JGI IMG/M metagenome (GOLD analysis project Ga0214921, IMG submission 177992) | Freshwater microbial communities from Lake Lanier, Atlanta, Georgia, United States - LL-1505 | ecosystem: Environmental > Aquatic > Freshwater > Lake | place: USA: Georgia | collected...
GCTCGCCCTGCCGGACGCGAAGCATGTGGTCGTAAAAGGTCAGCGGGGCTGCGTCGCGGGCCAGGGGGAACTAAAAAAAATCGGGTTTGATCCACTCTTTTCATTCAATCACACAGCGGCGATGGCCCGCGCGAACATCAACCGCCTGATCCGGAAAACATGGTGCATCAGTAAACGCATGGACCGGCTTCGAGACCACTGGGATCTTTACATCTGGTTTCACAATCATTACTTGCTGAAAAATCCGGCGAATAAAAAACCGCCTGGAAAGGTCCCGCGGCTCGAACTTCTGGCCGCATGATCCACAATGGGTGGGGGCAGTTTGCTAACCGCACATGGCCCCTTGTTTGCTTGCCCCAGAACAGACGGGGGGGCTTCATGAATTCGCTTCAAATCATGACCTTGGTTGCGGGTTTGTGTATCCCGGGATCCCTTTTGGCCTCGAACAATTTGATATCGATCCCCGGCGGGCGGTTCAAGATGGGCTGCAAGAGCTGCGGTTTGAGCGACGCCTTGCCCGTTCATGAGGTCGAGGTTTCATCATTCCTGTTGCAAAGCACACCAGTGACAAACGAGGAATTTCGAAAGTTCACAGGTGACACCGGATACATGTCCGGGGCCGAGACGTCGCCTGATCCGTCCGAATACCCGAACATTCCCGCGAACCTTCTGGTCCCAGGATCCGCCGTCTTCACGCCGGAAAAAACTGTGGCAAAGGCCGGTATCCTGACCCGCCCGCTCGATTGGTGGAGTTACATTCCAGGGGCCAGCTGGAAACATCCTGAAGGCGCGAAGTCGACCACGAGCGGCAAGGAGAGGCATCCGGCCGTCCATGTAAACTTCAACGACGCCGTCGCCTATTGCCGCCACTTCAACATGCGCCTTCCGACCGAAGCCGAGTTTGAATACGCGGCGCGCGGCGGTCTCGAGGGAAAAAAATATGCCTGGGGCGATACCCTCAAGCCAAACGGCCGGTGGATGGCCAACACGTGGCAAGGCAGTTTTCCCCGTCAAAACTCGAAGCAGGATGGATACGCCGGCACATCCCCGGTCGGATCGTTTCCGCCGAACGGGTTCGGCCTTTACGACATGGCGGGCAACGTCTGGCAGTGGACTTCGGACTGGTACCGGCCGGACACCTACCGCGAGGACGCGAGACGCGGCGTGGTGAAAGATCCCCGCGGTCCGGACAGCAGTTACGATCCCGCGGAATCTGGAACCCTCAAAAAAGTTCAACGCGGGGGCTCCTTTCTTTGTAGCGATGAATACTGCACCCGCTACCTCGTCGGATCGCGTGGCAAAGGCGAACCGGGCAGCGCTGGTTCAAATACCGGGTTTCGTTGTGCGAAAGACCACCACCAAAGGAGACACGGATGAAGCCGATCATCAGAATGATGGCCTCTGCCATCGCCACGATTCCATTGTTGGCCGCCGCGAAGGTCGCCCCCCCCGCCGCACCGGAAAAAAAGCCGAATATCCTTGTTTTCCTGCTGGATGACGTTGGATTCGGACAACCGGGCGCGTTTGGCGGGGCAGTGAACACACCAAACATCGACCGCGTTGCCAGCATGGGATTGCGTTACAACAATTTCCACACCACCTCGCTCTGTTCACCGTCGCGCGCCGCGCTCTTGACCGGGAGGAATCACCACTCGGTCGGGACTGGCGTGATCACGGAAATCGCGACCGATCATCCCGGGTACACAAGCCACATCCCGAAAGAAAAATTTCCAGTCGTCGAGGCCTTTCGCCAAAATGGCTACGGCACTGCCGCCTTCGGCAAGTGGCACAACACTCCCCTCGAACAGCTGCGGGGTCCCGGCAGTAAACACGACCAGTGGCCGACTGATCTGGGATTCGAGTCGTTCTACGGATTCATGGCCGGGGACATGAGCCAATGGGAACCCACCATCTGGAAGGACACAAAGCCCGTCGATCCCATTCCAGTGAATGGCGAGTATCACTTCACGGTCGACATGGCAGACCAGGCCATCCAGTGGCTTGACAAGGAACACACGCAAAACCCGCAAAAACCATTTTTCCTGTATTTCGCGACGGGAGCGGCTCATGCTCCCCACCACGCGCCCGCCGAATATATCGCCAAGTACCGCGGACGATTCGACCAGGGGTGGGATAAAGTTCGCGAGGAAACGCTGGCCAGGCAAAAATCGATGGGGGTCGTCCCCGCGGATACGGCATTGCCGGAACGGCCTGATGTGATCCCGGCATGGGAGAGCCTTTCATCCGACGAAAGGCGACTCTACGCCAGGATGCAGGAAACTTTCGCCGGATATCTAGACCATGCCGACGCGCAATTTGGTCGCGTGCTGGCGGAAGTGGAACGCCTCGGGGAGCTGGACAACACGATCATCTTGATCACGTCCGACAACGGCGCCAGCGGCGAGGGCGGTCTTCATGGCAGCGTGAATGAAAACCTGGTGTTCAACGGAGTCCCCGACAGTCTGGCGAACAACCTTGCCCGTATCGACGAGATTGGGACCAAAAGAACTTACAACCACTATCCGGCGGGATGGGCCTTGGCGGGGAACACTCCGTTCCGATACTGGAAACAAACCGTCCACGAGGGGGGCGTTCACGATCCCATGGTGATCGCCTTGCCAAAGCGCATCAAGAGCGGCGGCGAGACGCGAAGCCAGTTCACCCACATCATCGATGTCGCTCCGACCCTGATGGAGTTGACGGGTGTCGCCCTGCCGGAAACCATCCACGGTGTGGCCCAGGCGCCAATGGAAGGCGTGAGTTTCGCGAAAACCCTGGATTCGCAGGAGGCCAAAACCGAGAAACGCCTGCAATACTTCGAGATGCTGGGTAACCGGGCGCTGTGGTCCGACGGGTGGAAGGCTGTCGCTTTTCACGGACGCTATCCTTGGGACTTGAGCGGCACGAATCCGGACTTCGATCATGACAAATGGGAGCTATTCAACATGACGGAGGATTTCTCCGAGGCCCATGACCTGGCTGACCGGTATCCGGAAAAACTGGAGTCATTGAAAGAGAAATTCGACGAGCAGGCCAAAACCTATCAGGTCTATCCATTGGATGATGGAACGGGCGCGCGACTGGCCGCGACCTACCAATCCATCATGGCCGGCATTTCCAATTTCAAATACTCACAAGGTGATGTCCGGATTTCCGAGGCAATCTCGCCACCCGTCAAGAATCGCTCGTACACCATCACCGCGGTGTTTGAGGTTCCTGAAGGAGCCTCGTCGGGATCATCTGGTGACGGAACCATCGTCGCGTGCGGAGGACGATTTGGCGGCTATTCCCTGTACGTGAAGGGCAAACGGATTCATTTCACGCACAACTTCCTCGCGGAGTCTGAATACACCGTCGATGCCTCCGAAGACTTGCCGACGGGGACAGTCACAGTCCGGTTCGAATTCAACAAAACCGGCGAATTCGAGGGCAAGGGCACGTTGTACGTGAACAATAAAAAAGTCGGCGAAGGATTCTTGCCGAGAACCGTACCCAGGGCATTCGGGATTGCCGAGACCTTCGACGTCGGCGAAGATTCCGGATCACCGGTGACGGATCAGTACGCGGCGCCTTTTGTCTACCAGGGCCGCATACACTCCGTCGAATTTCAGCTTTAGAGGCATGGCAGCGACGACGTCGCTGCCGCGCGGGCGACGGTCTCGATGGCAATGCGCGCGATCTTGCCGGCGTAGGTGAAGTCGACGTTGTCCATGTTGTCGGACATCTGGTGGTAGTCGCCGTCACGCAGGTGATAGTTGGTCCGGTTGACCACCTCGTTGAGCAGGATGACCGGCAGGCCGTAGTCGGCGAAGACGATGCCATCGGTGTTGTAGAGATAACTTTCGGGCGTGCCGTAGGGACGGTAGAGCGCTCGCAGGTCCGGCGCGACGTCGGCGGCAGCGCCCATGGCCAGTTGCGCGAGAGCGAGGGAATCCCGGGAATCGCCCGGGTTGACCTGGAATTCCGTCACGGAAGTTTTCGAGTAACCGATCATGTCCAGCAACACGATGGCGCCGGGTTCCACGCGGTTCATGTCCAGCGTCTGGATGAAATGGCGCGCGCCCAGGTCGTCCGCCGGGAATTCCTCGCCGGTGACGTGAACCAGCCAGATGTCGTGGCGGAATTTGCGGCCGCGAAGTTGCTCCGCGGCCAGGACGAGGGCACCGACGGCCGTGGCGTTGTCGTCGGCGCCTGGCACGGAGACGCGGACACCCGTTGAGTGGAAGACATCGCGCGCGAAAGCCGTGTCGATGTGATCCATCATGATGACGGGGTTGGGATCGCGTCCTTGCATCTCGCCCGGGATGACGGCGACCAGGTTCGAGTGCGTCATGCGGCGCCATTCGAACGGCAGGCGGCGCGTCTCGATGCCGAGTTCCTTGTAGTATTCCTGCAGGTAGTCGTTCAGGTACTCGAGGTGGTGGTCAATCTGGGCGTTGTTTTTGCGGGTAAAACGCATCTCGGTGCCCGAGACCGGAAACTTCGCGATGGAGGCGCCTGAAATGATGCCGACCATCTCGCGATAGATCTCGTCAAAATTAGGCAACCAATCACGGACCTGGACGTCGGCGGGTTGCGGATCGATCGCGGATGGAATGCCGGGGGTGATTTCAAGGTCAGGGGACCAGGTGATCCCGTCATGGTTGAAGGTCGCGACAAACGTGACCGGGACATCGTTGAACCGGGCCGGTTGCGGCAACTCGACGCCAAGGCTGCGGGCGTTTTCCGGGGCGCATTGTTCGTAGACAGGACGCAGGTCGGGACTGAGCCAACTGCTGACGACGCGATGCGAGGCATCCGTCCAGATGATGTCCCCGAAGACCGGTTTCATGGTCAGGAAACGGAAATCGAGGAAATCGCGGAACACTTCATCATAGTCGGTTGAGTTGCCGGCGACGTCGCGAAGACGCGGCAGGAAGGGCGCCCTCTCGTCAACACTTGTGTCGAGGGCCGATCCCGAGATCGCCGGGCGCGACAGGTTCAACCAACGCCACGGCGCGTCGGAAGTCTCGCGGTAACGCGCCCATGTCCACGAGTCGACGCCGCGGTGATTGCGAGTGGGCCATCCTTCGATCTGCCCTTGTGTCAGGCCGAGTGTCGCGGCGAGTTCACGGACGTGGGACTCGCCCAGCGCGACTTGATCGATCCTGATGGCTGGTCTCGCGGATATGGCGGAGTTCTTGAGCCGGGACTTGCGCAAGTGGGGCAGCATCTTGCGACCGGTCTCGAACGGCGGCGTGCGTTCGCTGTTGGCGTGCGGGACGCTCAATGATCCGGACGATACTCCGGGACCGCGTGCCGCGGGGGCGACGACGGCCAGCGAGTCACGCGCGATGTCGACTGGATCCTGGCGGATGCCGAGGTCCGCGAGGGCCGGGCATTCGAGAGGGCGTCCGGAAAAGCGGGACGCCGGGGCCGATGAGGTTGCCGCAAGGATCAAGATCGTTACGATTGACGCGCAATTTGCATGGCGGCAAAGCGCGCGCAAACTGGACCGGGCGCGAGTCAGCGTCATCCCTGTTACTCCAACTTGTTACTCCAACTTGATACTCCCGCATCACACTCACACGTGAACTCACATCACGAACACCAATGCGAAAAAACTGAAATTTTAGTATATATGAAAGTCGGGAAATTTCAGACATCGCCGGGTTAGACCGCCTGTGGAGCAGCATGGAGCAGCGACGCCCCGACATTTTTTTCTGGACGTGGAGCGCCCAACGCGCGGCCTCGCGCGTGTCCATCACGGGCAGCGAAGCATGCCACTTCATCACGGAAGACGGCCGTCGCGTCTTTGACGCCATCTCCACCAACTTTCAGGCCGCGTTCGGACACAGCTGCGCTCCCATAAAAGACGCGATTCACCGGCAGCTTGATGCAATGCCCGTGGCAAACCCGAAACACGCGTTCGAGCTCAAGCAGCGCGTCACGCAAAAACTTGTCGATTTCGTCGCGGCCGGACCCGGGCGCGTTTTTTATGCGCTGTCGGGAGCAGAGGCGGTCGAGAACGCCCTGAAAATGGCCCGTCAAGTCAGCGGCAGGAAACTGGTCGCGGCACGGGAAAAGAGCTATCACGGCGCGACCATGGGGGCGATGTCCGTCACCGGCGACTGGCGCGGCCAGGGGCATTTTGGCGCGCAAGACGCGACGATCCGGATTCCGGAACCGGCGGACGACCCGGATTTGATGAAAACCCGCGAGATTCTGCGCGCGGCGGGGACGGAAAATATCGCGGCCATGTGCCTTGAGACCATTTCCGGAATGAACGGCGTGATCATCCCGGACCCCGCGTGGTGGCGCGGCATCGAGGCCATGTGCCGGGAATACGGGATCTTGCTGGTCGTTGACGAGGTCAGCTGCGGGTTTGGCCGCGCGGGCACGGACCTGGCGATGCATCAATACGGGATCCAGCCGGATTTTGTGTGCATGGCCAAGGCGATCTCGGCGGGCTACGTGCCCTTTGGAGCATTGTGGGTTCGCGAGGACGTCGCGCGTTTTTACGATGACCGGATCCTTTCCGCCGGACTCACTGCCTACGCGCACCCGATGGGCCTGGCGGCAACCAGCGCTGTTCTCGACTTGCTGCATGACGAGGCGTTTTGTCGCGCGCGGGACGGGGTCGCGGACCACTTTGCCGCCGGGGCCGTCAAGTTGCGGACACATCCGCGCGTCAAATCCCTGCGCGTCAAGGGTTTAATGGCGGCCATCGACCTGGAGCCAGGACCGAAAGTCACGTGGGAGGACGGAGTCGCGCTGGGAATCCACCTGGCCATCAAGAGTGACGCGACGGGATCCAGCTCGATCATCCTCGCGCCGCCGTTTGTGATGACCGTCGCCGACTGCGATATGATGTTCGACGCGATTTCAAGAATCCTCGACGGGGGAGCTGTCCCATGACACGACACGGAAGAGGCAAGGTTTTCGCCAACGCGATCGACGCCCTCACGGATTTCGAGTCAGGCATGACCGTGATGAGCGGCGGGTTCGGCTTGTGCGGAATTCCCGAGAACAGCATTGACGCCATCGCGGCGATGCCGGTCAAGGATTTGACCGTCATCTCAAACAACATCGGAAATTCGGGGCGTGGCCTCGTGAAACTCCTGCGCAACCGGCAGATCAAGAATGCCGTGTGTTCCTATGTCGGAGGCAATCCGGACCTGGAACAACAAATGCTGGCGGACGAGGTTCACGTCACGCTGGTCCCGCAGGGAACTTTCAGCGAGCGCATCCGGGCAGCCGGACTTGGCATCCGCGCGTTCTACACGCCGACCGGGGCCGGGACGATGGTGGCCGAGGGCAAGGAAGTCCGCGTGTTCGACAAGCCCTGTGTCCTGGAACTTCCCCTGCACGCAGATTTCGCGATCATCAAGGCGCAGCGAGGCGATGTGTTTGGCAATCTCTGGTTCAAGGAGGCCGCGCGCAATTTCTCGCCGCTCATGGCCATGGCGGCCAAAGTCACCGTGGTCGAGGTTGAGGAACTGGTGCCCATGGGCGAGATCCCGGCCGAGGACGTGCATTTGCCGGGGATTTTCGTGCAGCGCATCTATCAAGGAAAAAACTACCGGAACGACATCGAGATCCTGAAGGAGGCCCCATGACGACGAGCGCGCGGGCCCAGTGGACCAGGGAAGAAATGCTGCGCGAGGTGATCGCCCTGTTCCATCCCGGATGCAGCGTCAACCTTGGGATCGGACTGCCGACGATGATTCCCGAACTGATGCCGCCCGACCTGGACATCTTCATCCAGTCGGAAAACGGAGTCCTCGGCGTCTCGGGGCGTCCGGCCAAAGGCGAGGCGTCGCCGACCCTGATCAACGCCGGCAAGGAAACGATCACCATCAGGAAGGGCGCGAGTTTTTTCGACAGCGCGTTGAGTTTCGGCATGATTCGCGGGGGACACATTGATTTTTGCGTCCTCGGCGGCATGGAAGTCGACTCCGAAGGCAGCCTCGCCAACTGGATCGTGCCCGGACAGAAGATCACCGGAATGGGCGGGGCGATGGACCTCGTTCACGGCGCTAAACAAGTCATCGTCGTCATGACGCACTTCAACAAGTCGGGCGATCCGAAATTGCGCGAAAAGTGCGCCTTGCCCCTTACCGGAATGAATTGCGTCGACCTCGTCGTGACGGAACTTGGGATTTTCGCGCCGCGCGGGGGAAAGTTCTCCGTGAAAAAACTGGCGCCTGGCGTCAGCATCGATGCGTTGAAACTTTCCGCCAGCCTTCTCAGAACAGAGGAATCCAGTGGCAAGTTCCCGTATTGATTTGCCGCGGCGCGATCTCTCGTCGCAGCCAGTGTTCTGGGGCGGCCTGCGAACGACGTTCGGCGTCGCGCATCGCGGCGCGTTGAAGGAAACGCGACCGGATGACTTGCTGGCGGATCTGATGCGGGCGCGCCAGTTGATTCCTGGTGTGGCTGAAATCGTGAACGGTTGCGCGTACCCCGAGGGGGAACAGGGTTACAACATCGGGCGCGTAGCGGCCCTGGGCGCGGGTCTTGAGTTGCCGGGAATGACGGTGAACCGCCTGTGCGGGTCGGCGCTGGAAGCCGCCGCGATCGCCGCGGCCGGTGTGATCAGCGGGCGCGCGGACGCGTGGCTGGTCGCCGGCGTCGAATCGATGTCGCGCGTCCCGCGGCGCGGGGCGAATTTCTCTGAATCCACACGGGTCAGGGAACACGCCCCCGAGGCATATGTCACGATGGGCGAGACGGCCGAGAACCTCGCGCGCCGGTATCCGCGTCTGAGCCGCGCGTCGCAGGAGGAATTCGCGGCATCGAGTCACGCCGCGGCGCACGCGGCGTGGCAATCAGGATTCTACGACAGCCACGTCATCAAAGTTCATGGGATGACGGCGGACGAATCCATCAGACATCCGGCAAATCGCGACAAAATGGCCTCGTTGCCACCAGCCTTTCGTCCCGGTGGTGTGGTCACGGCGGCGACCAGTTCGCCCATGAGTGACGGCGCGGCAACCGGCCTCGTCACATCAGAGAAAACAGCCCGTGACCTTGGCGCGCGGAACTGGTTGCGCGTCATCGATACCGTCGCCTCCCACGTCGCCCCGGAAATCATGGGCCTCGGCCCGGTGCCGGCGGTAAAAAAGATCCTTGAACGCCATCATTTGTCGCCTTCTGACATCGCGTCCGTCGAGATGAACGAGGCCTTTGCCGTGCAAGTTCTCGCGTGCGTTGATGAACTGGGACTCGATCCGCGGACGGTCAACACCAAAGGCGGCGCGCTGGCGATCGGACATCCCCTGGGGGCAAGTGGCCTACGGTTACTCATGACCCTGCACGCGCGCATGGAAGAAGACGCGACACCAGGGAACCTCGGGATCGCGACCCTTTGCGTGGGCGGCGGCCAGGGGATCGCCATGCTGCTTGAGTTCGTTTCCTTGTGAGTTCGTATGGACGGGAGAAATGCGCCATGATCCAAAGCACAATGAATCCCGGAAATTTCCGGATCACCTACACGACCCCCAACACGCCACCGGAACTCGAGGCCATGCATGCCGCCTTCGATGACGCGGTGGCAGCCCATCGCGCCAACTTGAAACGCGAATTCCCGCCGGTGATCGGATTTGAGAAGAAGACCGGATCGGCATCGCACATTGATTCCATCAATCCATCAAAGACCGCGGAAATCCTGCATCGATTCGGCGTGTTTCCCGTCGCGGCGCTGGACGATCTCGTGACGTTGTCGTCGAAGGCGCAGAAGTCCTGGGCGGCGCGCCCGTGGCAAGACCGTGTCACGATCACGCGCAGGGCCGCCAATGTCATCCGTGAACGCAAGATGGCGATCGCCGCGGCGGTGTGCCTTGAGGTCGGCAAAAACCGATTCGAGTCCCTCGGCGATGTGGAAGAGGCCGCGGACCTGCTGGATTACTATGCCGCGCAAGTCGAGTCGGCGGACGGATTCTTCAAGCCACTCATGAGCCTTTTACCCGGCGAGCGCACGGGAAGTTACCTGCGGCCCTATGGCGTTTGCGCGGTGATCGCGCCATTCAATTTCCCTGTCGCGCTGGCGGCGGGAATGGCCGGCGCGGCGATGCTTGGCGGCAACAGCGTCATTTTGAAGCCCAGCGAGGACACGCCGTGGTCGGGCCAGCTGCTGCTGGAAACCATGCGCGACGCCGGAGTCCCGGAGGGCGTGTTTCAAATCTGCCAGGGGACTGGCGAGGGCGTCGGATCGGCCCTTGTCCGCCATCGCCTGGTCGCCGGTGTGGCCTTTACGGGCAGCGCCAGGACCGGGATGGAAATCCACCGCCAGTGTTCCAGCGGGCGTTGGGTCAAGCCATGCCTGATGGAACTCGGCGGGAAAAATGGCGCCATCATCATGCCGGACGCCGACCTTGACGACGCCGCGGAAGGTTGCGTCAAATCCATCTTTGGACTGTCCGGACAAAAATGCAGCGCCTTGTCGCGGGTCATCGTGCACGCGACGATCAAAGACCGCTTTGTCGCGAAACTCGTTGAAGGCGCCGGCAATTGGAGAGTCGCCGATGCCACGTCGCGTGAGTGCAACCTGGGACCTGTCATCAACGCGAGCAGCCTTGCCCGCGCGGGACGGACCCTGGCCCTTGCCGGCACGAACGGCGGCAAGATCCTGTATCGCCACGAGAACCGTGATCCGGCCCTGCCCGGTGGTTGCTACGTCATGCCCGCGATCGCGGAACTTCCGCCAGAGCATGAACTGATGCAGCAGGAACTTTTCCTGCCTTTCGCGGGCATCACGACGGTCAACTCATTCGATGAGGCGATCACGGTCTTGAACAACACGGATTTCGGGCTCACGGCCGGTATTTTTTCCCGGGATGATTCGCACATCGCGCGATTCTTCGATCAGGCCGAGGCCGGCGTCCTCTACGCCAACCGGAGAACCGGGGCGACGACCGGAGCCTGGCCTGGCGTCCAGTCGTTTTGCGGGTGGAAGGCCAGCGGCGCCAGTGGCAAAGGCGGCTGCGGGCCTTATTACGTTTCCCAGTTCATGCGCGAACAATCACGGACATCGATGCCATTTTGAGGTGAACCCATGAATCGCCAGACCACGAATGCCCAACTTCGCCCCTCTGTGAAGACCGGATTGCCCGGGCCACGCGCCCGCGCGATCATCGCCATGGACGAATCCTGCACGTCGCCCTCGTACATCAAGGAATACCCGCTGGTGGCAGACCGCGGCCAGGGGTGCTTCATCGACGACGTGGACGGCAACCGGTTCCTCGACATGATGGCAGGCATTGCCGTCAGCGCGACGGGGTACGCGCATCCCCACGTCACTGGCGCGGTCAAGGAAGCCATCGACAAAGTCTGGCACATTTGCGGGACGGACTTTTACACGGACTCGTTCTCGCGCCTTTGTTCGAAACTGGCCGGATATGTCCCGGGAATGGGAAAAAAGCTTGTTTTCCTGACGAACTCAGGAACAGAGGCCATCGAGGGCGCGATGAAGCTGGCGCGCTTTCACACAAGGCGCAAAGGCTTCATGTCGTTTTATGGGGGTTTTCACGGGCGGACGATGGGCGCCCTGTCGCTGACGGCATCCAAAGTCCGCCAACGCGAGAACTTCGGCCCGTTCATACCTGGAGTCGTCCACGCGGAGTATCCCGATGTCTTGAGGCGCCCGGCCGGGATGACGCCAGACGAATGCGGGATCGAGGCGATCAAGAAAATAGAGAGGCAACTGTTCTCGCGCGTCACGAGTCCTGACGAACTGGCGGCGATTTTCGTCGAGCCGATCCAGGGCGAGGGAGGATACGTTGTTCCGCCCAAGACTTTCCTCAAAGGACTGCGCGAACTGTGCGACCGTCACGGCATCCTGCTGGTATTTGACGAAGTGCAGAGCGGTGTCGGGCGCACCGGCGAGATGTACGCGGCTGACTATTTTGATGTCGCGCCGGATATCTTGCTGTCGGCGAAGGGGCTTGGTTCCGGCCTGCCGATCGGGGCGATCATCGCGCGCGAGAGCATCATGACGTGGACGCGCGGATCCCATGGCAGCACCTTCGGTGGCAACAACGTCAGTTGCGCGGCGGCCATCGCGACCCTGGAAGTTGTCGAGAAAATCCTGCCCGGGATCCGCGCGAACGGCGAACTGCTTTCGAACGGACTGCGCAAGCTGGCGGAAAAACACCCGTGCATCATCGATGTACGCGGCCCCGGATTCATGATCGGCATGGAACTCGCGCATCCAGTGACGCGCGAGTCCATCCCGGGTGTCATGGGTGAACTGGAGCAGATGGCATTCCGCGAGGGATTGTTGCTGCTCGGATGCGGGGCCTCGACCATCCGGTTCGCGCCGCCTCTCGTCTGCGGCCCGCACGAGATCTCGATCGCGCTCGAGATCCTGGACCGGTGCATCGAGAAAGTCGCGCCGAAACAGTGATGCCCGGAAGGCTGCCGGCGCTTCAGTCGTGACGGGCGTGCTCGCTGCCGTGCGCCTTTTCGCCAGCGGATTTTGATGTTGTCGATACGGGACGATGCACCGGTCATCTTAATACAGTCAGCGCCTTGATGGCGAAATTCGCCGACGGGTCGTCACGCGTCAGGTCCACCCACTGCCCGTCCTTCAAATAGTAACTCTCACCCGCTGATGCCTTGGACTTGACGATCGTCCACTTGCGGGGACCGCACAGCAACACGGGCACGTCCGAAGTCTTGTCGAAAGCATGACCGCCCTTGCTGAGCTCGACACTGACGTGGAATTTGCTGCCCGGCTCCAGCGCGACCTCAAAGGGCAAGTCGACCGTGTGGAACCCCTTGTTGACTTCATGGCCGCCGGTGAAGGCCACTTCGTTCGTCAACGTGTTGCCGTCAAAAACCCTGTAAATGCGAACCATGTAATCCGAGTCGTGTTCCGTCGTGTAGAAACTGACTGCCTTCAAATACTCGCGGGCCGAAAGTCCCATCGCGTGCCGTGCCGATGGCCCCTTCGCGGCGAAGGAGTTCACCGCATGCAGGGCGCCTTTTTTCGTGTCGCGCCAACCATGGTAGTCGTGGAAGTAGATCCTGTCGTACCCGAGGCGCTCGACGTCACGGAAGGCCACCGCGCCCATGTCGGCGTGACGTCCCGCGAACTTGTCCTCATAAGAAATCCAGAAATATCCTTGCTTCCCCCAATCAGTCCCCCAGCTGTTCTTGATCAACCACGCGCCGGGCTTTGCCGCCTGCGTCTTCTTGTTGTCATCCCATCCAACAATCGCCACGGCATGGTTGGCCTCGTCCGGGTCCGACACCGGTTGATAAAACGTCGCGTTCGTCGCGTTGAAAAACTTGGTTGCCCATGACAGCGCCGTTCCGACAACACCGTGGCTCATGAGGGCTTGCTTGATTCGTCGCGCGCCCTCGGCGCGGTCGGCGGAGGAGGCCAACCACTCGACGTGTCGCGGGTAGTAGTAGTGAAATCCGGCTCCGGATTGAGACGGCGGCTGGTTGAAACTCTGCCCATCGACATCCCGCACCGCGCCGCCGCGGGACAAGTATGCCGTCGCCACCAGGTAATCCCCGCCTTCATGAACCGTCAGGCCATTTTTCTGCGGCGCCGCGTCAGAGTTGAAGTGCTGGTTGAACCCGTTCCACCAGTCGAGATGATACTCGGCCAGATTGGCCTCGCCACTTTCGCCCTGAGTGGCCCATTCGCCAGTCAGCATCAAATTGCTTTCCAGTCCTGCTGCCGTCGCGTGCGTCCAGCACGTTCCGCCGCTCTGTTTTTTCACCGCGGTGACGAGATTCCGCCCGTCGACATTGCGCAGGTCAAAAGCGGCGGGCAGGTCCGTCGCCGCGTTCGCGACGCCGGAGGCGCTCGCGAAAAAAACAAAGCAAACGCGAAGAATTCCCGCCCGCGCGAGGATCCGTGTGGCCATGGGAACAGCCCTCCAGTGATTTGGGAGATAGATACATCTTAACATTGACCGGCACGACTTGTGGGCTGATGACGCCCCCCAATGGATCGCCGACGCCATGGTTGAGTCCGGCAAAAATCCGCAAAACCCCCTATTTCACGGCGTTTTTCCGATGTTTTGAGTCCCGTACAAAGTATTGAACAAATCGGTCGGAGGACCCGAATTTCAAATACGCAAATGCCGGACTCTGCAGCAAATTCGCTTAAAAGCCTTGATAGGCAATACTTTCGCGGGTCGGCTGTTATTGACGATCGGCATGGTGGAAAGTGGCCATAGTCGGCCGTGAATCGGGGATTTGCGTAAATTTAGCCTGAAAAATGGCGCTTGACGGGAATTTCAGTACGCTAATAATCCCCCCCGAGCTACCAACATCGAATCGGGGACACCAATGAACGTCAAGGCTCGTCAGGAAATCACGCTCGCCTTCCGCAAGAACCTGGAATCGATCATGAGCGCACGAAAACTGAGCGTAGCCGACATCAGCCAGATGGCGGGCGTCGCCAAGAGTGTGGCCCACAGTTGGATCTCCGGATCGATCCCGCAAAATCTACCCGCGGTCGCGCGCCTCGCCGACGCGCTCGAGATGAACTTCAAGACGCTGCTGCTCGGCACTGAAGAAACGCAGGCTGCCACGAACAACCTGCTCGAGCTCCACGAATCAACCGAACTCTTCGACGGTGTCTGCCACGTCACAATCCGCAAAATCGGCGCCGCACGCCCTCCGTCAACCTGAGCCACCCCGCCCCCCTGCGTCGTTCCGTCATCCTGAGGGCGAAGCCCGAAGGATCCTCTCTTAAGAAAAAGATTCTTCGCCTTCGGCTCAGAATGACGGGGCGTCGCTCATGGCGAGCGTACGTCATCCTGAGGGCGAAGCCCGAAGGATCCTCTCCTAAAAAAAAGATTCTTCGCCTTCGGCTCAGAATGACGGGGTGTCGCTCAGAATGACGGGAAGAGAGGATCCTTCGCTCCGCTCAGGATGACGACGCGCTCAGGATGACGACGCGCTCAGGATGGCGGCGAGGCGGTCGTGCGGCAGGGCGTGGGCCGTGTTGCCGTCGCGTCCGATGACGGTTTTTGCCGCCAGCATTGCGTTCAACACCGCCTCTTCCGTGCAGTCGGCCGCGGCCTCGAACAGTTCGTTCATCCAGAAATCGGAAATGGCGCGTGCCGTGTACTCGGCCTGATCCGGATAATGCGGAATGCGGTTCGCCGTGGAGAACGCCACCGCGACATCACCACTGCCATGATACGCGATGCCGCCCGTGCGCCCGACGCCCAGCATCGCGCGCTTGGCGAGGCGCGACAACTGTCGCGCGTCACACGGCGCGTCGGTCGCGACCACCACGGTGATGGAACCCTCCTGGCCGCGCGTCGGCATCAGGTCCGGGATGAGTTGTCCAACCGGATACCCCTTGACCCGCAGGTTGTGGCGTCGGCCGTGATTCGAGTTCAGGAGAACGCCGACTGTATATCCGGACACGCGCCGCGACGCCGTCCCGATACCGCCCTTGAAGTCATAGGTCATCATGCCAGTCCCCGCGCCGACGCAGCCTTCGGCGACAGGCCCGGACGCCGCGACCGCCAGCGCCTCTTTCACGTGTCCCGGCGCGACATGCATCCCGCGCGAATCGTTGAGCGTCGAATCGTCGCACTCAAGCACCATCGGGGTCGGCGTATCATCGTTGATGCCGAGTCCCGGATAACGTTCCAGCATCCACTCGAGAAGTCCAATGTGCGCTGCCGATACCGAGAGGGTATTGGTAAAAACGATCGGGTTCTCGAGAATCCCGGATTCCTGCACCCACATCAGCCCCGTCGCCTCGCCCGTCCCGTTCAGGACAAACGACCCGGCCGCCAGTTTCTGGTTCCAAAGATCGCCTTCCGCCGGGATGATCGCCGTGACACCCGTGCGCACCGGCCCCTCGCCAACGCGCAATTTACCGTCACCGCGCTCCAGGGTCACATGCCCGACGCGAACCCCGGCAACGTCCGTGATCGCGTTGAACGGCCCCGGCTCGAATGAACCGATGCGCACACCAAAATCACGAAGGCGCCTGCGTGATGTCGTGGATGCCGGGCTGTTGTTCACGGGCTGCTCCATTTTTTGGGGGATTGCTGAATGCAATTTTGTATCACACCCAACCGCGAAATCCCCCCCGGCCGATGGCCACGGGGCAGATTTTGCCCGCCTCACCCGGCACAATTTGCCCGGCTAAAAAATAAACATCAATAATATCAGATCATTACAAACAAACCCGAAAACGCCCCTCATCCGTTCGATTTGCCGGACGATCCGCCTCAATGGAGTGACATGGAGTCGCTCGTCACAAGACAGGAGGTCTGATTATGGGTTTGCGTATTCGTACAAACGTTTCCTCGTTGAACGCCCAGCGTCGCTTGGAGTCATCGACGGAAGCACTCGGTAACTCGGCTGCGAAGCTGGCTTCCGGGGACAGGATCAATCGTGCCGCCGACGACGCCGCCGGTCTGGCCATCTCCGACAACTTGCGTGCCGATGTTCGTTCCCTGGCGCAGGCACGCCGCAACGCCAACGATGGTATCTCCCTCGTCCAGACCGCTGAAGGCGGCCTGATGGAGACCACCAACATGTTGGCCCGCCTCCGCGAACTGGCAGTCCAGTCGGCCAGCGACACGATCGGTGTTTCCGAACGTGAGTTCCTTGACCGTGAATTCCGCGCCCTGAAGATGGAAATTGACCGTATCGCCCTGTCCACCGACTTCAACGGCACCCGCCTGCTGGTCGGACAGAACGAGATCAACGACGACCTCAAGGGCGGAAATTCGTTCCCCCTCGAGATCCAGGTCAGCAAGGATTACTACAAGGGTTCCGACTCCCTCAGCGATCCGAACCCGGTCAACATCATCCGCATCGACCTGCAGAGGTTGAACGCCACCACCTACGGTGAAGGCGGTCTTGGCCTCGGCAAGCAGGAAGATGGCGCGCGCATCAACACCAAGGAATCGGCCCAGACCTCGATCTCGACCCTGGACGACGCGATCCTCCAGATCAACGACTACCGGTCGTACCTGGGCGCGATCCAGAACCGCCTGACGACGACTGTGTCCAACTTGGGTTCGCAGGTTGAGAACCTCGAGACCGCCCGCAGCCGCATCCGTGATACGGATTTCGCAAGCGAGTCGGCGCTCTACACCCAGAACAAGATCCTGCAGCAGGCAGGTACCTCGGTTCTGTCGCAGGCGAACCAGCAGCCGTCCATCGTCCTCGGCCTCTTGCAGAACATGGGTTGATTGTTTCAAGGGGCCCCTGTCGGGAATTTCATGGTATCGTCCGAACCGGTACCACGAGTTCCTTGACAGGGGCCCTTCCTTTTCTGGAGCCTGATCGGGAGCCGTTAGAGGAGCCTAAAATGTCCAGCAAGTTCAGATCCGTCAGGGTGATTGGCGTTCCCTCCGACCTGGGGGCCAACATCCGCGGGGCCAACGTTGGCCCATCCGCCGTGCGCATCGCCGGCCTGCACGAGAAGATCAACGTCCTCGGATACAAGATCGAAGACGCCGGTGACATCACCGTGCCCATCCGCGAGACGCTCGCGGAAAAATACGCGAAGGAAAAATACCTGACCACGATCACCGATGTTTGCGACCTCCTCCGCATGGAAGTCGAGATGTCGCTCGATCGCGACCTGTTGCCGATCGTCATCGGAGGCGACCATTCGATCGCCATGGGGACGATCAGCGGCACCGCCGCGCACTATCGTAAAAAACAGCAAAATATCGGCCTGATCTGGGTCGACGCGCATGCCGACATGAATACGCCGGCGAGTTCCCCGACCGGAAACATCCACGGAATGCCACTGTCCGCTTCGCTGGGCCAGGGCATCCCGCAACTCGTCGAACTCGGCGGGTTCGCCGGAAAAGTCCGCGCGCAAAACGTGGCCCTCGTCGGGATCCGGACCTTGGATCACGAGGAAAAACGCATCTGCCGCGAAAGCGGGATCCGCTACTTCACGATGCGCGAGATCGACGAGCGCGGCATGGCCGCCGTGATGAAGGACGCGATCGCCGTCGCGACCAGTGGCACTGCCGGCATCCACGTCAGTTTTGACATCGACGCGATCGATCCGCTATATGCCCCGGGAGTCAGCACGCCGGTAACCGGCGGGCTCAGTTACCGCGAGGCGCACCTGGCCCTCGAGATGATCGCCGACACGGGCATGCTGACGTCGATGGAGTTTGTTGAACTGAATCCGATGCGCGACGTCGCGCACAAAACCGCCGAACTCCTGGTGGAACTGGTCCAATCGGCCCTGGGTAAATCCATTGTTTGAACTGCTGAAAAAAGATGGCATGGCACGGCGCGGGCGCCTGCGCCTGCACCACGGCGTGGTGGAGACACCGATCTTCATGCCGGTGGGTACCGTTGGATCCGTGAAAACCCTGGTCCCGGAGGACTTGCATGCCGCCGGCGCGCAGATCATCCTGGGCAACACCTATCACCTGTTCCTGCGTCCCGGCATGGAAGTCATCAAACATTTTGGCGGGCTGCACAAGTTCATCGGCTGGGACAAACCAATGCTGTCTGACAGCGGCGGTTTCCAGATTTTCAGCCTCGGGGCCCTGAACAAGTTGACCGAGGCGGGCGCCGAATTCCAGAGCCACATTGACGGACAGAGATTCAAGCTGACGCCGGAGTCGGCCGTTGAAATCCAGGAAACGCTGGGTACGGACATCCACATGGTTCTGGATGAGTGTACGCCCTATCCAGCGACGCGCGACCAGGCGAAATCCTCGATGGAACGGTCGATGCGCTGGGCGCGCAGGTGCCGCGACGCGAAATCGCGCGCGGAACTGGCGCAATTCGGGATCATCCAGGGCGGGATGTACGAGGACTTTCGCAAGGCCAGCATCGAGGCACTGACGGAAATTGGATTCGAGGGATACGCGATCGGCGGGCTCAGTGTCGGCGAACCCAAAGAAGACATGCACCGCATCACCGAATGGTGCACGCCCCTGATGCCGGCGGACAAGCCCCGTTATCTGATGGGTGTCGGAACGCCACTGGACCTGGTCGAGAGCGTCGCGCGCGGCATCGACATGTTCGACTGCGTCATGCCAACGCGCAATGGCCGTAACGGAACCCTGTTCACGTCACTCGGCAAGGTGAACATCAAGAACCTGAAGCACCGCCTGGATAACGCGCCTCTCGACCCGGCGTGCAAATGTTACACGTGCGCGAATTTCACGCGCGGGTACCTGCGCCACCTGTTCCTGTCGGGGGAGATCACGGGACTGCGCCTCCTGACCCTGCACAATGTCTCTTACTACCTGGACCTCATGGCAGAGCTCCGAAACGCCATCGAGACCGGAAACTTCGCCCAGACCGCCGCGAAATACCGGGCTCTCTACTCCTGAAAACCGAATTATTGCGGGACGTTACCTGGCCCTCTCGAGCCCGCTCAAGATTCGCTGGACACCATCCGTTATTAAGGAGTCCATTTTTTCGGGAGCGTCCATGCGCAACGTCCACGAATCCTTCGAGCGTCTTTGGAACTCAAAAACGGCGATTCACGCGATCGTGACCGCATCCGTGGCCTTTACGGCGACGGCGTGCTCTGTCGCCGTGACAGACCAGAAAAAGGGGCAAACTGATGCCAGCCAAAATCTGGACGACTCCGATGCCCTGGTCATCACCACGAAACCAGACGCGGTCGCCCGCGTGCGGATTCCCGAGGAACTTCTCGTCGACGCGATGAGGCACGGAAAGAGTATCGAGAATCAGGGCATCGCCAGCGCGCAACCAGATGCCCCGGCGGATACGACTGAACTGGACAAAATTCCCGCTGCGCCCGGGATCGCCATTGTTTGCGCGCAGCCGCGCGACAAACGCGATGAAGGGCAAAAAGATCGTCGCGACGTGACGGTCGAAAGGGGTGACGGCATGCGCCGCATCCAGCACATGGAACAGCTGCTTCAAGGGATCACGCTGCGCGCCGCCGTCCGCGAGAAAACCGCGGAAGGCAGCGGCGAGCCAACCATCGCGGGCATCACGCAGGCGATTCAGTGCCGCGATTTCGCCATCGTGATGCAACACCTTCCGCCCGGCAAGAATTTGACTTTGCGGGTGGCTTTGTCCAACGACAGCATGGCCTTTACCGGCATGTCCGGGGAATTCAAACATGAGGGAGTTGACTTCACCGCGGTCAAATTGCGACTGGCGAAGCGTGAGGGTGTCGCCGGAGCTGACGCCGGACCTGACGCCCGATCAATCATTGACGAAATTTTCGGCGATCAAAAGATTGCCGCCACGCGACCTGACGTGATGCCGGTTGGCCTGGTCCTGTTCAAGGACGCGGCGGCAAAGGACGTCCACGACATCGTGGGCGACTTCGCGGCGCGACTTGTTTGCGACACCAAAACCGGAACATGCCGGACGGAGTCGAAACAAATCGACGCGGAAAAATCGGCGCGCCTTGTCGAGTTGATGAGGTCCAACTCCATACGTCCACTGAATACTGGCGCACTGGCGCGTCTCATGGCGATTCATCAACTGCGCTGCACCGACGAACAGTGTACGGGGTTTCCGTTGACACTGCGTTGAGTCAACCAGACTTGCCCGTTTTTTTCCGGCTGCCGTGCCTTGCCAGCACGGCTTTTTTTTCGTCCTTGAGGGCAGGCCCGGCGGATTTCCGGAATGCGCTCACGCGTTCGCGGGCCGCCTTCCATGCGGTTTTGTGATCAACGAGGGGCGCCGGATAGTCCTTGCCGATCACGCATCCTGACTTCTTTTGCGTCGCCGCGGGCATCAAGTGAGGCTCGGCAAGGAACTCGTCCGGGATTCCCGCCAGCTCGGGAACGTACTTGCGGATGAAAACTCCTGACGGATCATGGTCCAAGACCTGTTTGGCCGGAGAATAGATGCGCAGGGCGTTGATGCCTGTGGTGCCGGATTGCATCTGAAACTGACTGAAATGAATGCCGGGCTCGAAGTCGATGAAATGGCGCGCCAGGAAAACGGCCGGACGCCTCCAGTGCAACCACAAATGCCATGCCGCGAACGAAACCAGCATGGCCCGCATGCGGAAATTGATCCAGCCCCCGCGGTGAAGGGCGCGCATGGACGCGTCGACCATCGGAAACCCCGTCTCGCCCGCGCACCAGGCAGAAAAACGTGACTCGTCGAAGTCGGCCTCGCGCAAGCCATCGAGGGACCTCATCATGTTGTGGAATTCAATCGCCGGCTCGCTCTCGAGTTTTTGCATGAAATGGCAGTGCCAGCGCAAACGGGCCTCAAACGCGCGGATCGACATGAACCAGCGCCGGTCGACTGGCATCCCGAAGGCCTGCTGTTCGCGAAGTTCCGCGACACGGTCGCGCGCGGTATTGTGCACGGCGCGCATTGAGATATTGCCCCATGCAAGGTAGGGGCTGAGACGGCTGCACGAGTCAAATGCCGTCACGGGACTGGACATCTCGCGCTGGTAATTGACCCCGCGATGATCCAAAAACGACGCCAGGACCTTTCGCGCGTTGGCCTCGCCGCCATGCCATGCCTCCGGTTTGGAGACTCCGGTGACACCCAGCGCGTTCGCGTCCCGGATCCCGGAGTCCAGCGCGGCCAAACCTGCGTGGATCGAACTCCCGCTCGTGCCATCACGGTCCCACCCGGGAATCGCCACAGGCGGGGCCAGGGGCTTGCCCGACATGCGCTGCGCCCAGATGCGCGACCAACCGTCGCGGGAACGCAGGCGTCGGACGACTCCGGTCTGGGGCAGTTCGTGCCAGGCGATGCCATGACTCCGGCACCATTCGCCAATGGCGACGTCGCGACGGTAAGTCACGTCGTTGCCGGTTTCCTCGTGGCTCCAGATCGCTTCGAATCCACCCAGGGCGCGCAACTTTTCGAGGACCGGCACCACTTCGCCGTGCGCGATGACGAGGCGTCCCCCGCGTGCCGACAGGTTCGCCGACAATTCCGCGAGGGACTCATTGATGAATTGCAAATGACAGAAATCAAATTCAGGACTGTGAACCAACGAGGGCTCATAGACAAAAAGGCCGAGGACCGCCCCACGGCGAGATGCCTCAACCAAAGGAGCATGATCGTGAATCCTCAGGTCACGCTTGAACCAGACAAGCTGAGCCCGACCTGAGCCCCCGGACCGCATCGACACGACCCTAATCAAGCCGCCAACGGAACGGAATGGACAGGGCCAGCACGACGCCTGAGTAGGACCCGGCCGAAACAAGAACAGGAACCGCCGCCGCGCCGATTTGCAGCGGCGTGTCTTTTATGTCCCACATGACGCCGAACGGAGCGCGGATCCCGATGCCGAGGGTTTGACTGGAGGCCATCGCGAGAACTCCGCCAAAACCGTAAAACACGTCCGGATCGGTGGCTGACGATTTCTTGCGCGGATAGATCTTGATGTAGTCCACGCCAACCTCGAAACCATCCCAGTACCATGCCGATCCTACGTCGACTTGAAGCTTCGCGTCGTTTTCCAGGTCGGTCAGCACGGTCAGGGAGCGGTAGCCGAGGTCTACACCGATCGCGGTTTTCGCGAAGGCCGGCGTACCGGCCAGCAAAATATTACACGTAAGCAGCGTCGCCGCCAGTCGCGATGACGATCTTGCCTTCTTCCTCGAGTTTGCGCGCAACTTGAACAATTTCATACTGGACTGCCTCAATATCCGACATGTTCTTGGATACCAGTTCGCGCACGACCTCGGAAGAAGTTTTGAGGGCAATCTTTTCACTTCTAACGCGGTAACTCCTGTCCGGATACGTTTCCAAAGATATTCACCCACGGGGCGATCCCGGCAAGTCCCCGTTTTAGCTGTCTTATGTTCACATCACATTGATCTGACTGAATTTTCCCAAAAATTTTTCCGATAATAAAGGACCTTTGTCGGAGGATGAAATGAGAATTTCGGGGCAAATTTTCCTTTTTGCGGGCTTGATCTTCACGGTCTCGGCGGCTGTGGCCTGCAAGCCAAAGAGTGGCGCTTCGACCAAAGCCATTCATTTGGCGGATAAATCCATTTCGCTTTTGCCCGGCCGCCTCTATGCCCCACAGGGTTCTGGTGTCGCCTACGAAAACTCCATTCGGATGATGATGCTGCCCATCGGATGCCCGCCGAACCAGATTCGTAATCTTGAAGAAATGGTTCAGCGCGATGTCGAATCACTGCGGCACATCGGCCCAAGGATTGTCGGAGCCGACGGGCAACCGATCCGGGGCGCTGAATCATGCGCGATTTTTACCAGCTTTGCGGTGCATCCCTGGGCCTACGGCACTTTGTTTGACGGTCCGCCCCGTACCAAGGAATCTTTTATGAAGCAACAGTGGGTGTGGCTTGCAATGCGTGGCCGGACCACTAGCAACGGTTTCGGTTTCGCGGCCGGCTTCGACCGGTGGATGAACGAGGGCGGGATATTTGCCAACATGCCGCAACCCCTGGTCGACCGAAAGATCGAACATTGGGACCGTCTCTATAATCCCTGCCAACGTATTGATGCCGCGAAAGTCTTTGGTATCGACAAGCGTGAGTTTTTCTCTTGCGTCGATGGTGACTACGAACCGAAATCAGACAAGCTAGGAAACTTGTTGGTCAACATGCTGAACGAATCCGGGCAGGACCTCGTGATGCGGATTCGCGCCAATGAATTCCACATGTACGACACGGCTGGCCTCGAGCAAGCCATTGTGATTCAAAATCCCCAGTCGGCTGTCGCGAATGCCCAATCAGGCGCAGGCACGGGTCAGACAGGCAAGTCGGCCAGTTTGGGTTTGGTTTCCAAAACGGCGAAGGGCAGATTTTTCAGGGCAAGAAGTGCAGGTGGTTCGGCTTATCAGAAAAGGACACCGCTGTTTTTCGCTGGCTACAGCGCATACAGCAATTTCAAACGACCGGCCCCTGTCGTGACGCGTCGGGGCGACCCTGTTTATAGTACCTATCGTAATCAGTCCCGTTCGCCAGTGGGCGCTCCGTATTCGGGGCAATACGTTCCCGAGGCAGCCAGGTCGTTTTCTTACGCTAGCAATCCCCAAGATGTGTATCTCCGGGAGGACATTACGGGACCTAATGCCGGCCGTGGTTCACCGAAGGTCTTCCGGCATATCAATCAGACGACCGGAGAGGTGATGGTGGTTGAAGAAAGTCCCAATGGGTCGAATCAATGGTGGAGTCAGGATAGGGATGGCGGTTGGCGGAACCGTGGTACGTCTTATGGAACTGAGTCCACCAGCAACCGAGGGCCGGTGTATTCTGAACGTGACGGTACTTATGTTGACGTGACGAATCAAATGGCCACTTTGGGTTACGACACAACGAACACCAGGACGGCGATGATCGTGGGACCAAACGGGACAGTTTACAGGGATTATACGGTAATGCCCAACGGGCAGCTCGATTTCCGTTATGCAAAAGATTACACGCTCGGCCCCGATGGTAGTTTTATTCGGTTGATAAATGGCTCCCCGGTCACCAACGCCATGGCCGAACAAGATAAGTTGGAATCCGCGGGCACAAATATATTTTATCGTGATTGGGGGGCAGTAGCGGCGGCTAACCAAAATGGAACTGATGTGTCCAATCCTGATACCGCTGACGCAGTTAATCCCGAAGTCAATTATGGTCAATTCAATACTGGAACTGATATGTTCAATACTAATACCTCTGACACAACTAATTCCAGCAATCAGGCTACTAATTACGATCAATTGGACAACACTGTTTCACGAGTGACGGAGTCCGGCGATGGTGGTCCCGCCGGTAGTGCCTATGTACCTCCCAGTGGTGGTGACGGCTCGGCACCAGAAGATGTCGTTCCCGAAGCATGATGCGCGATTCACTAAGCCGCCGATCATCTTGAGTCGCATCCCGTGATCCTGGGCTGTACCCCGTCATCCTGATGCGCCGCCCGTCATCCTGAGCGTTAGCGAAGGATCCTTTCTTAAAACGAAAGAAAGGATTCTTCGGCCTTCGGCCTCAGAATGACGGTGTACGAAAGGATTCTTCGGCCTTCGGGGTTTTACTCCGCAAATACTTCTGCTAACCCGTCCATCCAATGGACGGCCCGGATATTTCCAAAAAGTTTTGGTCGTTTGTCGTTGGACCAGATGCGAAATTCGGCGCCGGGAAAATCACCGACGAATTGTTTGATCACCGAAGTATCGTCATCCGTTACGATGTCAGTGCTCTTGATTTCAACGACGACTGTGGATTCTCCTGGCCTTTCGATGATCAAATCAATTTCCAGGTCACTTTTTGTCTTCAGGAATGAAAACTTGAAGTCCTTGCGCAGATAGCTGTTTAGCCTCTGACATTCACACAAGACGAAATGTTCGAACGCTTTTTCGTAACCATAAGTGCGGGGAACGACTGGGGCATTGAGAAGCCCTTCCATGGCACGTTTGACTCCGGGATCAAAAAGGTAAAACTTGGGGGATTGAATCTGCTGCACGCGCACAGATCGACTGTAGCTTTCCAGGTAAAAGCCTAGAAACGTATCGGCGAGAATTTCGAAGTATTTTTTGACTGTCTTGTCGTCAACGCCTGTTTGCTTGGCAAGGCGCGAAAAGTTAATGATTGTGCCGTTGGTTTGCGCGGCAACTTCAATGAATTTTCGAAACGGATCAAGATTGTGGACGAGTCTTTCATCCCAAATCTCTTCCTTCAAATATGTTCTGGAATAACTTCGGAGATACTCTTTGCGCGCGGCATCGTCTTGGAGCGAGACCATTTTTGGAAGTGTCCCCCAATTGAGGGCTTCGTCCAGGGAAAATTGGTTGCCGAGTTCGCGGTGGGTGAGTGGATACATTTCATTGACGAACGCCCGTCCAGCCAAGAGGTTGGCTCCAGCCATTTTTAGGGTTCTTGCGCTGGACCCCGTGAGGGCAAACTTTATGTGACGAGTTTCTGGATGTTCCATGAGCGAGTGAACGACATCCAGCAATTTTGGAATTTTTTGAACCTCATCGATAAGGATCCAGTCGAGACCGCTCAGGCGGGCAAATGCCTCGCGGGCCAAGTCCTGGGGACTGCGAACAAAATGTTCGAATTCATCGGCATTTAACAAGTCGATGATCCAAGTTCGGTCCGGTGGCAAAGTTCTAAAAACAAACGTGCTTTTACCCGTCCCTCGGGCTCCAAAGATAAAAAAACTATTTGATAACAATGGTTTACACGTTCGGTTTAACATCGCGGACTGCGCTCCGAAAAAAGAGGCTATATTCGGATTGTATTCCGACGGAAGGAAGTAATCAATTCTGATCCTGGCGTTTGGCGAGGAAAGGCGGAAGAAAGGATTCTTCGGCCTTCGGCCTCAGAATGACGGGTTAAGAAAGGATCCTTCCCCTTCGCTACGCTCAGGGTCAGGATGACGGAGTGCGACTCAGGGTGACGAACTGGCGTTCAAGGTATTTTCTGCCGCCTGGCGAACATCGGCTACGTTTTTGATAAATTGGATCATCCGATTCAAAAGTCACGGCCTGCTCGATGGCCCCGATCAGCCCGCGCCCGACGCGAAACCGTGCGCAATTTAGGGGGTGCTGTTTCAGGGTCACAGCAAAAAAAACGAAGCTTAAAAATCACATAGAATGGTCGCTGCAAGGTAGATCGGACGCTCATCAAGCGTGTATTGAATGTCTACCGTCTGATCAGCCAGCGAAAGTTTCATGGAAATAGCATGGACTGCAGGCACGCCTGCGCCAAGCTTGATGGCGTATTTTGCTTTTTTATACTGCATAAAGCTAGCTAACGATTTCAAGCTTCCCGACGCGCCGGACTTTACTTCAATTGGAACGAGATCCGTGCCGCGTTGTACCACGAAATCTACCTCACTATTTCCTGACTTGCCCTCTCGCAGCCAGTAACAAAGCGGCGCCGGGTCTGCAGATTTTTGTGTTGCGATCAGTTCTTGGGCGACAAACTGTTCTGCAAGGTGCCCTTCGTACACAAGTTTTTTGTTTTGCTGCCAAACATGCCATGTAAGGCCCTGCATGCGGCTCAGTAATCCGCAGTCTAACCAGTATACTTTGGACACACGAAAGTCGATGCCGGCCCGTAACGGCAAACCATCGCAGGCAGAATGATAGATGCGACGAACGATCCCGGCTTTAGCCAGCAATTCAATGACCGATTTGACGTTCGCAGACTTTTCGTGGGGCAATACTTCCGCAAATTTTATTTTTTTGCCGCAGAGTTGGGGCAGTCGCCGGTAAGCTTGCTGCAACCGGGTCAAGGCTGCACCCGAGGCATATTTTGAGAAGTCATCACCGTATGTGGCGATTATATTATCCTGTAAATTTTGGATTTCTTTCTCGTCGCCACCAGTCACATAACTTTGCACGACTTCTGGCATGCCGCCGACCAACATGTAAGATCTCAATTCAAACATCAAATCCTGGTGTTGCGGGTCCGGCCAAAATTCTCCGGGCTGAAAAGCATTCAATTTCTCTGCCAGAAAAATTTTCCCGCGGGCAGTCAGAAATTCTGAAAAAGAAAGGGGATGCATCCAAGCGTATTCGACGCGGCCCACCGGCATGGAGAATTCGTGATCTGAAAGGACAAATTCCAGCAGCGATCCTGCAGCGATGATGGGCAGACCGGGCCGTTCCTCGTAGAGGTAACGCAAAGCGGCCAATGCGTGAGGTGTGGACTGCACCTCATCTAAAAACAGGAGCGAGTTTGGCTTTTGGATGGATTCGCCGGTGGCAGATTCGATGGTCGCCAGAATTTGCTCAACATTTAGGCTTTTGAATACTCCATCGAGATGCGGAAACCGTTCGAGATTGATTTCGATTAGTTTGAGCCCCATACCCTTGGCAAACAAGCGAACGGCTGTGGATTTTCCTACTTGCCTTGCGCCCCTGAGCACCAATGGTTTGCGCGTCCGGGAAGAGAACCAATTGGTAAATATGTGGAGGTCGCGAGGTATCATACATACCCCTATATTGTCTCTTTCTAGTCTAAATCACGGGCTTGTTTTTAGCAATCGGAGATAAGATTAAATTTTCAATGCGCAAAAACCGAATCAGACGGAGGAAAGGGACAAGATGAGTTTGATTTGGCAAAAACCAAACTTCACGTGGTTGGTGTGCACAGCCACCGCAGCCGTCTTACTTTCGTCCTGCACGGGTTCCCAGCAAAAAACAACGGTCCGGGGCGGTCTTTTTGGTGACGCTACACCGGTTGGCGCTGCTGGGGTCGGGACGGCAGCCGCCCCCGCGGCCGAGCTGTTTGACAAGGTCAACGCGGATTTTTTTGCCCAAGCCATTTTCAAATCACCGCCCCACAATCAAGTCCCCGGCATAGACTTTCACGCTGGCCTCGCAAATTCTTCCTTTATGGCATTTGCCGCGACGCCTTGGTCTATTTCCCCGTGTAACGACAGTGTCGCCAAGTGGGCTTTCAGCGGGGACGGGAATACCGTCACGGTCACATCCGAAACGGCAGGGGCATCGGCTTGCAAGTCCGTCACGGTGATTGCCTGCGATGAAATGGAAGAAAAAGACAAGCCGGGCGCGTCAAGTGGCGTGAGCGAGTCGGAACAACCCACGATGTTCATCACGAAATGGGTGGAAGCCTGTATCGCGCGCCAACTTTCAGGGGGAATTTACCACTTTGGTTTCAAACAGAAATATGTCGCGTCTCCCGCACCGTCGGAAGGTATGTCGGGCACGACCATCAGGTTGACCGAGGGGCATCAGGGCAACGCATGTCAGGTGAATCTATCGGCCGCAAATACTTTTACTTACGATGGCGATTGCCGGTATCGCGAAGCCCATCTGAGCGCACCAGGAACCAAAGATACCGATGGATGGATGGCGCAAAACTGGGCTCGAACGGTGGAATACGCAGGGACGGGGTGGACGGCAGTTTCATCGATCGTCGCGCCGACGATGTTTATGACAATTCCAAGGAGCCCAGTGCGGGTGATTTTTGGCGGAGACGATGCCTTTGAAATAATGTTTGGCGTGCCGACGCCGAAGGCAGGGTCTGCGACAACGCAAGAGGCTGCCTGGACCGGTAAGGACAACAAGGGGCACACGTGCTTGGGTAAGGCAGACTTGATCGCTATTGGAGGGTCGACACCATAATCACCATAAGTCCATCAAAAATTTGTGCGCGGTTTCTTGGTGCCGTCGCTGTGATTGTCGTGGCAGTTACACGTAAGCAGCGTCGCCGCCAGTCGCGATGACGATCTTACCTTCTTCCTCGAGTTTGCGCGCAACTTGAACAATTTCGTACTGGACTGCCTCAACATCCGAGAGCTTCACGGCCGGCATGGCTTCCATGTCTTCCCTCAGCATTTTTGCCGCACGTTCTGACATGTTCTTGAACACCAGTTCGCGCACGGTCTCGGAAGCAGTTTTGAGGGCAATCTTCCACTTGTCGTTCTGGACACCCTTGACGATTTCCTGGATACCGCGGTCGTCGATCTTGACCAGGTCATCAAAGGTGAACATGAGCTGACGAATTCGCTCGGCGAGTTCCGGATCGCGCTCCTCGAGACCATCGAGGATCTGCTCCTCCGTCGCGCCGTCGATGAGGTTGAGCATCTCGGCGATCGGTTCGACGCCGCCGATCTTCTGGGTCGAGATGGAACCCATCGCCTGGATCTCGGCGCGCAAAACGTCGTCAATCTCGTCGATGATCTCAGGCGCCACGGCGTCGAGATTCGCGATGCGGATCAGGATCTCCGTGCGGATGCTCTCGGGCAACATCTTCAATGTGTCACCGCACTTGCGGGCATCGAGGTGCGCCAGAATCAGCGCGATCGTCTGCGGATGCTCGTTGCGGATGAAGTTCGACAGGGTGCGCGCGTCAATCAGCTCAAGGGCGTCCAGGTTGGACGAGGACCCCAATGCCAGCTGGTTGATGAGTTCATCACCGTCGTTACCCTTGAAGGCTGTGCCGATGACTTTCTTGGTGAAGTCGTTGCCACCATAGAAAAACTTCTTGTTCTGCTGCAGGACCGAGTAGAACTCGGTCATGACGCCATCGACCACGTCGTTCTCAAGACGCCCGAGGCGACTCATGGCCGCGCCGATGCGCTTGATCTCGAACTCAGTCATGTTCTTGAAGATTTCGGCTGAAATCTCCTCGCCAAACGAAAGCAGCAGGATGGCCGCCTTTTGGGCGCCGGTGAACTTCTGATTGGCCATGGGCACCGTCCGATGGTTTTTCTTTTATTTTACCTCAATCTGCTGTCCAACCGGTTGACACTTGTCATCCGGATTTCGTGCCGGCAACCGCCCCCGGATTGGACTCTTCCCGAAAAACCCCAAAATCATGACGTCGAAACAGGGACTTACGCCCTGATCCGCCCCCCTGCCCCCGCGCCGCCCCCCGGATCAGGCAGCTGGAACGGGCCTTGCTCCGGGTCTCACTGACCTTGTTGCCTTGGAGCTGCCGTTGATGTTGCTGAAGTTGAAAAGTTCGACGATTGGTGCCACCGGAATCCTGATCGCATCGGTTTCCCTGGCCTTGCCGGCGGGATTGGCCCTCGCCATGGACTCCACCACGCCGCGTTTTGACGACAAAACTCGCAAGGAAGTCCGCGAATCCATTTCGAAAGACAGGATGCTCGAGGACAACAACCAGTTCGAGCAACAAGCCAGCACCATGGCCACTGCCGAAGATTGCCTTCCGCTGTTCGTCCGCCAACTGGCACAGCTGCGGGTCCTGTACATGCACTGCTCGCCGGAAGCCCTGCGGGCCGACTCCAAAGGCCGCAAGGTGACAGAAAATTTCTCTGTCCCCGACGAACTTGCCCGACGTTTCAATTTCTGGCGCCGTGTCTATGGCCTGTGGGCAAAAGACCAATACGTCCTGCACAGTGCCGAATACCCCGAGGTGATCCTCGAGATCATTGACGCCAGCAAGGTCTACAAGAGTGATTTCCTCGGCCGCGAGGCCCAGGCCGAAAGTTACGTGTCCGGCATCGGGGCCATCCGTCGCGCGAGTTACCGCCAGATGTTGATGGACCTGCACCGCGACCGCAAGAAAGACGTCAAGACCCTGTCGCCTGTCATGCAGAGGATCGCCCGCCTGTTTGACCACATCCAGGACCCGATGAAGTACGTGAAAGCAGCCCGCACACTCAGGTTCCAGCGCGGCCAACGTGACTTCATCGCCGCCGGCCTGCAAACCGGCCCGAAATACCTGAACGCGATCGAGCCGATCTTCGCCGGGCTGGGAGTCCCGAAGGAACTTTCCCGCCTGGCCTACATCGAGTCGTCGTTCAACCTGGTCGCCGTATCGAAGGTTGGTGCCTCTGGCGTGTACCAGATCATGCCCGAGACCGGGCGCCAGTACCTGCGCATGGTGCCTGGCATTGATGAGCGCAACGAACCGGTGAAGGCCGCGACCGCCGCAGCCAAATTGCTGAAAATGAATTACGACATCCTCGGTTCCTGGCCCCTCGCCATCACCGCGTACAACCACGGGGTCGGTGGCCTGAAGAGGGCCGTGCGCGCCACCGGCCGGAGTGATCTGGGCTGGCTGGTGCAAAACTACACCAACCCGCAATTCCAGTTCGCGTCGAAAAACTTCTTCTGCGGGTTCCTTGCGATCCTCGCGACCCTGCAGGAATCGGAGAAACTTTTCCCCGATGTCGCGGTGGCAAAGCCCGTGGAGTTCCGGACCGTGAAGCTGACCCAGGCCCAGACGCTGCAGACGGCGTCCAAGGCGCATAGCGCGACGGTCGATGAACTTCTGGCGCTGAATCGCGACATCCAGCGCGCCTACGCCAAATCCGGTGGTACGTTGCCCCGCGGTTATGTCTTGAAGATCCCGGCCGCCACACCGGTCCAGATGGTCGAGGCGGCCCACTGATGATGACCCGCGGCAAGACAGCCTTAATCATCGCGACAACCCTGGCGCCGGCAATATTCGCGTGCAGCCAGGAACAGATCGGCAAAATCGTCAACGGCCGCCGCGAGGCGCCGCGCATTGTGCGTACGGTAGAGAGCCAGGACGCCAACCTGTCGATGATGAAAGTATACCTGGACCTCGGCGCCAACGGCATGACCATACGCGTCTACAACATTCCGAAGGACGCGGAGCTGACCTGCGCCATCGACGACCGGGAACCAACGGCGTGCCACCACGGGGACCGTTTTGACCGGCCCGTGGCGGGTGATCACGTGATGACGGTCAAGGCACGAAACAACGGCAAGACCGTTGACTCCGCGATCACGAAGTTCACGATCTCGCCCGACGCGACCGGCGAAGAGACCATTGGTTCGAGTGATCGCCTGCATCCGCTGGCGCTGCAGGTCAGCAATCCCGGATTCAAGAATGGCGCGGCCATCCCCGATTCCCGCGCGTTCACGCTCAACTTTTCGTTCCCGCAAACGCCGCCTTGCGAAAAACCCGTCCTGCGTTGCGCGATGGATTCGACCTCGGGCCTGTGGTCTCTTTGCGACCCGCGCGAGCGTCGCAAGGTCATCCCGGCAGCCCTGATGGCCAGTGGCGCGCAATCCCTGTTCGCGCAGGCAAGCTGCGGGGACCTGACTGGCCCCGTCTTGAAGGTCCAGTGGTACGGCGTTCCCGAAAACTACCAGCCCCTCATGGCCCGGTCAGAGTCCGCGGAAATCACGGTTGGCGGTTATCTGTCGCTCTCGCTCATCCGGGATCTTGATTGCGCGTCAGGCGCGGTGCTCTGGGAATGCCGCGTGGCCGGGACCCCGGATTCATGGAATTCCTGCGCCCCGGGCGGGCGCCTGGGTGGCACGACGACGAACCGGTACGACGGTTTCCGCGCCGTTTGCGGCGGCCAACGCGGCCCCGCGTCGCCGCTTTAATTTGACCCCTGATATCAATCACTTGAATCCAGCCAGGCACCCCTGAACTCAGGTCAGGCACGGGACGGTCGATAGCCTCTGAAGAAGGCCAGTGAACGTCCGACAGCGGATATCCGCGAAGGTGCCCGATGACCAGTGATCCGGTCCGCGAGCAGTTGCTCCAGGCAAACAAGCTGATTTTTGTGAAGGCTTACGACGAAGCCGAAGTCGTGCTGGACCAGATTGTCAGAACCGCGGAAGGACGCCTCGACATCCTCGTCCATTTGCGCCGCATCGAGCTCGCGCAAATGCTCGGCACGTTGCCAGAACTCCGGCAATCCCTTTACGCGGAATTTGACAGTGTGATCACGCAGCGTGCCTCGCCAAGGGTCACGCCGGAGGAAGGCGACGCCTTTCGCATCATCCTCGCCCTGGTCGACCAGCACAGTGGCGTCCAGACCCCGTCCGAGGCGATGACCCGTTTCCAGGAACTGCTGAAAACCCAGAAGGCCTATCCATCCATTCATTACGGCCTCGGTTTCGCCCTGGAAGGCCTCGGCAACCAGGAACGCGCCATCTGGCACTACGAGCAGTCCATCCAACTCGACCCGCAGTGGTATCCCAGTTATTTCGCGCTGAGCCAGTTGCACTACCAGAAAAACGACGAGCGCCGCGGTGACGCGTTTTTCTTCCAGTTCGAGCAAGCGGCCCCGTACAACGTCTACGGCAACTTCGAGACGCACCGGAAACTCTACCTTGAGTTCCTTGACCAGGGCGAAATGGACAAGGCCGCCGAGTCGGTGTTGTCCCTGTCCGCCTGGTGGCGGGAGAACCGGGGACGCACGCCGGAGGAAATCCAGGTCTACGAGTCTTTTGCCATCGGCAGGATCGCGCAATCCCGGGGAGATGCTGAGGAGGCCCAGCGTCGATTCACCGAGGCAAGGCAACTCGCCGGTTCGATGATGGAGTCCGGAGAAACCGAAGAGAACACGCTCTATTTTGTCGCCAAAACCGCCGACGAGTTCAACGAGCCCGAACTGGCGTTTGAAGTTTACCGGCATGTCCTTCGTCGCAACGACTGCAATCCGAAACTGGTCCAGCGCATCGGCGGACAGTTCCTGACGGCCGGCGAACCCCGACTGGCGTGCAACCTGTTCGAGGACGCATACAATACCCTGCCCGACAGCCCCGAGATCCGTTTCTGCCTTCTTGTCGGCCGGCTGAAACTGGCCGGCGTCAACGTCGAGGAATACCTGATCGCGCGTGAACGCCTCAAGCAGGTGGTCGAGACGAATGGCGACCGGGTGGAGACGCTTTCGTTGCTGCACAACCTCATGGCCCGTTTCCAGGAAGATCCGGATGTCCTCGGGCATGTCGCTGACGTTTATCTTAAACTCGGACACGCCACGAAGGCGGCGCAATACTTTGAGAAGATGTACCGGCTGGACGGCAAGGCCAGGGCGACGGCGATCAAATACGCCGGGTTCGTCATGCAGAATGGCGATCCAGACGACGCGATGCGGATTCTCGAGAAGATTGCCGTGGAGAACTCGGAATCGCACTCGGAAAAACCAGAGATCTATTGGCTGAAAGCCAACTATTTCGCGCGCAAGATGGACTTCAAGGCCTCGACGGCGATCCTGCAACAGGCGTTGCGACTGGACCCGTGGAATGTCTCGTACCTTCTGCAACTGAGCATCAACCTGCAAGAGATCCTGCGCGCCAGGGGGCCTGGTGAAGGCCCGGCCGCGGGTCACGAACTGGACCAGGACGTGTTGCAGGATCCGGCACTGGTCGCGTTAAGCGCTGGTGGCGAGACGACGATCGACTGGGATGACTTCGACCGCAGGACGCGCTTGATCGAGAAAGCGCACGCGAATGACCTGGCTTACGCGCGGCGCAAGTTGCGATTCCTCTACAGCAACGGCAACGACGAATGCCTGATCGAGCTGATCAAGACCGCATGCCGCTACAACGCCGAGACGGCTACGTACGAGTTGATGCGGCTGCTGAACACCAATTACGACAGTCCGAACCTTTACTGGGCCCTTGGTTTGCTGTTCAAGGAACTCTGGCAACTCGAGACGGCGGGGATGTGGCTGGAGCAAGCGCTGATCAACCCGCACCTTCAGGACGTGACGCGCCGGCGCGCGTTGCTGGAGTTGGCAGATTGTTATATCTGGCGGAACACGAACCTGAAAAAAGCCATCGAGTACGCGAAACTCGCGATCGAGATGGGCGAACGCGCCAACGGACGCGCCATCACGGTCCTCGCCCACGCGTATCTCAAGCAAGGCAATATCCGGCAGGCGCAGACGTATCTCGAGCAAGTCGACCGCGAGCGCGACATCGAGGCGGTGTTCCTGATGGGACTCGTGCACTACCGGAATGGATCACGTCGCGACGCGAACCAGATCTGGAAACCACTGATCACCGTCCGCAGTGAGAGCCTGCGATTCCACAACATCAAGCAAGAGATCCTGCGCTATTATTTCGAGGGTTCCCCTTACTTGAAGGGCGATGGCATCCAGACTGTCAGCTGATTATTTTTTATTCACCCATTGGCTACGCGGCCAATTAGGGGTTGACATCGTTCAGCCCGTCTCTACAATCGAAACCAGCAAAATCGAAGTCTAAAGAATCCCACCACGCACGGATGCGGGGTGAGCCAACAGGTAACGCAAAACAGACGTGACCCGCCGGTGGCGCATGGTCGACGTCAGGATGCTGAACACAGGAGACTGCCTTGAAATCCATCGACAAGGTTTCCGGTAACAAGTCCACTGCAAAGACGATCGATCAGCAAACGCTGAACAACCTCGCCAACCATTGCTCCCACTGCCAGTCGAATACCAAGGCGCGGCGGCGGGATTTCTCGGAGCAAACCTGGACCGTCCTCATGGTATGGGGCGAGATCGACGCCAAGACGGCCGATCAACCTCTGTGCGAGCCGTGCTACAACGAACTGCGGGAGGTCCTGATCGATCGCACTGACGAGATCGAGAAAGCACTCGCGGATCACGCGGCAGGCGTCAAGCCAGCTGCCACCAAGGCCGGAAACGCCAAGCCAGTCAGCTCCAAGCCGGCCCCGGGAAAGAACAAGAAATCGGAAAAACGCGCCGGCTGAAGCGAACCCGGCCGTCACAGGTTTCTGATTTTGGAATTCCCGAAACAAGCTCCCTTATGCCAATGAATCAAGAGACCCGCGTCCAGCGGGTCTTTTTTTTTGACATCCCGGTTTAAGGCCATGCCCGAATTGCTCCGATCAAACCCATATCCGACTTTTCCGCAGGAGCATCCGGATGAATCTACTCGTGCAATCATTCGTCGACAGTTACCCGGAATCAACGATCAAGGCGCTGCATTCCCAGGCTGGTTTCAAGGACTATGCCGCATGCCTGGTGCCGCTGTGGAACGGCCAGCACGGCAAAGCGATTGACGAGGCTTCGGCCGTCATCAGCGCGAATCCAGACCATCCCATGCGCTTCCAGGTCTACCGCATGTGGATCGAATCCCTTGCCAACTCTGGCGAGAAACTCGCGCTTCACGCGCTGCAGGAGCACCTGCTCATGCGCGGAGAAGCGGCTCCGGAAGACCGTGTGACGTACATGGCACTGCGTGGCTTGATCCACATGGAACTCGACCGTACCCATGCCGCCCGCCTGATGCTGCGCGCGATTTCTGGCGAAACGGAAAATCCGTGGGCGATGGAACTGAACGAAGCTGTTCTCAACCGCGACATCAACCCGGTCGAGCTTCCGGCCCTGATCCAGATGAACAAGCCGTTCGCCGACTATGTCGTCTGGCAAAACCTGGTCCGTACCTTTGTGGGCATGAACCAGCGTCACCGCGCCGAGCCCTGCCTGGACATCATCGATCGCCTGTTCACCGGCAATCCTCTCAGGGACGTTTGTTACTTCCACTGGACCAGCGAACTCGCCGACTGGGCCTCGGCCCTCGAGCACGCGACCCATCTGGCCTCCACTTTCCAGGACCATCCCGACTACGGCTTCTTCGCGGCACACGCGGCCTACAAGATGAACCGGTTCAACCAGGCTGTCGTCACCCTGGAGGCATCAAAGGGCCTGAGCCTTGAGACTGACCCCGATGCCTCGTTGCTGCATGGCCAGGCGCTCAAGCAGATCGGCATGCAGAAGCATGACGCGAGCATCCTCGATCGCGCAAGGAAGAGCCTCTCACGCGCCAGCAAACTCTTGAGCCGCGAAGGCGTCAGCCCGATGGTGCCGGAAATGCTGATCCGCGAGATCAAGGAGGCCCTTGATGATGTGAATGACGCGAACGGCGCGGACGACGGGAGCAGCGCCGTCCCGGAAACGGCATCCCTGTTCCGACCGACCAGCGCATGGTTGGTGAAACTCTCCGCGCGGCGTTATCAGGAACTACGTACCAGCCGTGAATCCAGCATCGAACGACTCGTGCGCCCGCTCGGGCCCGACGCGCGTCCCGGTGACTTGTGTTTCTTCGCTGTCGACGAAGGCGGAAATACCGCCGACCGCACCTGGAAAATAGCTGCCATTTACACAGTCGATTCTGACCCGGTATGGCACCCCTACTGGCGCCACCAGTCGGCGCTGCAGTTGATCCATTTGCCGAAAAAATTGATCTCCGTTGACGTCAAGATGGTCGACGCCCCTGTTGCCCCCAAAGGCATGGACGTCGCCCTTGCCCCAAAGGCTCTGAAGTCCCCGAAATCCTCGAAAGCAGGCAGGTTGCCGAAAGATCACCCTTTGCGTTTCGGGGTCTATCAGCTCGAGGAAGGCGCGCTCGACCTGATCCAGGAGGCCATCAAGCAGCATCAGCAAGGTGAAGCGCAGGACTCCCGGGACCAGAAGAGAAACCAAACGGGCCACAAGGCGGTGTGACCATGATCCATCTCCCAGCCATTCTCCTCACGTTGTTCACGGGAACCGTGGCCATGGCGGCACCGGCACCGCTGCCACTGCAAAAAGGCACGGCGACAACGGCAGGCGTAACAGCAAAGCAGCCTGAGGTTGGATCGGATGGCCGCGTGCGGGTTGGCGAATCCGGATTCTCGATGAAGGCCCCGGACGGATGGACGATCCGCCATGATGTACCGGGCGTCTCACTGGTCCTCGAAGCTCCGGCGGCTGGCAAGGAAACATACCGCCGCACGATCCAGGTACGAATCGCCCACGGCGCGCGGTACCTTGACTCGCTGGGAATCAGTGAATTCCAGCAAGAGATCTCGGACAAACTCGGCAACAACGACAACTCGCTGCGGGAATTTTCGATCAGGAACGCCGAAGTCGTGAAAATGGACGACGGCCGCGAAGCATTGCTTGTTTACAGTGGTTTCAAGTTGAACAACGTGGACTTGTTGCAGGCGCATGTGTTGATCCCGAGCGCCGAACAGCACGCCGTCGTGACGTTTACCGATGTTGCTGAGACCTTCAATTCCAATGCCGCCGATTCGCCACTTGGTGTCGCGTGGGCGGCGATGACCACCTCACAGTTGCCGGGAGAGAATCCCGAGCGTTTTGCCGGCCCGATCCAGATCGCGGCACTCGCCGGCGCCATGGTGGTCCTTCTGGGAGTCATGCTCAGCATTCGCAACACGCTGGCGCGCCGCGCCTACGCGAAGGTCGCGATGTCCGCGGACGATGCCGGGCTGGCAACCAGCAGCATCCCGGCGTCAAACATGGACGTTTCAAGTCTTGAGGCTTCAAACCCCGGTTTGTCAGAACTCAAAGTCTCCAACGAGGACTTGCTGGAGTCTTCCCCACCCGATTCGATTTCACCGCGCCGCGCGGCCTGACGACAGATCAGGCACCGGACAACCGGTATTTGAAATGCATATCCTGTTGCCGCTTGAGCGAAGCACGTTCAAGCGGTTTTGCCTTCAGCCATTCCAGTGCTGCTTCGTGCGTCAAATGCAACGGGCAACGGTCATGGCCGGCCTTTGTGATCTCAGCGGGAGCCGGGCCAGTGATGATTGCGAATCCGCCCCGGGGGCCCTTGAAGTCGCGGGCCGGCGCGTGGCGAGACACAAGCACCGGCACATAAAGCTCCTCAGCGTGATCCGGCGCGATCAAGATGGTGACTTTCCGTTCCTTGGCCGGTTTTTTCTCGGATTCAGACGGGCGAAATTTCTTACCTGAATCTTCGGCGGATTTCTTGCGAGCGGCCGCCTTGGCCGCGAAGATTTCCTCGACTTCCGCAAGCCTCACTTTCTTGTCTTTCAACAAGTCCGCCACGAGGACCCATTCCAGAAAGGCCTTCACTTTCACGACACCGGTCGCCAGTTCCGGACAACCTAGCCAAAACGGGGACGCGAGGTTCTCGGCACGCGCATTGTAAGTCGAATAGCGACCGGGGTCATCAATGTCTGGAGAAGGCCACGCGCCGTAACGCATTGGCTCGATGTGACCGGACGTAACCACGGGCGCGAAGTGACCTGGAAAAATCTGTTCGCGGGAAAAATCAGGAAACTTTTTGGGGTCGAGTTCGTGCAAGGTCTCATACGCGGCGAAAGAATCGCGCACTGGCGTCACGCCGAATTCGGCCTCAAGGAACTTCAGGGACTTCTGGACCATCGGCGAATAACACATGAAAATCCCCTCAGGCGTCGATCTTCTGAAGGTCAACATCGCCGCCGGGGCTCACCAGGACAAAGTGGTTCGCCGGGACGAGGTTCCAGTCTTTTTCGGTCTTGGTCAGTTTCTCCGAGACCACGAGGACCGCGGCATTGTGCGCCTCCGCGTGTTCCATCCGGCAGGTTCCGTTCTCCACGATATAGCGTGATCCAGAGGAATAATAGAGCGTCAGCGGATTCTCGGCCGGATCTGACACGTAACGCGCGGCGACCAGGGAGTGTCCGTCCGTGAGCGCCATGTTGAGCCACGTACCGTCTTTAACGCCTTTTGATTCCTTGATCTGTTTCAATTCGCGAATCACGTCCTGCACGACAGTTGCCATGGTCGCGACGTTCGCCTTGCCCATTGGGATCCGGCGCAGGCGGTCGACGCAAAGGCCGAAAAAATGCTCCGAGTCCGTCTGGCCGTGAACCCAGGAATAAGTCTCGTCGGACAGGCGATGCCGGATTTCGCGCTTGATCCGGTCGAATCCCTCGATGCTCCCGTTGTGCATGAACATGAATTCCCGGAAATGAAACGGGTGGCAATTCGATTCAGACGTCTCGCCGAAACTGGCGGCGCGCACGTGGGCGAACATGCAGTGCGATTCAATGCGCGGGGCGATGTTGCGGAGGTTGCGATTGCTCCAGGCCGGGCTGACCGATACGAAGACGGCCGGACGCGGATCGATGTGGTGCGTGTACCATCCGATGCCAAATCCGTCCCCGTTGAGGGGCTCCTCGATCTCGTGGGCATTGATGCTTTGCTGGACCAGTGAGTTGGACGGCTGATAGATCAACTTGTCCATCACGACAGGCTGGCCCTTGTAGGCGAGAAAACGGCACATGGCGGCACCTCCGTACCCGTATTGTATCAGGTCCCTGATTCAACGAGGGGTGCGCCTCCCAATGTTTGCCAGATCCGGCGGAGGTCGTCAGGGAACGGGCTCGCGAAATGGAGGGCGGCGTTCGATGCGGGATGAACGAATCCAAGTTCGGCGGCATGCAGGGCGAGGCGCGGCGAGCGGCTCGGGTCAGGAAGGTCAGCGTCGCCGCGGACAGGCCTCCGGTAAACCGTATCACCGCACAGGGGATGGCCGGATTCGCAAAGGTGGATCCTGATTTGATGGGTGCGGCCAGTCTCTAGGCGGCATGCGACCAGAGAGTATCCGGTGGAGGGCGTTGTCGCCAGGCATTCGACGTGGGTGACGGCGGGCTTGCCCAGGTCGCGGTGGGTGGTACTGCCGCGATATCCGTCACCGCGATCATCGATCAGGCGCGATTTGATGGTCCTCGATTTCACCAGGCCCGCGCAGATGGCCAGGTATTTGCGCGTGATCGAGTGGTCGCGAAATTGGCGGCCGAGGCCCTTTTCGGCTGCCGGAGTCCGGGCGAAAACGAGGATACCGCTGGTTCCCTTGTCGATGCGGTGGACGACACGCAAGGGGGGCAGCTTGCGGCGTTCCTTGATTTCCAGCCACCTGCGGGCGAGATCGATTAGGGTCGCGTCCGCGCCCGCATTGGACTTCGACTCCGATTTGCGCGTCTCGAACGGGACGCTTTCGATGCCGGACGGCTTTTCGACGACGATCAAGTGGGCGTCGTGAAAATAGACTTGAATCGACGGCAACGCGGGAGGCGGACGCCGGCCGTGGGCGGCGATGATGACTTCGGTCCCCGCGGGAAAACGGCGAGCTTGATCGAGGACCACTTCTCCCGCGACCGATACGCGCCCCGCGGCGATCACTTCGCGGCATCTGTTCCACGACCAGTCGGGTTCAACGGCGCGCACGAGGGCCGCGAGGGTCATCCCGGTTTCATTTGTCGGTATTCGTGTCAAGATGCCCGCCCCTCTGTTGTCCGAAGCATATTCCCCAGGGAATCGACCACTCCTCCGCCTTCAATTCCCCGGGGAATTCGACATCAGGATGATGAGGATTCCCTGGGGAATACGGGGCCAACACATGAGGAGACAACGTGGTCGAACTCCAGTCAATTTTCCGCGGAAGTATCGCCGGCAGCAACAGTTCCACCTGGCGCTTGGACTTGAACCTCATCCAATCCAGTACCTCGCGCGAGTTGGCTTGGGTCAACTTCCCTGCTACGACTGAGACATGGGAAAAATAAATCTCCCTCCGTTCCACCATCTCAAGAATCTCAGGAAAGAAAGCAATCAATCGCGCGATTTGGGATCGCTTCAAGAACTGACTCACCGTCAGCCCCACAAAATCCGCGAGTTCAGGGACTTTCATCCTTAGTTGAACCGGGGCATTCACGCGCCTCAACTCTCCCACTAGCCACACGGATTCACTCGTGATCTCGCGTTCGATCGCATGCAACTCCCTCGCCCGGTCAGCGAGTTGGAGTGCCCTCTCTACAAATGGATTGACCATCTACCCCTCCCGTTCCGACAGTTACATGGGTCGATTATGCAAACCCGCGGCAGGAGGCATCAAATGACATCCCGGATCACCAGGAGACTCCAGTGCTCACCCCGAAAACTGGTCGCGCCAGAGCCTCCACGCCATTCATCTTCGTCCGCGCGACGCCACCTTCGAGCGCCCCGAAGGCGCCAAGCTCATCAACCGCCCGCAATCCGACCAGGGCCGACCACTGCTCCCCCGCCCGTTCCGGCGAGGCAATCGTATAATCCTCGTAAACACTCCCCGCGGTCGAAGAGACGATGTGGTGAATCGCGCCCGTTCCCTTGAACCGCGCCCGCGCGACGTTCACGTACAACAGCGCCACGTCTGTCAGACGGAACCCCGCCAGCCCCATCAAGTCGATCACTTCGTATTTCACGCGACTGTGGGTCTCGATGTCCCGGATCCGCTCCGTTGTCTTCGAGTTGCGCCGCGTGCCCGCGTCGTATCCGAGTGCCAGCGCCAGGGAGGTGTTGCCGCCTTTTGCCACCTTTTCGGAATCTCCGGTCAACTGCCACTTGATCCCGTTGCCCCCGTTGATCGAGAACAATTCAAAGCCTGCCCCGACGGACACGTCTGCCCCGAGGAAAAAACCGTCATCCTCGCGCAGACCCGCGTTGTCCACGGTCACGATCCCGTCGCGCGTTTCTGGCACCTCGTCTCGCGCGAGAATCACGTTCGTCTTGCTGCCATACGACGCGAGCGCCAACCGCCCCGACCATGTCTCGCCGCGGACCTCTGGCGTCAGGAAACGGTTGTCGGGCAAACGGAAATCGGCCGTCGTCTCGCAACCCGCGAAGGTGACGAAAGCCATGGGCGCCAAAACAGGCGCCAGGCAAAACAAAATCTCAATGAAACGGGAAAATCGATGGTGGGGATACTGTGACTCGAACACAGGACCTCTGCAATGTGAATGCAGCGCTCTAACCAACTGAGCTATATCCCCGGAGCCGGTGGTGGGGGCACACGGATTCGAACCGCGGACATCCTGCTTGTAAGGCAGGCGCTCTAACCAGCTGAGCTATGCCCCCAATACGGCTTCTTGAGCTTGGGGGTTTTAGTCTTTTGACGGACGCCGGTCAATTCAAATGGTAGTGCACGAGACCCGAATCCGGATAGACCTGCTTCTGGCGCGGAACTGCCCGCAACCACTCACAAAACCGTTGAAATCCGTCATAGTCATGGAACGGCACCCCACGCGCCGCCCAGTCGTCCGAGGCATCGGGTTTGACCTCCTCGCAAGACGTCAACTGGTCGAGGTCAAACATGGTCAGGACATCCGTGGCGTGCTTGAAATCCTCCGGCCCCAGCGGGGCAGGATTGCCGATGAAACCCAGAATGACCCGGACATGCTGCCAGTCCTGGAACGCCGGCTGCAGATTCCCGTCCACGAGCAGCCAAGCCCCCGGCCGGATCGACTTGCGCGCGACCGCCAGGTCCACCGGCAATGCCGCCGCGGTCTTGCTGAACGCGGGACTGACGCTGCGCACGAACAAAGGCATTTGCAGGATCATCCCTGCCGCCAGCGCCGCCCCCAGCAGCAGTCGAGACAAGCGCCACCGCCACCCTGAGAGCACCGCCAGGTTCTCCGTCAGGATCACAGCGAAAAACGGCGCGAATGCCAATGGATAAACAGCCGTCGGGGCCTGGATCTGGCTGAACCGCGCCAGGATGACGATCGCCAAACCAGGCAACGAGAGAAGAACAGCCCACGTAGGGCGCAGAAGGATCGCAGGCAATCCCGCCGCCAGCAGAAGTTCAAGGACCGCTCCCCAGTTCGTTTGCAAGAGGGCCGTCAACTTGAAGTCGATGTAATTCAGACCGTAATACCGGCTGTGCTGCGAATGTTCCGGCATCCACTTCAAGAACAGCCAGGAGAACAATGCCAATTGGGCGAGGCCCCACACAAACGCGACCATCGCGGCGGACCGTCTGCCGGCTCCGGTAAGCCTGAGCGCGAGGATCAGCGCCGCCCAACCATTGATGATCCAGAAAACTTCCTTGCACGCGCCGGCCCACAACTGCGCGGCCGCGAACAGTATCAGCGCGCCCGCGCCGCGGGAGGCAATCGAATTGACGAGGATCGCCTGCAGCGCGAACGCCGGGACCGCGAGGACATCCGGAGCGAATCCGAAATAAAGACGGGCGGCAAATGCCGGGAACAGGCAAATGAACAGCGGCCCGGCCGCGTCAGCCGCGAGCCCCGCGGATTGATCCCCGGGACTCCTCGCCGCGCGCAGCGATGCCGAATGAATGCCGAGCATGATCGCGGTCAACCCCAGCGCGAACCACGTGGAGAAAAACAAGACGCTGGTCGAAGGAAACACGGAGTAAAGCGGCAGCAACAAAGCGACGACCGGCTGAAAATGATGCGCGAGGAAAGTATTCTCACCGGTGATGCTGCTGGCCCAGGACTGCAAATCCAGGATGCCTTGAATTCCGTTGGTCGCCCACGCCGCCTTCAGGGACGACAGGATCTGCAGGTAGATGCCCGTGTCGAACGCATGCACCATGTCGCGCGACGCGCGCAGGATCCCGGCGCCCAGCAAAAACGCGGTGATGGCAACATAGAGAAGCAGGCTCCGGCCCGCTGCTTCGAGACCAGTGAGCAGGCGTTTCAAGATTCACCCCGGCGAAAGTGAGGAATGGACTTACTTCAGGTTATTGGGGAATGTGGCGATCAACCAGTCGTCCAGGGCTTCCTGCCACTTGACGTAAAATGGAACCGGCTCACCGGGCGTGCATTCCTTGAATCCAGTTACCTTGCGCGGAAACCTGCCAGAGGTGTCCAGCTCGATGTCGGAATATCTGAACTTCTTGCCGTAGTGGGACTCGGCCATCTCGAGCGTCGCCTGCAGGTCGCAATTCTCGCGATTGATGACCAGGTTGCGGGCGCACACCGGGATGAATCCCTCGTCGACCTTCGATATCCACTGCTGGTCCGGGTTCGGCATCAGGTACCACTCGCAGCGCCATTGGTGATTCAAGTCGCAACCGGCGAGGGTCGCGAACAGCAGCGCGAGGGCGGCGGTTCTTGTGTGATTCCTAGTTCTCATAGTTGATCCGGATCTCGATACGACGGTTCAGGGACTTGCCGGCCGGCGTACGATTGTCGGCAATCGGACGCGTATCGGCGTATCCAGCAGCTTGAATCATCAGTGGCGGAAGATTTTCCCTCTCGATCATGTAACGGAGGACCGAAGTCGCGCGCATGGTCGAAAGTTCCCAGTTGGACATCTCGCCTTTCGCGGGGGAACTGTCCGTGTGACCTTCGATGGTGACATTGCGGCCGAGGGACTTGAGGATATCGCCGACCGTATCAAGTTCCTTGGCCGCGGATTTCTTGAGTTTCCACTCGCCGGGTTCGTAAAAGTGCGAGGCAAGCAAACGCAACCTGATCCCGTCGGGTGAACGATGGACGGAAACCACACGCTCGGCGCCTTCCTTGCCCGCCTGGACATTTTTCTCGGCTCCGTAAAGCCGGTCTTCCAGCTGGGCATTGATGCGCTTCATCTCCTGGTCGATGACCTTGATGTTCTCTGTCTCGCCCGGATATTTCTTGATCAGGGGTGGACGGGCCTGGTTGCCCTTGAAGTTCTCGAAAATACCGAGGCCAACTTCCTGGGGACCGACCCGGCGCTCAATGGGAACTTCTTCCATGACGGTGTTGAATTCCTCACTGATCGCGCTGGCGGCCTGCTCGACTGTCGCCCCGGCGCCTTCCTTCTTGAGGGCGAAAAGCACGACGAATACGGCGAAAAGGAGCGTCATCATGTCAGCGAAACTGACAAGCCACCGCTCGTGGTTCTCGAACTCGGGACATTTGGTTTTTTTTGCCAAAGTCAGGTCCTTGCGCCGTTCAGCGTGAGCATGATCCCAGGTTGATGACTATTCTTCGTGTTCCTCGCCGCCGTGGCTTGTGTAGACCTTTAATCGTTCCTCTATGATCTTCGGGTTCTGGCCGGACAAGATACCGTCGATCCCGATGACGACCATGGCCTTCAAGTGACTTTCCAGCATGGCCTTGCGCTTGATGCGCTTTCCAGAGGGAATTCCGATGATATTGGCAACACCCACACCGTAAAGGGTCGCGACGAAGGCCACGGCGATACCGGGTCCGATCTTCTCGGGCTGGTCAAGAACGGTCATAACCTTCATCAAACCGATCACGGCTCCAAGGATCCCGATGGTTGGTGAAATAGCGCCGAAGTCTTCCCAGAATTTCACGAAGATTTCCGTTTCCTCGAACTCAACGAACGCCTGGTTCTCGAGCGTTTCCCGGATCACATTGGGATCCGTGCCGTCGACCGCTAGTTTGACGGCGGCTTTCAGCGGACCGTAGGACAAGCCTTCACGCTTCTTTTCCAGGGCAAGGATGGACTCTTTACGGGCGGTTTGCGCAAGGTCGATGATTTCAGTCGCGATTTGCTGTGCGTTTGACGCGGAATTCTTGAGGAGGATATTCGGAATGGCCTTGAATCCGCCAATGAAATCGGGGAGCGGATAGGCAACCATCAATGCGCCCAGGGTACCGCCGATCACGATGAGGAATGACGGAAGGCTGACAAACTGTGGAATAAGGTTCGCGGCGCCTTTGGCAACAACGCCGGCAAGGATCATTCCTAGCGAGAGGAGCGGGCCGATGATGTAACCGATATCCATGGTTTAACTCGCGATTCGGGTTGATTACATCGATTATACCGCATCTCTTGCGCTTCCGTGCGTGGCAGCGGGACAACCTCACCCTCCGGGACCACCGGCTCGTGGACTTTTTGGACAAGAACCGAATTTCCCTGCTTTTCCCCCTGCAATTTTCCAGAAACACAAATGAACGCCTGGCGCGCGAGCACACTTTCGAACCTCTCATACACCTGTGGGGTAAACGCCAGATTGATGTAACCGTGCTCATCCTCAAGCGTATAAAAAACCATCCCCTTGGCCGAAGGCGGTGACTGGCGCACGAGGACCATCCCGAAAACGGTGACCTGCGTATTCGGCGGCATGGCCTCAAGGCGGTTTGACGGAATGAGTCTCGCGACCGGCACGTCAAAGCACCAGTACTCTGCCCGGACGATCGCCGAAGGATGCTCGCCAAGGGTCACGGATGTCGCGTGCAGATCATGCTGGACGCGCTCCATGCTGGACTCGGGCGCGAACTCATGATGTTCCTCGACATCTTCCATGATTCCGATGTGCGGGGCCGCCTCCGCCATCCAGAAGGCATCCTTGCGGGTCATCCCGAACACGGCGAAGGCATCGGCTGCGGCGAGGCTGGCCAGATCACTCCGGAAAACCCCGCGCTGTGCCGCATCCCGGAATACTTCCAGGACACTCCCCCATCCCGCGTCCGTCGCCACCCGCGCGGCCAGAAGACTGCGCCCAGCCGCCTCACGCAATCCCCGCACCAGACACAAGCCAAGGCGAATGGCGTAAACAGGCGGTCTGCCACTGGCAGAATCCGCAGGCGTCACGATCTCAAGCCGGTGTTCCCAGTCGGATCGCTGAACGCAAACCGGCCGGACCTCGACGCCACAACGGCGAGCCGCCTGCACAAGGGCCAGCGGACTGTAGAATCCCATCGGCTGTGAATTGAGGACCGACATGAAAAACGCCGCCGGATAGTGGCACTTCAACCATGATGACGCGTAAGCGATGATCGCGAATGAGGCCGAGTGCGACTCAGGAAATCCGTATTCGGCGAAACCGCGCATCTGTTGCAGGATGACTTCAACGAATTTCTCGCTGATGCCATTCTTGCGCATGCCCGCGGCGAGGCGCGTCAGCCATGGCCCGATGTTACCCTTGATCGTCCACGCCCCCATGTGACGACGCAGCTCGTTTGCCTCTCCTGGCGTGAAATCGCCAACGGCGATCGCGATGCGCATGACCTGTTCCTGGAAGATCGGGATGCCCAGCGTGCGCGCCAGGATCGGCCGCAAACGCTCGTCGGGAAACACCACCGCCTCCTCGCCATTGCGACGACGCAAGTAAGGATGGACCATGCCGCCCTGGATGGGTCCGGGACGGATGATCGCGATCTCGATCACGAGGTCATAGAAAGTCCTCGGGCGCAGGCGCGGTAGCATCGACATCTGCGCGCGTGACTCGATCTGGAACGTGCCGACCGTGTCGGCGCGCTGGATCATGGCATAGGTCGCCGGGTCCTCCGGCGGGACGCGGTCCAGGGTCATCGGCAGGCCGTAGTGCGTCTCCAGCAACTTGAAGGCCTTGCGCACCGCCGTCAGCATGCCAAGGGCGAGGATGTCGATCTTGAAAAACCCAAGGGCCTCGATGTCTTCCTTGCACCATTGGACGACCGACCGTCCCGGCATCGTCGCCGGTTCCTGCGGGACAATGCTGTCGAGTGGCTCGTTCGAAAGCATGAATCCACCGGAGTGGATTCCAAGGTGGCGCGGGAATCCACGAATCCTTTCGGTCATGGTTGCCCATACGGGGTCCGCTTTCATGTTCTCACGCGCGTCTTCCAGCAACGCGTCGGGGACACCGAGCGCCTTCCCCACGGCACGGGCGGCGCCGCGGGTCCGGAATGTGATGACGTTGGCGACCATGGCCGCTCGCGCGCGGCCATATCGTGAATAGATGTACTGGATGACTTCCTCGCGGCGCTCGTGCTCAAAGTCGACATCGATGTCCGGAGGATCGCCACGCTCGACGCTGACAAAACGCTCGAACAGCAAGTCGAAGAGCGAAGGATCCACCGCCGTGATGCCCAGCACGAAACACACGGCGGAGTTCGCCGCGGATCCGCGTCCCTGGCACAGGATGTCCCTTTCCCGTGCCCACCGGACAATATCCCAAACAGTCAGGAAGTAATCGGCGAATTGCAGTTGCTCGATCAGGCGCAACTCATGCGCGATCAAATCCGCCATGCGGGACGGCACCGGATTGCCATAACGGGCGCGCGCCGCCTGCCACGTGATGTGTTCCAGGAATCCCTGCGCCGTGTAACCTTCCGGGATCATCTCTTTCGGGTACTGGTAACGCAGCTCATCCATGCTGAACTGGCATTCGTCCGCGAGGGCGGCCGACGCCTCCATCGCGTCCTTGAAACACGGCAAGTCGCCAAACCGACGCGCCAGGTTGTCCAGAGGATGCAGGCTCCTCTCCGCGTTGACGAACATGTGATCGACGCACGCGTTCATTTCCCGGTTGGTGCGGATCGCGTGCAGGATGTCGCTGACGGGCTTCTGCGCGCCATGATGAAAGAAGGCGTCCTGGGCCAGCAAGACTTTCACACCGGCCTTGCGGGCCAGGTCCAGAGTCGGACCGATCCACGCGTCCTCACCCGGGTGCAGGTGCCGGCTGACCGCAAGGTACAGTCGCTGGCCAAAAAGATCCTTCAAACCCTCGATCCTCTGGCGCAACAGGGTTGCGTTTCCCTGGCGCATGAGGCCACGCATCGGCACAATGGCCGCCAGATCACTCATGCCCTGATGCCGTTGATGATCCGTGCCGCCCTGCGCCTTGAAGTCCTCCCAGGGAATATGGGCGTGGGACTTTCCTTCACGGTGACTCAAGGTCAGCAAACGGCACAGTTGGGCGTAACCGGCACGATTCCGCGCGACGAGCGCCAGCGTGTCTTGCAGCACGACCGGCAAGTCATGATCCTTGCCAAAATGGATCTCAGCCCCATGGAACAGCCGCAAAGGGATGTCTCCCCCCGCCTCTTTCCTCAACGCGGCGTGCGCCCTGTGGGCCCTGGCCAGGCCGTAGGCTCCGTCAAAGTCCGTGATGGCAATCCCGCGATACTGAAGTTCTTTGGCACGCCGCAACATCTCATGCGGATGCGAGGCGCCAGTCAGGAAACTGAAATTGGTATGCCCCAGCCACTCCGTCCAGCCCAGAGAATCCACGCAGGCTTTCAGTGATGGTCGCAATGATGGTTGTAATGATGGTTGCACGGGAATTCATCGTGTTCTATGAAAAGGAAACCATGAAAAATCTTCGTTTTTGTCCAAAACCAGTCGCTGTCATTCTGTGCGCGTGTGCCATCGCCCTGTCCGCATGGTCGTGCGGCCGTGAAATTCCGGAAGACGCCGCCCCGCTGGACCGGGACTCGCGCCTTGGACGCGCCATCATCCCGCCGACTGCTGCTGCCGCCCCACTGCCTCTGACCCAGGTCAGGCCGCCCGATATCATCAACACTCCCGAGGTTCCGAATCCAAGGGAAGTGGAGTTGAGTGCCATCGAGATCGAGACCATCACCCTGGTCAACCGGGCGCGAACCAATCGTGGCCTTCCCGCCTTGATTGTCGAACCCAAGCTCATGAGCATGGCGAATCACTGGGCGTCCCATTACGCGGCCCTGCGGCAACATGCCCAACTCGTTCCGGGCAGCGAGTACGCTCACAACGTCTGTTCCCCGGTGGCCACCGCGGCGGAAGCCGTACAGATATGGCTCAGTTCCCGTGACTCTCAAGCCGCCCTCAACATCAAAGATCCGATTTTCAAATACATCGGTGTTGGCGCTGCCTTCAGCGACTCCGGTTACTGGTACGTGTTCTTCCGGTAAACAGTCCGACACGTCGTTCAGTTGTACATTCCGTGCACGTACCATTTGCCGGCTCCATCCTTGAAAACCCAGACCGCACGATGATCCTGATCCTGCATCATGTAGTAATCGCGCTGCATGACGGACGCGTTTCCTGAACGCCACCACTTGTCCATGATCCGCTCGCAGAAGGACCATGCCCTCGATTGATTTGCCGGCTGCGCACATGCGCGCGGCCTCGGATAAACAAACAACGGGCGCTTGCGGCCGATCGCCTTGAGCGAGTTCTGGAAACCAGGCTGGACTTCTTCTCCCGCGCACACCCGGTATCCATCCTCAGGAACCCAGTTGCTGGTGACCTCATACGCATTAAGTGCCACCGGCAACCGGTTCTCCAATTGCCGAAGACGATCTTCGCCCGCCTCCATCAGTGTCCCGAACAAATCCCGCATCGTGGGGGGGACATGAATCTTCTCAGTCACGACCAGCTCCCATGACGCGATCGCCTTCTCATAAAGCCCAAGATCAACAGCCCCGTCCCTGGCGGCTGGAATGGAGTCCTGAAATGCATAGCAAGCCTGGAGCAGCGCGGTCCGGTGATGCGGAGACTCGGCCGGCAGATCGTGGGGGTGGCGAAAACGGATGGGAATCGAAAGGCTGGAAAAATCGAGGAAGACCACACGCCACTCCAGGCTCAAAACACGTCCAGCGCCTTGCTTGCCCAGCAGAGCGCACAAACGATCCATATCTTCGCGGAGCACGGATTCGATGTGCTCCCACTCCAGCAGCGGCATGTCCAGGTGCCGCTTTACCCTGATGCCTTCCTCGTTCCGCCACAATATCCAGGGGAATCCTTCGTGATTTGACTCGATCGTCCACATCCACAAGTCATGCAGGGCTGCGCCGTAACGCCGGCGGATGGCCAGCGCCGGCATCACGACCAGCCCCGCGGGCTTGTGGATCCCCAGGCGGATCACTGCCTGGGCCATTTGCCTGGCCTGCCGGCGAAAAACCTGCAGGTTGAATCTTTCTCTTCCGGTCGCGAACCAATGAACCGCGACTTCGTCCGCCATGCGGAACCAGATGTCCCACGAAGCCTCGCTGACCAGATTGCGCCCGATGGGATGTTGCGCGGACACAAAACCACTGAGACCACGCTCACGCATCACTTCCAAAGCGATCAGCGCGCGCCATGGACTGGCATCCATGACCGCGATGACATCGTCACCACACATCCTGGCAATGACCTGGCGCAAGAAAGCCTGCAGGGTTTCCTGCTGCGATGAACCTAACTTGTCACGCGTCTCGAGGTTGTTACCGGCGCTGGCCTGCACGCCTGCCTGATGACACCAGTAAGGCCACACAGGCCGCAAATCGAGCAACCATGTCCCCTCCTGCCACTGCATGAAACGCGGCGTGAGCGACTCGGGATTGAAATCCTCGAGACTGAAATCTTGCCGGCGGGAAGAAAGGGCGAGGTAAAACATGGAACCTCCTTATCACCATACTTTTGTATGGTAACACTGGTGATTCACATGTCAAGAGGACCGATCTCCAAAGGCTGGTGAGCCGCGCCACGAATGGTTTCCAGACGCCAGCCAGATCCCGCTGACGCGACCAGCCCGTTACCACGTTGCTTGCAATTGACGCGCAAACGCGCCCAGATGTTGCCGCGCCGGCCACTGAGGAAAAAATCCTGCAGCACCATGATGTGCGCATCCAACGTCCGCACCTGGCGCGCGATGAACGCCCATTCTTCGCTGCCCAGATGCCTTGGACTGTCGAGCACGATCAACCGGAACAACGGCTCAAGAAATACCGGCTTCAGGCTTTCCAGCGGCTTGCTGTCAGAAACAAAACGGATAAAGCGCAAGTCAACGCCCCGCGCGCTCCAGGCCGGAGGATAAACATCAAGTCCATCCTGACCATTGACCCACAAGACCAGGTTCCTGTCCGCCGTCGCCCTCGCGATGATGGCCAAGGCGATCTCGCGCGCGCCTTGTCCCGCGGGCATTCCCCACTCGCTGACCGCGCCTGTCGCAAGCCCGCCCTCAAGAAAACCATCCAGCGTGGCATGACCGGCACCAAATCGCGTCAACTCATGGTCTGTTACCTTGGCGGACGCGGCCGTGCGCACGCCGTGCTGTCCCATGACATCCACGATATCAGCAATGCTTTCGGGTATTTGCGAAGGAAATTCCAGTACCATATAAAGTTATGGTACCACACCGGCTGCCGCGAATCTACATCATCTGCCGCTGCAGCGCGATCACCTGCCCGATCACCTCGAACGGCTTGTCCCCGGCGTAAATCGGCTTGAAACCCGGATTCTCGGGTTTCAGGAACCAGCCGCGCAACTTGTCACGCATGAGCCGCTTCACCGTCGCGTCACCGGACTCCGTCCGCGCGACGACAATCGTCCCCGCCGGGGCACTCTCGCAACTGCGAACCACCAGCCAATCCCCGTCAAGGATTCCGGCCTCGATCATGCTGTTGCCACTGGCGCGCAACGCGAAAACCTCGCGCGGCGACGGAATGTTTTTGCCAAACATCGAGGTCGACATGCGCAAAGTCCCGACGCGTTCCTCGACCGCCTCCAACGGATTCCCCGCGGGCACGGCACCCAGGCATGGGACCACCAGTGTCTCCGGCGTCGACTCCAGCGCGGGATCACGCAACGCCTCGCGCGTCACCGTCAGACTGCGCGCGACTTGTTTCTCGGGATTCTCAAGATAGCCTTTACGGCGCAGGGCATTGACCAGGTCCTGGGCGGATCCGATCGCCGAATAGCCCATGAATTCACACAACTCGCGCAGGGTCGGCGGCACGCCATTCTTGTGCGTTGAGGCACGGATGAAAGTGAGGGCCTTGCTTTGGGTGGCTGTGAGCTTTTCCATGTGGCCTCCTCAATTTCTTTTTTAACGTGAGCCCGGTCGTAACGCAAGTCGCCTCACTCAATGGCGGGATGCACCACCCCGGACTCGGGGCCATCCGACGCCGGGGCGCCCGTCACGTTCGGCGCCACGGCACCCTTGACCGTCGCTTCACGAAACACGGTGACAACACCGCGCTTCTCGCCAGCGAATCTGCGATATACCCACGGGAAAGAGACGGTCTTGACACGCTTTACGATCCGGATCGTTCCCGACGGATCCAACTGCGCGTCGCGATCCCGGTTGTCGAAAGTCATCTTCGACGGATCGACCTCGACTTTCATCGCGGTCACCCGGCTCAGGATCGCCTCGCGCGTCGACTCATCCGAGGCAACCGGGTTGATCGCGTCCCAAACTACGATTTGCAGGCGTTTCTCGACAAAGTAAAAATGCGCGAAACGCGCCGAAAGCGCCGCGATGACCAGCATGACCGCGAACGTGATGTACTTGGCCATTTTCCGTTTGCCTCCCTGCGGCGATCAAGACTTCAGGGCCCGGATCCTCTCGATCATGGGCGGATGTGAATAGTACCAGGCGGAATACAAGGGATGCGCGAACGGCATGGAACTGCTCTTCTCACGCAAAACCCGCAGGGCGTCCACCAGGTCGGTTCCCGTGCCCAGGGCCGTCCGCGCGAACGCGTCCGCCTCGAACTCATGCCTGCGAGAAATCCAGCACTGCGCCGGTTGGATCCAGAAGGAGAGAAGTCCCGACCACAGGGAGAAGACAACAAGCGCGGCATGCGGCGTAATCGCGTCGAAATGAAAAGCAAGATAAAATGGCGTCATTGGCAGCACGAGCCCCAGCGCGTAAAAAGTCACGAATGAAAAGAAGATCGATCGCAACAATCCTTTGCGGACATGATGCAACTTGAAGTGCCCCAGTTCATGCGCAAGCACCGCGATCACCTGCCGCGCCGACAAGTCCTTGACCAGTGTGTCAAACAGGACAATCCGCTTCTTGCCGAAAACGCCGGTGAAATAAGCGTTGCCGTGCGAACTGCGTCGCGAGGCGTCCATGACGAAAATGCCGTTTGTCGCGAAACCAATCTTTTCTGCCAGCCGGTCAATGCCCTCGCGGAGCTCCCCCGGCTCCAGGGCGTGGAACTTGTTGAACAACGGCGCGATCAACACCGGATACGCCCATGACACCACCAGGCTGAATGCCGTCACGGCCAGGAACGCGTATAACCACCACCAGGTCCCTGCCCGCGCGATGAACCAGACGAGAACAGCCAACAACGGCCCTCCCAGGATCGCGCTGACCAGGACACCCTTCATGATGTCCGAGAAAAAACCCGCTGGAGTCTGGCGATTGAATCCATGTTTCTCCTCGATGCGGAAAATACGGTGCCAAGACCACGGCAGCCCCCAGACCATGCGCAGCAATCCCAGCACGACGAAGAAAACAAGGGCCCTCGCGATGATTCCGGGAGTCCCCGCGACGCCGGAAGTCGCGCGCGCGGCGACGCCGTCAACCCACCCGAAACCACCGAGGCTCAGGAACCCGACGGACACCCACAAATCGACCGCCGACTCGACGCGATCGAACTTGAAACGATCCTCGGCATACGCAAGCGACTTGCCCATATCCTCAGGCGTTACACCGAGAGACTCGCGCGCCTCTTGCTGGCGTGCAGGATCGTGCCACGTCGCGCGGTTGACGCGCCCCAGCCAGCTCTCGACCAGGTACTGGACCACGGTCGCCACGACAAAGATCGAGAACAATGTTTTTGGATCTGAAAAGGATTGGGGCAACATGGGCAACACGCTAACAGACAAACGCGCAATTTGAAAGTGGACACACCCGGTTCAGACAGCGTCCTCGCCGGGTTCATGCCTGCGATATCCAGGCGGCGCCTGGTGGACCGTGGCGTCTGGACCGCCGGCCGCCAACAGGTAACTGTGACCTGCCTGTTCCCACATCCGGTGCCGCGCGTAAACTTCGCCGGCGCGATGGTACCTTTTGCGGCGCAGGAACACTCCGGCCGCCTCATGGACCAGCCCGGCGCGCTCGAGGATCGCCGCGGCCTCGCGCGCGAATCCAAGTTCCTCCAGGATCCTCGCGGCGTCGGAGACGCGATTTTCCCGCACCAGAGTCATCGCGCGCTCGTACAATTGGCGGTCCGTTGCCTGCAGTGCCTGTCCGCGTGACTTGCCGTGTTGCCTGGGCTGCCCGGCGGCAACGACCTTTGCTGGAGACGCGTCCACGCGACGACGCAGCCTGACGGCGATCACGGCGTTCCAGACAAATCCGCCAACGCCGACCGCGACGCACAAGACCGCGAAGCCAACGATCACGTCAACAAGCACGGTTCACCGCCTTACATCTGGTAAGTAACGCCGATCTGCGAATAGTTGTCGAGGATGCCTTCTTGGATTCCGCCCGGTTCCTGCTTCACGCCCTGGGAAACCGTGTAGGACAGTTTGAGCGAGAAATTGCGGTTCAGACGAATGCCGATACCGCCGCCAAGATTGGGGACAGGAGGCAGGGTGAAACTGCCGGTCTCGCGTCCCTCGACGGTCATGATGTCACTGGAGTATGACTTGACCACGGCGCCGGCCGACAAATACGGGATGAAGAGGTCGCCAGCGTACAAGATGACATTGAGGTCAACGGAATTCGAGATGACCCGGGTCTGCGAGACATACTCGCCGTAATAGCCCGGCTGGCTCTCAAGGGCCTTGTAGCCAGTGTTGTTACTGAATTCCTGACGGTGCGTGTACCCGATACGGAAATACTCGCCAAGGTCGATGGCCAGGGAAGCGCTGCCGGCACGCGACACGTAGGTCTGGTAGGGCACATTGTTCCGTGACTGGGAACCACCGAGCGTCAAATAGACCATGCCCATGGCGGGGGTCTCGATCGCCATGCCGCCCAGCGATGCCGCCAGTAATGCGCCTGTCAGGAATCCGCGTGGATTTTTAAGCATGATCGAAGTCTCCTTTGTCTATAGTATAACACTGGATGGTCACTGGTTGATGCGCAGCCCTTGAACGCCAAGGGCCTGCGGGCGAAAGACCGGGCACAGGACGCCGGATCAAAGGGAGTTTCATGACGGAAAGACCATTTCGCCAATCAGTCGTTGGAGTTTTCGTAAATGACCGGGGAAAGGTCCTTCTCGGCGAGAGGTCTGACGCCCCGGGATCCTGGCAGCTGCCCCAGGGCGGGATCGACGAAGGGGAGTCCCCCGAGGACGCCCTGCGCCGGGAAATGCGCGAGGAACTGGGAGTCAACCGGTTCCGGATCCTGCGCCAGGGGGCGATGAAGTGCCGCTATGATTTTCCGGCCGCGTTGGACGCGCCCGTCGCGCGGAAGTATCGCGGGCAGGAACAAACATGGTTCCTTCTGCGCTTGGATGATGGCGCGGAACCAGCGCCGGAGGCTGCTGACGGCGAGTTCCGCGACTTCCGCTGGGATGAACCGGCGCAAGCGCTGGCGGAGATCATCGAATGGAAGCGCCAATGTTACGAGGATGGATTCCGCAGCCTCGGGATCGAAACAAAACGACAGGACTGATGCGGGACCAGCAAGGGGACAAATCCACGATGCCTAGAATCGCTATCTGGAACCTTTTTTTTGGATTCATGTTGATCTGTTTCGCGGCGGCCGCGGGGGCCATCGTCGCGAATGAGATGACCAACGCGTTCGTTGACGCGATGTCGGGCGCGCGGCCATCGACGCGGGACTGGATGTTGACCCTGCAAGCCAGCGCCCACGGACACGCCAACCTCTTCGGCCTGCTGCACATCGCGACCGGACTGACGATGCCATACACGCGCCAGGGCGATCGCACGCGCCTTGTCGTAACGGCGGGGCTGACGCTGGGCTCAATCGCGATGGGACCGCTGATGATCTGGCGCAGCATGATCCCGCCATCGCGCGCGATAGACGTCAACGGCATGCTGGTCGGAATCTGCCTCACCATGGCCCTCGCGGCGCTGGCGATCCACGCTGCTGGCTTGTGGCAGGCATTCGCGAGGCGCCAATAAGGAACTGCCATGCGAACAGGCCCGCACAGGATTGTCTCTCTAGTGCCGAGTATCACCGGGACCATTGCCGGACTGGGGCACGAGGCGGAAATCGTCGGATGCACGACGTTCTGCGTGGAACCGCCGGGCCTCGCGCGACGCGCGGTCGTTGTCGGCGGCACCAAGGACCCTGACATCGAGAAAATCCGCGCGCTTGCGCCCGACAGGATCCTCGTGAATTCCGAGGAAAACCGGACCGTCGACATTGCGGCGTGCCGGAAAATCGCACCTGTACTGGAATCGTTCCCCAGATCTCCGGAAGATGTCCCGCGAATGATCCTGGACATCGGCGCGTTCATTGGCGCGGCCGGCGCGCAGGAATTTGCCCGGGAAACGCAGGCCGCGCTCTGCGCGCTGAAGGATGCCGCGGAAAGACAGGAGACACCTCAAAGGCGTTTTGTGTACCTGATCTGGCGCAACCCCTGGATGGTCGCCGGGACAGATACTTACATCAGCCGGTTTCTCGAGCTGGCAGGTTTCCGGAACGCGATCGGGCAGACGCGTTATCCGCAACTCGCTGTGACAGTCATCGCGGACGCGCGTCCTGACATCGTCTTTTTCAGCAGCGAACCATGGCCTTTTCGCCGGCGTGACTGCGAGGCGTTCATTAAGGAATGGCAATCGATCCCGGACAGCGCTGGCGCGCGCCAGGAACTCCCCGATCTCGTGAAAATCGATGGCAAGGCCCTCTCGTGGCACGGGACAGAGACAAAAAAAGCCGCAACGGCGTTGCGGCTCTGGTTGCTTGGCGAGACATCCAGCGGGATCATCCGGCCCGCGTTGACAGATGGGTGTTGAGCTTCTCCTCAAGTTCCTTGCCCATCGCCGTCTTTGCGGCGCGACGCGGTGAAATCGTCCCGTTGAGCAGGGCGCGGAACTTCTTGCGGTCCCGCATGATGGTCGCCATCTCCTTGAATGCCCCACGTAACTTCATGCCATTGTCGATGAACGTGTGCAGGTCATCGAAAGAGAATGGCTTGCGCAGGAACCCGTCAGCCTCGCTGACGCATGCCCTGGTCTGTTCCTCATCCAGCAACGCGCCACTTACGATCATCACTGGAATTGTCGGATCATAACGGCGGACCTTGGCCATCAGTTCGATGCCATCGACCTTCGGCATCCTGATGTCCGTGATGACGAGGTCGATTTCCTTCTCTTTCAACTGCGCGATGGCGTCCTTCGCGGACTCGACGACGATCACGCGCGAAAAGAACTTGTTCAGGTGGATCTTGAAGAATTTCAGCAACGAGTCGTCGTCATCGACAACGAGCACAAAGCTGGTACGGTCGTAGGGTCGACGCGGCTGGGGTTTTGAGATTCGAGTTGTCTTCAAAGGCATTGGATGGTCCTTTATTCAAGCGTCGGTCTATTGAAGGGATCTCAAGTCTGCGACATACCGTTCCGCGCTCGCCCGCATCGCGGGTGAAGCCTGGCTCATGCTCACGACTTCCTCGAACAATCGCAGTGCCACTGCCGGACGGTTCAAGTCCAGCGCGTTGAGCACAGCCAGGTTGAAACGCGCGGCCACGTTGACCGGATCCGTTTCGAGCACGCGCTCGAATGAGGCGCGCGCGAGATCCGCGCGGCCAGTCTTGCGCAGGACGATCCCGCGGGCGACCAAAGCGTCCGCGTTCGCTGGATCAATCGCGACGGCGCGGTTGAGGTCCTCCTCCGCCGCCGACAGGTCGTTCTCCCGGATCGAAAGATTCGCCCGGTTCACGAGGGCCTGGACGCAAGCAGGAGACATCTCGACCGACCGGTTGAAATGCGCCATGGCTGTCTTGTAGTCCTTGCGTGACAAGGCAATCGCGCCCAGCAAGTTCTCGAGGGCGGGGTCTTCCTTGCCGCGGTCCATGGCCCGCTTCACGACAAACTCGGCAACCGTATCCTTGCCATCGCGGAAAAAACTGTCGGCAAGGGCGATGTACGCGGGAGTGAAATCGCTGTTTCGCGCGATCATGTCGGAAAGGATATTCCGCCCCTCGTCGGCACGACCTGTCATGAAATAACCCTGGGCCAGCAGGAATCGATAACGCAACATGATTGCCGGACTGGCCTCGGACATTCCGCTGACCATGTCGTTGACCTCGCCGAGAACCTCGAACAGCTTTCCCGACTCGCGGGAACGTGCGTAAACGGCTGCGAGCTCGATCCACGCATCGATATTCGATGGCTGCAAGCGAACAGCCTCACGCAACGAGGTCTCTCCGTCACGGATCCGGCCGAGCGCCAGTTGCGAGCGTGCTTTGGCAATCAGATCCGTCGCTGAAGCAGTGTCCACCCACCGCTCAACGCGCTTCTCAAGCTCTTGCCGTTCCCCTGGCAGGGGCGGCTTCTTGAACAGGCTTTGCCAGTCGATCAAACCCGACGCGGCTCCCTGGGAACCAGATCCCGGCGTCATGCCCGGCGCGCCGTTTGACATGACGGCCGCCGGCATTTCAGGAGCCGGTCCGGGAGAGACTTCTGTCTCGTTCCCGGTCGACACACAGCCCTGAAATGCACAGACGCATGTGGTCGCCAAGATTCCCAGGATTCGATGAAAGAGATCGCGTGTCATTGGGCGCCTCCTCACAACTGCCACTGCGCCGGCATGTCCGGCATGGTGCTGAGCGGAACTTCGTCACCGATGGTGCCGCTGACCGCTGACTTGTCCGTCGGATCCAGCTTCAGGGCCGCGCGTGACATCCACTCATTGCCCTTGAATGCCGACGGGTTTTTACGTTGCGCGACCAGGTTGGCGCTGAAATAACTGCGCGCCAGGTTTTTCAACCGGGCACTGTTCTCGCGTGATTTCGCGTCACCACCGGCCTTCCCAAGTTTCTCGACGTCATCAGCCATTCCTTCGGCAGCCACCCCCGCCATGTAACGGGCCATGGGAGCTGATTCGCGATCGCCGGACGCGGCGGCGCGGTCGTATCGCGAGAGGACCTCGTCGAAGAGCTTCAACTTGCGAGCGACGACCGCCGCCACTTGCGGGTCGTTGCTGTCAACGCGGATCGCGTCCAGCTTCCTCTGGAAATGCTGCGCGAGAAACAGGTTGACTGATCCGGCCAGCGGCGCGAACGAATCACCAATCTGGTCACGGTCTTGCTCAAGGCGTTTTGCCAGAATCTCGAGGTTGTCGATGCCCTGCTGCTCATCACCACGCTCAACGTCGATCTTGCCAATCAACATTTGGCTCTCATATCTCTCCGGCAGGTCCCTTGACACCTTCAGACGCGCCGCGGCAAGTTTGTGCGCCGCGTTGAATGCCCCCGCGTCCATGGCGTACCGGATCGCCCGCGACCATGCCTTGAGCTGGTCCTCGCGCCGTGATTCCCGTGAGGTCAATGTCTCGGCCGCTTCCGCCGCCATTTTCAAGTCATTGTTGGCGGCGGCAAGTTTCTCACCGCGCTCCAGAGCCGTTTTGCTGCGTGTGTGAGACGGCCAGGCCTTGCCAAATTCGACGTAAGCGCGCGCGGCGGACCCGAGCCGAAGCTGGAATTCATCGGCACGCGCCCTCAGATAAGCCATATCGCCCGCGAACTCGCGCAGCCCGTCCTTCTGGTATTTCTCCGCGATCCGGCCCGCCTCGGGCCACGCGCCACCAAGGGCCAGCAAGTATGCGCCATCGCGCAACAACTTCTCCCGCTGGGGTACTCTCTCGTTTTCCGTCGCGGTCTGTACCAGCAACGTCCCTGCCTCGAGAACCTTGCCGTCGCGATTGAGCTTTGATCCCTCGTCCAACGCCGCCACCGACAGGACGCCCTCCATCTCGTTGCGGAGCATGGGTCCCAGCTCTTTCCAGTCCTCAAGCCGCAGGAACTTGGACACCACCGACACAACCTCGCTGCTCGGGGACAACGCGAGCTCGGCGAACACGAGCCCCCTGATGGCGAGGGCCCGCTGCGCGCCTGTCGGGTTCGAGACCAGTACCCGCTGCCAGTATTTCTGGGCCTCCCCAAGGAGACCCTGGTCGCGGCAGGCGCTGGCACCCACAAGCATCAGTTCGACGCTGCGGTTCTGGCCAGGGAACCGGCTGGCGAAATCATCAATGCTCTGAACGAGTTGCTTCAGGGCCGCGACAGCGTCCTGGTCGTCACCGGCCTTCTTTCCGGTAACGGCGGACTTCTCCGCCGCCTGCTTCCAGATTTTCTCCGCGGCGAGGACGTCCTGATACGAAGTTATTTCCAGCAAGCGCCGGTCCAACGCGTATTCTGATTTCAGTTCCGCGTAACGGCGACGCGCCTCCGCGAGGTTGTTCTGGAAGTACCACGAGTTCGCGATCCGCAACCGCCATTCGTTCGAGTCCCGCGCGTTGCCGTTTTCCTCCAGCAAGGTCTCGTACAACGACGACGCCGCCTTGAATGAGGATTGGCTGCCACTTTGGATGCCGTCTTCGTAGTACCACGCGGCGGCCTTGCGCCCCGCGTCAGCCCCGAGTTGGTCGAGGGCGGCGATCGCCTCGATGTTGTCACGGTTTATCGCGCGCCACAGGCCGCGCTTTGGCAGCATGTCGGCCAGTCGCGCGCGGACGGCCATCGCCCTGGCGGGCTTGCCGGACTGGTCAAATGCCGTCGCGGCATGATCGGCGATCCATGGGAATTCCGCGGAGTTCGGGAATTTCGCCAGCAGGAAATCCCCGATATCACTTGCCTCCGGGAATCGCTTGCCACTGCCCAGACGACGCAACAGCCGCAATCCCGCCTGCGCGCCCACGAGCCT
>Ga0214921_10000666_pt1 | contig 61810 bp, 66 predicted proteins | sample LL1505_MetaG_FD_177992 | JGI IMG/M metagenome (GOLD analysis project Ga0214921, IMG submission 177992) | Freshwater microbial communities from Lake Lanier, Atlanta, Georgia, United States - LL-1505 | ecosystem: Environmental > Aquatic > Freshwater > Lake | place: USA: Georgia | collected...
TTATTTTTTTTTTTGATTAATTCTATTTTGTTTTCATTTTGATTTTCTAATTTGAAATAATTCTAGTTTGTTTTCATTTTGTTTTTCAAATTTGTTTTATTTTCTAATTTGAATTCAAGTTGTTTTTCAAATTTGTTTTATTATTATTAAAATACTTTTTTCATTAATACTTTTACTGCATATATCATGCAATGATTTAATCGTTGTTTATATAAAACATGAGCAAGAAATATAATAGTATTGAGTGTTTAATACTATTATAAAGTTGAAGCCTTTTATAACGTTGAGACCTTTTATGTATTTGTTACAAGCACAATATTCTGTATGTGTTGCTCCTTTTTATCCTTATTGTGTATCTTCTTATGACTTGCAAGAGAAGCCTTTTTTGGGAAAGCTTCGCCGCAAACGTCGCATTTAAATTCTTGCTTTTGTTCTGAAGAATAAATGCTGAATAGATATTTTGATAAATCTGGCAAGTCTAGGTCCTCTATGTTGCTTATTAATTTCTTTTGATTTTCTTTTATATTGAAGATCAACAAATCCTTTTGATTTAAAAATGCCTTATATTCATCGTTTATCTTAGAGAGAAAGTCTTTTGATATTTTAACTCCTTCAATTGAATTGTGATTATTTATTTCTGCCCATTTTGTCCCAAGGTTGTCTATAATGTCAATTGCATTCTTAATCTTATATTCAGAGTAATCAACATTATGCAAAAATACCAATACATGTCCGTCATTTAATTCAATTTGATAATCACTTCTTCCAACTATTCCAGACGTTTGTGAAATAAATATACCTGAGCATTTTTGAGCATTAACATCGCGATAAAATTTTGCAATCTCCTCTACGTTCACATTTGCATCATAATTTTTATTCTCAATTAATATCGTTAGTTTGTTTTGACGCTTTAACATAAAGTCACCACTTTCCTTTAATGCTTTGGAACAAACTATTTCAGCTGCTGGATACATCTTAGTTAAAACTTTTTCTAATTTATTCTCGGATACTCTTCCTTTATAAGCAGAATTTGTTGAGTATTTATTCAAAAAATCGCCCAAATCTTCAATTACTTTGTTCTGGGTTGATTGTGCAATAAGATTGCTTTCTCTCAAACTTGTCAAATTGCTTGTAATTTGTTCTTGATTTGCAGTAATAAAAGAATAAATTGGTTTTTGTAAGTCTTGTATTTTACTATCTAACCCTGAAATATAATCTTTTAACGTTGTTTCACTTTGAGAGTTAGAATTTACAAACACCTTTATGTCTGTTAATATTGTTTCCTGAAATGTATTTAGTATTTCTTTCATTTTTGCATTAATCTCATTATTGTTTTTTGGTATTTCGTTATTAATTCTACTGACAAATAACTCAGTGTTCTTGTTAAGTTCACTTATATAAGTCTTTGTATTATCAGTTGATGCATTTTCTATAATTAATTTAACATTTCCAACAAACTCTTTGTTAATATCTTGAATCTTTATCATAATAGAATTGTTGAGAGAAGTTACTAACCCCTTCAAATCTTTAACAGATGACAGAATTTCTCCACATATCGTATTTTGCATGGCACTTGTCATATCTGTGTTTATTTTTTCAATCAGATCCAAAAAAATCAAATTTACAGCCTCAAAACTTATGCCCTTGTTTCTCTCGTAAAAATCATAAATCCGTTTGTTTTTTAATGATATAGTATAATCTACGTCCATTTATAATATAACAATCAAGAAATCTCTATATTATAATTAAAACAAATCTCATTTTCACTTTGTAATTCAAATTTGATGACTCCAATAAATAATATTTAAAACAACTTAAAGAACTTTGCGGAAAACTGAAATTTCTGCACCGGTAACTAAGAAAGTTAGTAAGTCCAAGAAGTGGACTTCTTTACACTTTGATATCATAATTTACTTAAAATATGATATCTTATTTTTCAAGTCAAGAGAGAAAAAGTTATTAAATGACTGTTGATGTTTTTTATGTATCCAAATGTATCCATTTTATTTTGCATCTAATATAATTTTATAATAGTATTTTTATCTCATTAGTTAAGTAACACTTTTTTTAAAAGTTTTATTTGATGTTTTTTTGCGTTTTTTTTATGTATCCACTGTATCCATATCTTGGATACATGAAAAACATCAATTTATTATGGATCCTAAAAAATTAGGAACTAAATCCTAAAAATTAGGAACTAAATCCTAGACTGCACTTTTATCTATAACAACCTCCTTTGCTATATTTCTAATAATCTTTTCGTGCTTCTTGTTATCATCTTCTGACGTTGCACCTCCCATAGCCTCCAACAATATATTCTGATACTCCATGTGCTTCTTGGTTTCTGTGTCATCTGCGGTAGGGTTTTCTTCCCTCCACTTTGGTATTTGCTTTATATTCTTGCATTCTATCTCTTTTATTGCGCGCTTGATTTTAAAGTTCTCAGAATTTTCCTTCTCCCAAGCATCCTTGTCTTTTACGTATAGGACTTCTCTCTTCAAGTCGCTGCAGTGAATTGGACGTTTGAATACGTCCAGTGCTTTTAAGTTTCTCAAGAAGATTTTACTCATTCCCTCCATATATCCTACACGGCCTATCATATCCAAATCGCTCAATTGTAGCTTTATCTGTCCAACGAAATCATCTATATTCAATGCGTCCTTACACTTTTCGTTTAAAAACAACTGCAAGTTGAAGTTATTTGTAGTATTATTATTGTTTATTGTCTTACCTTCTTTTGCCATCTCTATTAGCTGTTGTTGGAGCTTTTGGTTTTCCTTGCTTTGCTCTATTAATTCCTTGCTTTGCTCCATTAAAATTTCTTTAAACTCTTGATTTTGCTTTACAATCTCAAGTATAATGTTATATGACATATCCATAACTGGCATGTTAAAGGGTTCATTATTTTCGGCGCTTTTTGGCGCTTTTTGGCATTTTTTGCTATGACGCCATAATCCAGTTCTCTCTTTATAAGACTGTCCACAACATTCACACGTAAATGATGTAGCGCTTTTTTCGTTGCTAAATGTTGCTTCTGTTGATTTTTTGTGTTTAGCTGTCAATAAATGCCTAGTCCAATCACTTTTTTTGCAGCATGTAAGGTCGCATGATTCGCAGTAGAATTTTTCTGCGCTTTTTGGCGCTTTTTTTGTTGACATCTGTTGCTTAATTTATCAACAGAAAAAACTCCTAAATCCTTTTCCGCAAAAATACTAAAAAATTAGCGTAACACTTTTTTCCGATTTTTTTTCGCTTTTCTGACCTTTTAGCTCACAAGGGGGAAATTTTTACCCTTTTTTCATAAAATCTTTTGACTTTTGAAAATTGGACATTTATTTTTGTCCATTTTTGGATTTTGGAAACACTTTTGCCCCTTTTTTATTCGAAATTTCCGCCAGGTTCTTTAAGTTCACTTTTCAGAATATATATATTTCTCCCTTATTTTTATAAATTTATATTTGCCTACCATCTCTTAAATTATTTATACGATATATATGTAACTTTTCCTTTTCTATTTTTATCTGTTCCATTTTTTAATATTTTTACAATTTTTTACCATTTTTATTACGATAGGTAACTTTTGACGTTCTTTTTTTTGCAGTTTTATTATGCGCCTTTTTATTTTTTCTTGTTTTAATCCTGCGCTTTTTACCTCCACTGTTAGCTACCAAATGGGATTCAAGATAGTTAATTTGTGCTTGAATTTGATTTAATCTTCTTCGTTTCTCTGGTTCATCTGGAAATGTTCCAGATAATCCTAGGCTTTTTGACCCTCTAATAAGTCTTTCATTTAATTCTATTTGTTGTTTTAATTTATTAGCTTCTTTATGTAATTCTATTAATGCTTGTTCTTTTTGTTTTATCATTAATAAATCTTCCTGTTGGTTTCCTATATTTCTTGGTTGTAAAAATGTTTTTCTTTCTTCTGCGTCTTGAGTTGCTTGTTTTAACGCATTTCTATCTTTCTCCATCCTAATTTTTTCTGATCTTCTCATTATTTCGTGTGGGTTTTCTTTTTCTGATTTTTTTATACCTATCATAAATCGCATAGCTCTTAGTTTTTTTGGACCATCTGTATATTTATTAGGACTAAATATATCATTTGTCTCCCTAAAATCTAAAATATCTGAAGGAAATGAATTTGGGTCTAACGCATAAATTTGGTCTTCTGTTAGATTGACAATATCATTTGGATTGTGATATTTGTGTTTTTGATTTGCACGTCTGAATAATCTACTCATTGTAATGGGTGTTAATTGTGATGCCATTAATAAAATATATATTATAATAATAAAATATATTTCTTTTCATTGTTGGGGTCTTTAAGTTAAAAATTATATATATTACTCCGGCATCCACGTGTTTTCTCTCATATTTTTATAACTAGTTTTATTATGTCTTTTGTATATCTTCTTGAATCATCTGATAAAGCAACTTATGTAGGAGCAACTATAGATGTTGACCGCCGTCTTAGACAACATAATAAAGAAATAAAAGGTGGAGCTCACGCCACTGGTGCTAAAGTTGCAAAAGGCGAAATTTGGCACAGAGTTTGCTATGTGAAAGGATTTCCAGATTGGCCTGCTGCTTTGCAGTTTGAATGGCGATGGAAACAGTTGAGTCGTAAATTGCCAATAAGTATGGAACCTGTTGAACGTCGCAAAAAAGCCTTGGAACAGTTGCTTTCATTAGAAAGACCAACTAGTAAGGCTATCGCGTATTCTGAATGGCCTTCCCCACCAGAAATTGTCTGGGAAACAATAGTTTAATTGTAACATAAAAAAATGATTTGGTCTGTCTAATAAAAATATTAAATCAAGTTAAACAATATAAAATCATAAATTGTATTATTTTATATGAAATTCATTTTGCTTTTCTTATTTTTTGTAAATATTGCTAATGGATTTAGCAATTTTGCCAATATTAATAGCGCCCCTAGAAAATATCCTCTTTCTAAGCCCAGACCTATTCAAGAAGAGAACAAAGTTCCAAATCCGGATTATATTCCAGAACAAAATGAGACCATATTAAATAATAAACAACATGTTCGCAGATATACTGGATATAAGCCCAAAACTGTTTACGAGGAAAAAATTCACAAGTTGAACTCAAAAAATCAAACAGAACGTGATTATCAAATGTTGGGAGAACAATATTCCAAAGAGTATGACGAAAATTTGGATTTCTTAGAGAGACTTATTAATGGAGGAAAAAATGCATCGGAGGCAAAAGCTTCGGGAGAACCTCATAGCAGGAGAGGAGGTTTACGTATCGTTATCAATAAAGGAATGTTCAGTAAATTTCAAAATTTTGGTAATGATGACAATGATGATGACGACGAAGATATTTTTGGACGCGGAAGAAATCGTGAAAGAAAGTCGGACAACTTTGAAGTAGTTACAAAGCACCCAATAAAATTCACAGATGTCGGTGGTTTTGATAAAATAAAGCTTGAACTTTCTCAATGTATTGAGTTTTTATCCAATTATACCAAGTATGCAAAATATAATGTCCGCGTTCCAAAGGGTCTTATCTTGGAGGGTCCTCCAGGAAATGGTAAAACTCTAATTGCAAAGGCACTTGCTGGTGAGGCAAAGACGGGATTTATTGCAGTTTCCGGTTCAGAATTTCAAGATAAATACGTTGGTGTGGGTTCTTCCAGAGTTAGAGAGCTTTTTTCTCTCGCAAAGAAGAATGTTCCATGTGTCATTTTTATAGATGAGATTGATGCTATTGGCAGGAAACGCTCTGGAGACGGCGAGTCATCTTCCAATGAACGTGATAGCACATTAAATGAGCTTTTGGTACAGCTAGACGGTTTCAAAAACAATACAGGAATCTTCCTAATAGGAGCAACTAATCGTGCAGACTTATTGGACCCTGCTCTTGTAAGACCAGGACGCATTGATAAGCGGATTTATATCGGTCTTCCAGATTCCGCCACGAGAGAAGCCATCATTAATATTCACACCAAGGGTAAACCATATGACGATTCCATTGTTATCAAGGATATGGTTGACCTAACCCTCGGTCTCTCTGCAGCTCAAATTGAAAATCTTTTCAACGAGGCAATGTTAAATGCGCTCAGATATAATAAGGAAAAAATGACATCGCAAGATATTGATATCATTATGAATAAAATGATGGCAGGCTGGCAGCCGACAGACCACCAATTTACATCTGATATTATTGACCACATTGCTATTCATGAAATGGGTCATGCTGTAATGGGTCTTGTGGCGAAACATCATTCAAAAATGACCAAAGTTATTATCAACTTGTCGTCACCAAAAAGTCCAGCTTACACTGTATTTGAGGGTTCTACTTCTAGTATTTACACGAGAGAAGCCCTTTTTGAACACTTGGCAATCCTATTGGCCGGTAGAATTGCAGAAGAAATATTTTTTGACGTTAGCATTACAACTGGCGCAATTAATGACTTTGAAGAGGCATTCAAGTTGGCTGAGAAGATGATTGTTTATTATGGGATGGGAAAGCATAAGATTATTTACCCCAGTTTAAGTGACAAATATAAGGAAATGATTGATAATGAAGTCGCTGACTTGATTGATGATGCAAACAAGTATGCTACGTTTATCCTAAAGAACTGCAAGGAACTAATGCTAGAAGGCGCCGAGATGTTAAAGAGAGATAAGATTCTAAAGGCCGAACAAATGATTAATTTGATTGAGACCAAATATAGCGACCTATTTGATTTAAAGTATTGCAAAGAAGATGAATAATATTTGCTTATTATATAATGGACCTTTTACCTCCCTCCTTTTATGCACACATTCTTAATGGGATTCTTTTATTTATTGCATTAATTGTTATAGCTTTGAATTATTCAAAATTAAATAAATATGAACATTATCCTGGAAGCACTGCAATATTAATTTTATTATTATCTATTGCCGTTGGAGTGCATGGTATATCTCATTTGGGACTTGAACGCGTTTATGGATATAATCCCATAAAACTATATTCTCAATAAAAATAAAAAATTGATTATATTTTTATACTTTAATGATGAAGCAACTCATCTGTATTATGGCGCTGGCGTTTACACCAGAATTAGTGCATGGATTTGCTAGTTATTTTAGAAAGTGTGTTCGCGGATATCATCTTCTCAATGCTGAACCTATTAAGGAAAGTGTTTGGGAGGCAATTAATACCCAAATTTTGACACATGCTGGATGCATTATTTACTCGCAAGCAAGTGGTTCTCATTCGCCTGGAAGTGATATTTCATGTAGCGCTGGTAACTTTTCTAATAAATCTGTCAAATACGAGACTGCTTCTAAAGACCATTTTAACATTAGTTCTTATCGTTTAACATGCGTTTGTTCATCCAGTGATCCAGGAAATATAACAGATATAATTGCTGAAATAAATAGAAGAAAAAATTTTCAATATTACTCCATTATTGCACGGGAGGAACAATCAGATAAAATTCTGTATGATTGGTTTATTATTTCCGCAGACCATCCTTTAATGGATCCATCGTCTTATACATGGGTGCCTCTTATTGGTAAGCGGGGAAAGAATAAAGATTCTCAAATAGGCTGGAAAACAGAACCAATTAATGGTTCTAGTATGAGTATTACATTCAGTTTATCATCTCAATTATGGTTGTCTATTTCTCTCACAGAAGAAATGAGACAAACTTATATTGTTGCTACTACCCAAGTGAAGAAACAAACAATCATGGATTATATCCAACTCTCTGAAAACCATCCAGAAGAGGTAGAAATCTAAGAAATAAATATTTTAATATTACCACATATTCGCCAACTGCCAACCCATTCTTTAATATTAAAATGTTTTCTTTTTTTAAAACGTTGTGATAAAGGTTTATTATATGGTTTTTTTCGTTCTAATTTACTAATATACACATAGTAAATATTCATTTTCGTTATTTATTTATTCAATTAAAGTTTTACATTCAATTTTAAATTTAAATTTAAATATAATTAAGTTGAGAAATACACTTTTGTGCCGCTTTTAATATTTAACTCGCGACATGTTCCACCAAGCATTTCTAATACAAGATTGCCTTTTCCTGGATAACTTTTACAATCATATGTGACACAAGGTGGACAATTATGATGAATCTTGCTTATTTTTCCATTTTTTATGAAAATAATGTCTAATGGAACTATACAATTCCTCGTCCAAAAAGAAGATTCGTCATTGTTCATAACAAATAATAAAGCATCAAATTTGCCATCAAATTTTTTACCCATCATTCCCAAATTAATTTCTAATGTGGTTCTTAAAACTTTTGTCTTCAATATTTGTTGATTTATATGTGTTTGAATATACATATATTAATCTGATATTATTTTTTTGTCTCTTTCTCATCTGATATAATTTTATTCATTTCAGCTATTTCTTTAGTCTGAACATCTACAATTCTTTTTGCAAAATCGCGAACTTTGGGAGAAATATTAGGTTTATCTAATAGATTTTTACTAGTAAAAAGAGCCATATCGTGATGTTCAATCATCTCTTTTAAATAACCAACCTCGTTAATAGCAATCTGTTTTCTATAAAGCCATAAAGAAATAATAAAGCAGATAAATAAAGGAATATAATATTGATAACTAACAGTGCTATATATTAAATCATGCATTAATGCTTCTAGAATACCCATTATAAATGCCATACAAAAAGATAAGTAAACCTTACTTAAATTATTTGTAATATTTCCAAAATTATACGACATAACATTTGACATAAGAAAATAGTGTGTAATAAAGCCTGTAATAATCATATAAAAAACAGAAAATCTCAAATTCATTTTCATTTTCATAATGTTTTATTATATTTATAGATAAAAATTAATTTAACCTCTTTTTTTGTATTTACGGGTAGAGTTCTTCTTTGAGTAATAACTTAAGGTTTGTTTATTAGAGCCATTTTTTATAAATCTGAAAATCTCTGATTTCTTATCACATATTATATCAACAATATCTTGAAAATAACTGCGAAATTCCTTTCGCATTCTCGGTAATTCTTCAACACAAATCCATCGGATTTCAGCTTTTTCAAATATCTTGGTTTTTTTTATAATGGCTGGGTCAAGACGTTTTTGTAAGAAGCATTGGTTATTATTATAATAATATGGTAAAGCCTCATCGTAATTCATATTAAATATATGCATACGATAAGCACTATAACCGTTGGTATTATAATCAATATTGAATGTACCATTGCGTTTCAACATCTTTGACAAATCTGCGTCACTTCCTAAAAACCCAGTAAGCTCTTCTCCTCCTTCTCTAATAGCAGTTTGTATATATGTTTCATGATTATCAGTTCCTCCTCCAAAATCACTCCATCCAGGTGTGTCGCAATATTCATGCTCTTTACCAAATAAAAAATATAATTTGTTTTTATGAATACATGTTGGCAATATTCCAGCTCCCATAAATTAACGTAATATTATTTTTCTCTAGATAAAATATAACATGACGAAAACTAGAAAAAATATCAAACGTAATAAATCAATTAAACATAATAAACCAAATAAACACAATAAAGACAATAAACATAATAAAATTAGACCAAAAATAATAAAAAGCAAAACGCCGAGAGATATTGAACGAGTTAGTTTAGTTATTTCAAGCGCTTTAAACGGCAAATATGGATACCACGATTTAGCAAAAGGTATTATGGACCCAATACACGGGTCTAAGTCTTCATACACACCAACTATAAACGACCAATTGGTATCTTTGAAATCCATTCCAAGAGAGAAAATAGGAGACTGTAACAATGAAAATGCGTTTAAATTGAGGGAATCACTAAAAATTGCTATTCCTGGTTCAATGTATGGAAAATATTGTTTTAAATACACTGAACCTGAAGCAAAAAAATTCTTATTACATAATCTATCCGCAAACAAGCATATTAATCCAAGTGTAGTTGTTCCACCTATTCAAATACAGTCAAATTGCTGGTTTAATACAATGTTTGCAACACTTTTTATTAGTGATAAAGGTCGCAAATTTTTCCATTATTTTAGAGAGTTGATGATAGAAAGTAAACAAGCAAGCGGTGCAAAAATACCAGAAAAACTTGCAGATGCATTTGCTCTTCTTAATTTTGCAGTTGAATCAGCATTAACTGGTTCAAAATATGCATATGAGTTGAATACAAATAGCATAATAAAACAGATATATGAAAGTATTCCAGACCATTACCATAAAAATATGCCATATTTAGTGGGTGTAGATGAGGCTAGTAATCCCATTAGATATTATGGCAGTATTATAAATTATTTGGATGAACATTCATTACAATTCTTATTTGTTTCCAACTTAGAAACTGATTGGAAGAGACGTATCAGTGCGGATATAAAGGCTCTTGCACATAAACCACATATTATTATACTTGAAATTTTTGACAAGGCGTCTGAATCATTGAATAAACCGGAGACATTCAGAGTAGGAGAAGCGGAATATAAATTGGATAGCTGTGTAATTAGAGATACAACTCAGCAGCATTTTTGCGCAACTATTACATGTGAAGGGGAAGAAATGGGTTATGATGGAATGAGCTTTCACAGATTGGTTCCAATGAAATGGAAAAACACAATAAATACAAATAAAACATGGGGGTTTGAAGGTTCAAATGACACGGACGGAACACCTATGAAATGGTCATTTATGAATGGATATCAATTATTATTATATTATCGTGTAAAATAATGTGACTATATGGTTTATTATTTTATTCTCATATATTAAGTATGACTTTAACAAGAAAAATAAACTATAAAACTCATAAAAAAACAAGAAGACAGAGCGGAGGTGGACGTTTTAGTGATTTTATAAGGAGCTTTTTTTCAAGAGGGCCTGCACCTCGGTCTTCAGGTCCACCGCCTTCAGGTCCACCGCCTTCAGGTCCACCACCAATACCAGCAGATATAGTTAGATTATTTAATGCAAGAATGCCGTGGCGAATAGCACCAACATCTACATATTACGAAGTTTTAAATGTAGACCCGGATGCAGATGAAGCGGTTATAAATAGATCATTTACAAGAAATATAGCTCGTCAACTTCATCCAGATAAATTTTCAACGGATCCTACAAAAGCCGCAGAATACAATCCTGTATTTCAAGCGGTTGTTGGTATGAGAGATATATTAATAAACCCACAGACAAGAGCTCGTTATGATGCATTATTAAGAATGTATCCACCTACACCTCCACCTGCAGGTTCACCCCCACCTCCACCTGCAGGTTCACCCCCACCTCCACCACATCCACCTCCACCTCCACCACCTCCACCACCTCCACCACCTCCACCACCTCCACCACCTCCACCACCTCCACCACCTCCACCACCTCCACCACCTCCACCACCCCCACCACCACCTGCAGGTCCAGGTCCTGGATTAGATTTGAGTTTTATGGCTACAAATCAGCCCAATCCACTTGAAAGGCACCAAAATGGCCCAATTCCTCAACCAATTATCGGCACACGTGTTGGAACTATAATTCAAGGTTTTATGCAAGATATTAATGATGCAATTAATGATGGAAGATTAGCTAATGACAACCCTCAAATTATATCTGTTTTAAATTTTTGCACTGATATGCTTAGTTATCCAGAATCTTCCAATTTAGAAAATTATATGTTATTAATAACTTTATTTACTAGTGATGAACAGCAAAATGATTTGATAAATAGATTAAACGTGGTTTTAAATGAAAAAAAATTAAGAGAAACAAAAAGTAAACTTGGCTTTACAGATAATTTTAATTTATTAAATATAATTCAACTAACTATCCCTGGAGTTGCAGTAGACCCTACAAGAATACGTCCAGACCGATTATTATCTCTCATGGTCCTATCTTCAAGATTATGTCCAATATATAAATTAAGAACCAATCCTGAAGCAGAATTATTCAGAATGTTAAATAATTTATTTAATTCCGGTGATGGTCCAAATTTTGATGCGAACAATATATTTAGAGTATTTTTAAATTTTATTACGACAAGTCCAGTAATAACAATAGATTATATAAAAAACTTGATCAATGGAAAAACCGTATATGACATTTATAAACGTAATTATTTTGAAGAGGAAACTGTGATTTCAGAAAGATTAATCAAAGAAAGACTAAATAATTGGTTAAGAATATATAATACTGTGCAGACACCAATTTCATTCTTATTTAATAAATATTCAAATGAGGTAAAGGCAAGAATGAATAGAAATGCAGGTATATGTAATGTAATAGCAAATTTCTCCGACAAGTTAGGAAAGCCAACAACACCAGCACCATTATTGCCAAAATCCGTTTTTAATATTGATGAAAATGATGATGTAGACTTTGACAAGCTGAATTCGTTCTTAAATAATTTAGGCCCAGTTGCAGCAGCATCAGGTAAAAAACCCAAAAAAGGTAAGAGGTCCTCTTCTTCTGCATAAAAAATAATTTAACATGTTATTATATGAAGTTATTTTTTCATATAATATTTGCGTTATTTTATGGAGCATTATTTGCGTATAATAAAGATGTTTCAAACACTGCAGTTTGGTTAAGTGGTGCAGCATATTGTGGAATGGATAATTATAAAACAATGAAGTTATCAGGTCCAGCAACTAATTTCATTGTTGAAAACGTATTATACGAACCCAAAACAGACCTGCAGGGTTATATTGGAATACTTAAATCAACAAATACAATTTATATTGTATTTCGCGGCTCATCATCAAAATTAAATTGGATGGCTGATTTTGAGTTTACAAAAAGAGAATATGATACATATTCAGATTGTGAATGTAAAGTTCATCACGGCTTTTATGATGCAACAGAAAATTTAAAGGACCAAGTAATAAATTTGGTGAGAGAAATAAAGTATAAAACGGGGTTCTCAAGTGTAATAGTTACTGGACATTCACTGGGTGCTGCTATTGCACAGCTAATAGGTATGGAACTTTCAGCAGTAGATATAAAAAATCAAATATATAACTTTGGGCAACCTCGCATAGGAGATGACAAATACGCTAAATTTGTAAACGTTATTTCAAAAGAACTAGTGCGTTTTACACATGATAAGGATATGGTTCCTCATGTGCCGCCGCGGGAGTTTGGCTACCTACATTCATGTAGGGAAGTTTTTGAAGATAAATACGGAAAATTGACAGAATGTAGCTCGGCCGAATGTGAAGACACCAAATGCGCTGATCAATATCGCTTATCACAGACAAATACTGAAGACCATAGCATTTATTTGGGTCATTATTTGGATTGTGGTAATAGCACTTTTTGGTAATGAGAAAAGGTGTAAAGTTATTTTGATATATTTATATATATAATAATAATAATATGACAAGTAAATTGGAAAATAACATCATAATAAAGAAAAAAATGTATTATGATGAATATGAAAAAATATATGGTTATGGTTTTTATCCCAAATTGATGTCCGATGGGATTGGAATTTGCACTTGTAAAAATACAACTATTTCCTTTAAATTAATTGTATATAAAATAAATCAAGAACGCGCTTGGATTCAAATAGATAACTCTGTTATATATGGTTTTGACCAAAATAATGGTATTAAATTATTGTATTCTTTAAACAAAGAAGCAAACGTAGAAGCAACAAGTATTCTCAATTGTGGTGGCCGAATCATTTATCCTGTAATTCCTTACTTATCCACTTATAGAGCAATTTCTCAAAATATGAAGTATTAAAGTGGTGCATTATCATCCTTTTTATATCTTAACAACCCAATTATCTTCTTAGTTGAAAAAAAATAAAATATGCATCCCATAATAGCACCAATAACACTTCCGCATATTACCTGTAAAATTGTGTGATTCTTATATTTTACACGTTGATAACCAGTATTTAATGCAATTGCTAGATATATTGCAGCAATAATTGGGTTTCCTAGTGCAAAGAAAATAAATACAACGGAATAAAATGCACTTTGAGCATGTCCAGACGGCATTCCATATAAATCAAAACCAATTCGTTTTCCTTGAGCAATATAAGCGTTAAATATACGCAAGTCTTCATTTGGGCGCGGCTGTTGAAAAAAACCTTTCAATATTATATTTAATCCACTATTTAAAAAATATCCAATTATATAATAAGTTAACAAGGTTGCCTTATTTTTAAGAAGTAGTATTGTTAATATAAGTAATATTAATGGACCTAAATAACCAATGTAATCAATAGTTTTTTCTATATAAGACAATGCGGTCATTGTGTTATATAATAATGATAATATAAAATCAACTAATAAAATTAATATTGGTATAGATTTTCGCTTAAAAGTGTAAAACACCAATCGCAACCATTTAAATTTACAATATTTCCTCTATCATCTAATAACTTAACTCGCAATCTACTTATATTGACCGGTCCAAAATAAATACGTTTATTGTCTTGCATTGAACCACCAAACTCAGTATTTACATCACCCATTTTCATATTACCTAATTTAATTGGTAAGATTGCAAACGTGTCTGAAACGACAGGAGCTTTTAATTTGTAGTTATAGGTCTTGCCATTATTTTTTAAAATCTCATTTATGGTGTAAATTTGAGATTGTGTTAATATTCTTGGAGCGCTTGGTAGAACACGAGGTGTTGGTGCATATGTTGCGTCCAATTTATCTATTATTAACGTTCCTGCATCCGCATCGTTTACCAGAGCTAAGCTATTATATGAAACATTTGTGCCGGCTGGGTTTGCTGGAATACAAGTATAAGGTAAATCTGGAGAATAATAACTAGGAAGTTTAACTACATTTGACGTTTCAGTAATACCAATTAATCCATTATTTATATGATTCTGGTTTAAATCATCTATAACTAATATAAAATATTTTGGTCCATATAACTCAGGAATTGCTATTGCATTATTACCAGTTTCTATTACATTCATAACCGGCACGCGAAATCCCAAGACCCATCCTAATGTCTGATTAACTGATAAAGACATGGCACAAACAGAATTACATGATAAATCAGCAGTAGGATCAAAAAAGGTAACGATTGTGCTAGTATCTACAGTCAATGGTAACCCTTTATAAGAATATGTCGCTCCATACAAATTGAGTGTAATTTTTGAATTATTTGGATTAATATAAACTGGCTGAATTGTATTTGGAGGAACGGGATAGCCAGGTATTGCATTAATCGTGCTAGTGTTTAATCCTGCTGCTGTTATACTTGCTGTTAAAGATGTAACAATTGATGTTGTAGAGTAATTTCCGGGTTCAATTGATATTTTTATACTGGTAATTGGTAATTTATTCTGGTTAATAAACGTTAACCAAAAACAAGTGTTTCCATAAATAGTATCAATTGTATACCAAGTATAGGGAATTGAAAATGAATATAGTCTTAATGAGATAACATTTAAAAGAGGTTCTGATAAATCTAATGTATAATCTGTTGCTGTTTCAGCCGGGTTGGTAGATTGACGGTATTGGCTATCCAAGACAATTATTCTTGATGTAGTATTTTTTAAATTTGGATTTAATACGTCTTGCGCAACAGGAATTGAAAATGTATTACTTATACCCAATTGCTCACGGTTCATTGGCAAATGAGGATTATTATAAACATCTATTTTTTGCTTTCTTTCAGTAATTTTATCTCTTTGTTGTGGATTAGCTTGCTTTAATGCCTCATTTTCATACCATTCGGTAGTTTGTCTTGCACTAGGATTTTTTTCATTATCATCATTATTGTTATCTTCAACATATTGCAGTAAGCTGTTCTGCATATCTGTAAAAAAATTAACCATTTCTTCATTATTTTCAGCTGTGAATTTTTCAATATAAAAGTCCGTTTTTTGAATAACTTCCTCAATTGTTGGGTCATTTTCTAAATCCAAAATAGTAAGCAATTCGGGTATAGTATAATTATCAACATTTGTATCTGGATTAGGCATATTTAATATAATATAACAGAATTTTTATATTAAAATAACCACGATTTCAAACTTAGTGCCTTTTTTTTAGTTCCTTTTTTTTAGTTCCTTTTTTTAAGTTCCTTTTTTTTAAGCTACTTTTTTTAGCTACTTTTTTTAGACATTCTCTTCATGTATTACCTTTTGAAAATATTGTTTGAATATATCACTCAACTCTTTTCGCACATTCTGTTCATTGAATACTTTATGTTTCAAAAGTTTTTCTGGAACTGTTGTAATTCCTGAGCCTCGTTTCATGTGTGTCTTTCCTTTAAACAATATTTGTTCAAGAGCTTTTACAAGTTCTGGATTATAATTCATTAAAACATTACGACTTATTCGGAAATCGCTACCGTAAATGTAGCGGTTATAATTACCTGTATCATACACTCTATGATATTTATCATATTTAATAATGTTGTAAATCAGACCAATTCCTTCAATCTTATTTGTTGTATTATTCATTTCCGAAATAAATACCAGAGTTTTGGGCGGGATTTTAGACGATAATTGACAAGGAGAACCATAAATACATCCACTAATATTTTTCTCTCTACGATAAGAACAATTTTCTTCCCAAGTTTGCTGATTAAATCGGCTTGAAGCAATTGTAATTGAATTTTCCATGTTTAGGTTTAGGTTTATATTTAGGCTTATCTCAATTTTATTCACATAATACGCTTCAATTTTATTTTTTAAATGTTTTATATTTATTAATGGATACAATTATCAATTCATTTCAAAATAAAACCTTAAAACGAATTGTAAATGTTTATCAGTTAAAATATGTAAATGGCGCTGCACAAGGTTTGGGTGATTATATAAGAGGATGTTTTTGTCTTATGCAAGTATGTTCTCTCTTAGGACTGGAATTTGACATGGATTTAACTAATCATCCCATGTCAAAATTTATCAATCAAGAAGATAAATCACCAAAATACATTGTGAATTATGAAAAGATTGCAAAATATGGAAATATAAATTACATTCCAATTAATTCAAAGGCTTTTAAAAAGGATTCCGTTAGATTTTTCAGTGAACTTATTAATAATCTGAATTCAATTGATTGTGATATTTTTTTTACATTTTGTAATAGTTTACCAATATTTGATAATTTTACTGATATTGGATGCCAATTTGTTCTTAGTAAATTAAGACCAAATGAGCTCATGCAAAAAAATATTTATACTTTTTTAACTGGATTAAATTTAAAACAAAAGCAATTTGCTGTTATTCATATTAGAAGCGGTGATAAATATATGTTAAATAATAATCAATTAAATCCATTTGTTCTTAAAAAAATAACAAACATCCTAGCAAAAAATATGAAATTAAGAACAAAATATTTGATTCTAAGCGACAACAATCAAATAAAACTTTTATTAAAAAAAATTTTTCCTAATATTATTATTCAAATATCTAATATAATTCATTTGGGAGAGTGTGACAATCCAAGCGACCAAGCAGTTATGGAAACTTTATTGGATTTTTATATCATGTCAAACGCATTTCAAATCATTAGTTTTTCCCCTTATAATTGGGGTTCAGGATTCAGTCAATGGTGTGCAACGTTGCATAAAATACCGTTTCTTCAGTTTCAAGTATTGGATTATTTGAGTTAAGTTAAAAAATCATTCTTTGCATACGCTGATTTATGGTAGCACCCCCAACATACATATTATGGCTCCCATGAAAGTATTTGATTTTATTAGATTTTGAATACGAATTTGGATGGCAAAAATAAAACAATAATTCTCCCCATAATGGCAAATCACCCCATCTAAAAATATAAATATAATTTGTCATTTTTACACTTTCAATATACTTTTGAGCTAGTGTATTTATTCTCAGACGAGCAAGATTTAATCCTATAACGTTTGTATATGGACCCGACGGATTATGTGGGATAATTGGATTGTTATTGGTATTGATAGTTTTATTATTTTCTTTAATAAATTCTTGAGTAAATTTGTTTAATCCATGCGTAACAAAATCTTGGTCTCTTGTCCAAGTTCCATATATGGCTGTTTTATTTTGAAGTTCATTAAATAATTCATGAACATTAAATTCTATAACGCAATCTTCATCTATGCGTAAAATCATATCGTATTCTTCCACAAACTTCCAGAAATCCACAAACCAAAATGAACACATGTGACGATAATTTAATCCAAATGCAAGAGTTGGTCCAAACATATGAATTTCTTTTTTTTCTTCCTTAAAAGCATGCTCTTTAATGCATTTAAAAATGAGATTAAGTGTTGGTGTAAATTTGGAAATATATTCTTGGTGCTGTGCTAATATATTTCCTTCATGAAAAATGACTATATCCATTTCTTTAAGAACTCCCAAATTTTTAGCAATTGAAATATTTCTTCTGATAAGAGTTTTATATTTTTGAACGTCTTGATAACCTCGTGTTAAAACTACTACTGCAATTTTTTCCATTTAAATTATGCGTTTTATTAAAATTTTGAATTTTACTAATTTCATTATTTGTTTTTCTTTTTACTCTAGAAGAACCTCCTTTATCTTATCCTCCAGACACTGGTACCTAGGATTGTTCAAATGCTCCACAAGGATGGACCAAGGACTGCATCCCTGAAGAGCATCCAAACCCTTCTCGCAGAATAGGTTGATAAGAGCAGGGCTAAACCCAGACATCATGCTTACATTCCTTTGCGAGGATAGACAAGGAAACCCGCTAGTGGACCGCAAGTTCCAGAAGAGGATATGAGGAGGCTTAAAAGGCTTTCCCCAGAGCCTGATACCTGTATCAAAGTACTTTGTTTCCATAGACTGGTAGAATGAATCCATATTTGAAGGGGCATTAACATTTGGATCATCAATCTGCATATCCGAGAAAATGGCAAGAATCATACCTTCAACCTGGTCAGGGTTCAACTTCTTCTCAACAATCGCGTCAAGAATTCGGTCAAAGGCACTATGGAAGTTGGTGGAGTAACCGACCTCTCCATTTTGGAGAACACGAATCATATCCACGAAGTTATCACATCCATCCAAATTGTGCCAAGTAGGATTTGCACTAAAAGACATGACTCGTTTACCAATGACGGACTTTTCAGCGACTCTACATCCAAGAGCCATTGCTACGTGACGAGGGTCGCCATCCATGGAACCAGAAAAGTCTAACATTGCGACCATCGGTGCAAGTGCATTTATATGAGTTGCATTATTGCGCCACTGCGAGTTGAGAAGGTCAATCTCGGTCTGTATATCATGTGTAAGATTACCGTATTTAGACCTATTAATTAAGTCTAGTGCCTGAATAGTGAATGTGTTCAACCCAGTGCGTTTACCCTTCATCTCCACCTCGCCAGTCACAGCCTTTTTGATGCGAGCAGTAAAGTTCTCTGCACATTGAACACGATCCTCCGCATCGGAACGCTGAGTACCGTCTTTCTTTTTGTTCAGAAAAGCCGTCTTCTGCTTAGAAATGGTAAGAGACGTCGTCTTTGCGTGGTCAATTTTAGCCCAAGTTCCATCACACTGGTGAATCTGCGTAGTGTCAAGCTCTTTATTAAGATTTGCAAGTAGCTTACGGAAGTCCATCTTGGCTTTATTAACAGCTCGGTCAATCTGCACATTGGTCCTTGCTGTCTCAATATAGTTGTTAAAATATGCAACCGCGAGCTCATTGAAAATCCAGCCAAATCGGTGGGATTTGGCGCGAGGCACCCACTTGGCGGCAAGTGACTTCTTCTCGGCACTAATATCTAGGCGAAGCTGGCCAATCAAGAGTTGGAATGCGTGCTGTATTAAAGGGTCAGAAACAGCGACGCCATTGGACCTACAATAGCTACAAAAATACTTGATGTCCTTCCATGAACCATATGGGTGACCATCAGATGAAACAAACTTAGTCAAAACAAAACGAGCAAGCTCTGGATAGAACTCATTCCAAACTAGAATCTGCATATATGCAAGTGTATACTCTCCCTTTCCGTCAATAATGTCACGAGTTTGTCCAACCATTTTATATGCTACCGTCATTAACTCTACAAACTTTTCTTTTGAGATATCCTTACACTCATTAATATTAAGCAAAACCTGCCTGAGCATTTGCCTATGTGATTCAATTTTTGCTGAATCACAGCGAGTGAACTGAAAGCTCAATTGAAAAATTTTTTCCTGTAAGTCGCTGGACCACGAATATTCTGCGTGTCCCTTCTCACCGACCTGCATTGTCGTATAAGAGTCAAGAGCGTTTAAGAGTGCTGCCATGTTACTTTATAATGTGGCTACGTCTTTAAACCATTTTGCGATATGTTCTACGTCTGTTAGCATGAATGGTCTTAATAATTATTCTCTTTGTTTGATTATGTGTATGAGACTCATTCTTTTTATCATTTATTTGTTTTTCATAAAAAATAATTATAATGTCATTTAAATCTTGAAACATAGATATGGATTTATTTAATGTGATGGCATCAATGTTTTTAACTGATTTTAAAAAGTTGTATGATTCATCGTGCTCAATATTACTCTTGATATAATAAGTAACATCAGAGGGTTCAATGTCAATATTATATTTCAATATAGATAAAACACTGTAGTTTATGTTAGAAAGTTTATTGTTTTTTTTAAGTATTCCAATTAATTCTTCCCTTGAAATATAATTTGGAGTTCTTAATAAGACTGTTTCTTCTTTTATTTTTTCAATGTTGCTTTCTTTATTAACATAAACATAGTGAAATTTTATATGTATTATGTCTTCAGCGTAAAATGTCTTATAATTATTATCAACTGACTCAAATTCTTCTATCCATTTAGTGTCTAAATCCATTTTATCTGATGTATCTGCATCTAAGAACATATTGAATTATGTGCATATAATTCAATATAATTTTTAACGTGTTATTAATTTAATATAAATCATAGTATTCCGGATTATCTTCGCTATACTCATCTTTATTTGCTTCTTCAACAGATTCTGTGTCTTCATCCGTGTTGTATTCATAATATTTGTCATCTTCTCTTCTAGGTATATAATATATCCTCTCATATTCACCTTCACCATACAAATTGTTATATGTAATTCTTTCAGTTTCTCTCTTATCTATGAGTTTTTGGAATACCCGTTGCGCACTAGTGTGAAAATCTTCGTCAACCTCATTACGAGCATCATGTTTTTCTATGACCAATTTTCTATTTTTATCGTAATAAATATTAACCCAACCTGGAGTCAAGTTATATTTAACTGCATCTTCATCATCACTCTTTAATATCGCATTCTTATATTGCATAACGTTTTCATTTTCATTTGAAATCTTGCTCTTATTTTTTGATTGTTCTTCTACTATTAGTTCTGGAAAATCCGCCTCTTTAATCTCAAATTTTTGAACAACTGGTTGACTGTTTGATCTGAAACTATTTGATAAATAATTACGGTCATTATTTCTATTATTTGGCTTTTGCTCTGTCTTAAATATATTGCTCATTTTATTTTGAAATGCTTCGCACTAAACCTTGAAGTTTAAATTAATATTGTATTAGCCTCTAAGCATTTATCAATTATTAATTAAATAACATTATTTTCATTAAATAATGATTTAAAGAAAACACACAATATATTACTATCTCCTAACAGCAACCTTATAGAATTCTGTCGTCAATTTGCGTCTTTGCCGAGCACTTCACATCATATATATTTACAGGAGATCGCAAATAAAAAATAAAAAATAAAAAATAAAAATGGGGGCATAGAAACAGGGAAATTATAATGGAGGTGAGTAAAAACAAAATATTCAAATCGGTTTAAATATTTTGTATTGATATATTTATATGGAAAACAATTTCACTGAATTCAATAGTATAATTAGATTGTTAATGCAGGACATTATAACAAATGATGTATATTTGCCAGTTACAACAAGTTCCCCATCCCAAAGAGCATTACAATCAAGCTTATATGATAGAAATCCAATAAGGCATGTTATAACTGAACAAGTTAAAAACACTCTTATACCAATAAAATTCAGAGAAGCAAATGATATTGAAAATAATTTAAAATGTGCAATATTATGCGAAACCTTCAAAGACGATGATGATATAATACAGTTACCATGCAATCATTGCTTCTTTGTTGAACCTATTATGAAGTGGCTTACAAATGACAGCTGCGAATGTCCAGTTTGTCGCTATAAATTTGACTCTATGGAAAAAAATACGAGAGAAGAAAAAGAAGAAGAAGAAGAAGTTATTGAACATATTGAAGAAAATATAGAAGATATTGAAGAAATTGAAGAAGATATTGAAGAAGATATTGAAGAAAATATTGAAGATTTTGAAGAATTTTATAATGATTTTGCTTATGAACAATTAAACATTGGGAATTTTTTAAATTTTATTAACAACTCATACAATATTTATAACAGCGAAACCATATCAAACAATAATATTTACCCAACAATTCTTAACCAAATAAATCTTAATATTATTGAAGATTCTTCATATAACGAATTGGATTAAATATCATCTACATTGATTTCTTCATCTTCATTAATTGTAACCAATGGATCGTTAATATTCCCTGTGGGAACTCTTTGCTTCATGAGATTGAAGTACTCATCCTCTGTTGCATTATCTGTAAATTCAAGCTCATCATTGGCTTGTCCAACTGTATTTGTAAACTTGTGATCCCTTTCAATAAAATCACAGAATCCTCCAAGAGTTTTTAGACGTTCCTTATCCAAATCACTGTAAACCTCAAGAAGGTCACAGTTTTCCAACTTTTTATCATCTTTGGTTCTTTCGGCCTCAAAATCACGACCTCCAACTAGAACCCATACACCATTTTTTACCATATTATCACGCATACCTCTTCCGCGAAACTTGCCACGAATATGACAAAGACGTTTCTTTCCATCTTTACAAATTACATGACACATGCCATTACCTAATGTGGCGACCACTTGAGCATAATATTCATATTCATCTTGCGAAAATCGCGTTGCTTTATTTACTATCTTGGCACTTCCACCAGCAAATTTGCGTGCCTGAGATTTATGACCAGAACCACCTTTTGTGTTTTTAACCATTTTGCCTTGTATTTGTTGAGATTATTTTTTGGGCTTGTTTGCATTTCAATTTTTATTTTATAAATGAAATAAAATTAAAAAACAAATTTGTTTCTGAAATAAAAATTAAATGCTTTTTCTCTCACTAATCAAATATATCTATTCTAAATATGAAGATATAGATATGATGCTTTATTTTAATAGTTAACCTTATCAAATTCTTCAAGAAACTCTGCGTCTGGAATATATAAACCATTTTTTTTATGTTCTTCGTAAAATTGTGTCCAAGTTCTCTCTTGTCTAATTGGCTGAATGTTTTTATTTTGTGTTTCAGTCTTTTGTTCGTCAGATTCATAATTATACTTGTTATAAAAGTCCTCAAAATAATCGTCATTTGGAAAATCCAGACGCTTTGTCTCATGATTGGCTTGCCCTTTGAAAGCTTCAACACGTTCTTTCCAAACAGGTGAACCAATTGCATAATAATCCCAGTGATAGTAATATGCATCCTTTACATCCAAAGTTTCTCTCTTTAACTCAAACAATGAGAGATAGTTTTCCGCGTCAATTGAGTGTATTGTTACAAGTGGAAGGATTTTATATGGATAGAAACTGTTATCATAATCAGATTCCATAGTATTGTGCTTCAGAATTTCTTGGTCTTCCATAATAAGATACAGATTTTTCCCCATTTTAAGATTTTGTTCGCGAGAGAACATCAGCATAACATTTGCAAGCGCAATATGTTTTTCACAAACATTTTTCAAACCATGGTCAACCTTTACTTTTCTCTCTTTGAAATATTCGGAAATTTGCTCTAGAGCCGTGTTTAATGCCTGTGTAGTCGTGCATTTATTAAATATATAATCTGCAATATTAAGGTAATTTTTCTGGTCCAACCACTCGGTCAATTGTGAACATGAATCATTTTGATTTTCAATCTCAAAGTTGTTAACAATGTGCCTCAATAAAAAGACGTCCATGTTATGAGGTCGCATTGATAAATTATTCACAATAATCCCAATTGCTTTGTGCTTTTCAATAGAATCTGCTGCTTTGCTCCATTCTTTTTGTTTTTTAATGAAATACTTATAGAAGCTTGGATTAAGCGTATAATAAAAGTCAAAATAGATTTTCAATAAGAAGCTGAATAACTCTTCTTGAAACCCTGAATAATATAATTCGTAAGCCCAAAACAAACTTTTTTCGCTTTTATTAAGCATACTTACAAGAAGTGCGAGGTGCACTTCATCCTTGATATATAAATACCTTGTAAATGTAAATTGAGATGCATTAATTGACATAATTGTTTTCTTTTTATTAATCATTATTTTTAACAATACTTATGTCAATTTTTTTGTAATTGTTTTTTATTATTTTTATTTATCGTTTAACTTTATTTAGTTGCGTTGATTTCTTTTCTCAATAAAATATATAATAATGGCTAACGCTTGGTTGACATTAGTGAAAAAGACTTTTGACATTGGTCGCGGAAAAGACAAAGACTATTCCTATAAACAAGCTATGATTGATGCAAAGAAGGCACATGATTCTGGTGCTGGCACAAAGGTTGAAACAAAAGAAGTTAAACCAGCTGGAGAGAAAACTCCCGAAGGAACTTCTGATATGGAGACAACTGGAAAGGCTAGAGGAACAAAGAAGTCCAAGAAGAGTGGAAAGAAGTCTAAGAAGAGCATGAAGAAGTCCAAGAAGAGTGCGAAGAAATCAAAGAAGACCAGAAAGTCTCGCAAATAAAGAGATAAGCTGGTCGTAATCTTGTTTATTAGTATTATACAATATATCATTGAATAATGATATGTTTTGCAAAATACTAGGACGTTTATCAGGAATTGGATGGATGCCAAGTGTCAGAAGCTGAGAGAACCGGGAAAAGAATGAATGCTGGGGAAAACCTTCACGTCCTTTAAACATATCTCTCAATAAAACCAGAAAAAGTGTGCTTATTCCATAGTTGTTCCAAGTAGCACAATTTTGTAACATTTCATTAATTATCAAATGTTTTGGTTTGTTAGTCAAGGATTGAAGAGAGAAAAGGGAGGTTTCTTTATATTGGTCTAAAAAAGCTTTTGAAAAGCAATTTAAAGAAGCAACACGCCTCCGACAATCCTCGCAAATCTCTTCAATATTCAAAAAAGATAGGCTATCCACTCTATTATCTATTAAAAAACAAATTACGTGTGCTTCCAGCGGTAAAAATACGTTTTTTGCCTTATAATCAGAAAATAGATTACTTTTTCTCTCTTCATTCATTGTTGGAAAGTGAAAACAATCTTCAAAACTACCAATGACAGGCAAATTATCTCTGAAAACTAGTGTTGACGGATGAAAATTCATATTTACAATATTTGCATTATTTAATAGATTTGCGCTTTCCAACAAATGTTTATAACTATTTATTAGTTTCAAAAACTCTTTTCTCTCTTTAATTGTATTTATGTTATCCATTTTGTATGATTTATTTGTTTTATCTGTAATTTTAATCTTTATTATGTTCTCCCCCAATTCGCTAGATTTCTTACGATTAGCATAAAAAACATCGGAAAATGACTGGCTTCCTGGAATATTTAAACGTGTTAACAGAATATGTGAATTTTCTTCGGTTATTGGTTCACATCTCTCAAAATTCTCATCGTCTATTTCCGCCAAATTTACAAAAGAATTTTTCAAAACTGGAGCAAAATATCTTGAATAATTCGGGATTTTTAATATTCTTTGTGATATTTGAATCTCATTTAGAGAAAAAAAACTCGTTCTTACTATTGAAGTTGTGTGTTTTTTATTAGGTTTTATTTCATTTTTTTTCGTTTTTATTGGTTCATGTAAATATGGTCCAAGTAACATTGCGTTAATTTATAATATAATTATCGCAACCTATTTATTTCGTTATTGATATAAAATATCTATTTTTGTAAGTCTTTTTAATTTTATTCATGATTTCATAAGAATCCATGTCATTTTCCAATAGCTTTGCTATTTCCTCCTTCAGTTCTTCTGTATTTGTTTTACAGAAATCAACAAAGCCGTCTGACGGCTTATATTCTTGTGAATTTCTTCCATTCAAAATATGTGCGTCCATCGCATCTAGAAGTTCCTTATGGACTCCCAGATATTTTCTACGTTCCTTAGGCTCCGGCTTAGAGGTGCCCTTCTTTCTGAAGTAATAACGCGCGCTCTTGAACATCTTATCCAAGACGTCGCCATCATAGCCTAGGTTATTCAACCTGGCAACCTCCCTTTCAATAAGGTCTTCCTGTTCTTGCGTCCAAATTTCCCAAGCTTCTTTAAACGACTTTCTGTCATCATATTGATGAACCTTTGAAAACTTATACATCTCGTCCATGAAGTTTTGCGTAAATTTAAAACGATAAATGAACGTGTTCAAATTATCATCGCTTTTAATCCTATCTGGTTTTTGGGAATTTGACATTTCACTTCCATCCAAATAATCATAATCTCCGAAAAGAATGGTTCTGTTATTACAATCATCGCAACTGATAATATCGCTATTTGTTACTATTCTAAAATCTTCTTTCATGTTGTGTTATCAACTGATATATTATAAGTTTATTTTTGATTTATTTTCATTTTTTATTTCAATTTTTTTAGTATTCCAAATAATATAAGAATTCATCAAGTTTTGATTATTTTATATTTATTAGTTATAGCTGTATGAATTACCCCAAAAGTTATATGCTTTCTACACGAGTCTTTTTAGACACCTTCAATCAATGCTATAAAAATATCATTGTGATAAATCTGCCTCCAGAAGGCCCGCTTGGAAAAATAGTCCGACGTTTACAAATGCCTCCTTTGTCCCCGTTTAATGCACCTGGACCTTGTTTAACCAATAATAACTGCGCGCTTGCATTACTCTCTCTTAGAGGCGGTTGTTGTGGTCTCATGAGCGACGATGAAATTCCTGATTTATTCTCTTTTTTATTATCCAATGGCTATAAAATTGATACCAGCTTAACCAAAATGATGAACCAGAGTGAGATAAAAATTAATAATAATAGTAATATTCTATGTTTTATCACATATTCATCTGGTTAATGTCTATAAGATGATTTGTATCCAATTGAAATAAAAATAAAGAAAAAATTGACTTAATAATAATACGTTTTTATTATTATTAAAGCAAACACAATGTCTGACGAAGAACTGTCAAAATACCCTCAGGAAGTCCAAGAATCCATCTTAAAATATTTGGAACAACTTGGCGATAAAGAACGTATCGCGTATTCTATTGCAAAAGAACATCTCGGAACCTCTTTCAATGTTTTAAAAAGCATCGGATATATAACTTGGAAAAAAGAGCAAACAAAATAAAAAGAATGGGGACTTTAGCGGAACCTCAATTTACGAGATAACTTCTTCCTGATTCTTTTGAATTTTCTTGATGCTCCGCCTCGTCTAATAGTAGCAATTTTTGCAATACTAGAAACTGGTATTTTTGATGCCATTTTTGAAACTGGAATAATTTTATCCACTGCATTAAATGCATTTATACCTTGATTTGTTCTATTGGCAATCGTTTTTGCCTCTTCCATTTTTTTCTTGATTGCATCCTCTGTTTTTACGATACCATCAGCAAATGATGTGGCAGTTTTCATTCCAGCTTCAACTATAGCTTCTCCGGCAACTGCAGCTTTATCTATATCTCTTATAAGACCAATCCCTGCACCAATTCCTGGTATAGCTTCCGCTGTATTCAATGCAATATTCACTGCAGAGTCGCCTACTTTTGATAACATTTGCTCACCGATTTGCGATGTTTGGTCTATAACTTGATTTATTGCTGGCTCTGCCGCTTCTATCACTGTTGCCGCTGCATTTGAAACATTTCTAGTAGCTTCTGCAAGCTCACCCACAAATTCGGGATTATTCAACTTCTCATTTGCCTTTTCAACAATATCCTTTGCTATTTCTACAGTGTTTCCAATCGCTTGTGTAACAGTTTCTTTAACTTCTGGACTATCCAACTTTTTATTTAATTCACCGACAATGAGAGAACCAACTTGATTTGCCTTATTAGCAAAACCTGATGCAATATTTGATGCAGTCGTCTCCAATTCTGATGACTTTTTTTCCATTTCTGATTTTATTTCTTCCCCTTCATTTATACGTTTAAATCCTAAGACTCGTGCACCTTTTTCCTCTAAGAAATTTAGTGTTCCTTTAAAAGCATTTGCAGCTGCTTCGCCGACAGTAGATAATAAACTCAGTCTTTCTCCTATGTCGGATTGATTTTTTTGTGTCTTATTAATTGCGCCTCCTCTCTTTGTGTAGTTTCTTCTTGTTTTTACAGTCATACTTATATTATGAATAGGTTATTTTTTATTGGCTTTTCTTCATTTTCTTAAATTCCGCAAAACTTACCGCGTATCTTTTATCAACCACCTTCCTATCTATCTTCTTTAAAAAATTAAAATTTGCAAGCTTCCCCTCAAAAGAATATCTATTTGCCCTTTCTTTTATTACCTTTTCTTCTTGAGGCTTGGTTTGTTTTGCTGTTGATGGTCGGTCTAATGGAACTGCCGCAACTTTTATACTATTGTCCTTATTATAATTTTTAAATTTGGCAAAAACATTCTTTGCCGGCTTATCGGTCGTAGTTGAAGATTTTCCACTGTATTTTTCTTCTTTTTCCTTTTGCTTTTCCTCTTCCTCCTTCTTTTTTTTCTCCTCCAACTTTTTCTCGGCTTCCTTTATTTCTTCCTCCATATCTACAAAAATTTGCTTGCATTTATAAGTCAAAATATATTTTCTAGCGATGACCTCCAAATAGCGATAAGGTAATGTGCTATCGCTGTAATATTCAAATGAAGTTTTGGAATTATTATAAAACATAATAGCATTTCCAACTGGGGTTTTTTCCATGACAATACAGTTCTTCAAGTTATCTAAACGTTCCTTCAGAATAAATTCTCTCGCAAATTTGTTAATATCTTCTTCCTCTATCTTTTTTTCTTCTAGCAATTCCTGCGCCTTTTTATATAGCTTTTGTTCGTTTTTAATGTTAGCAATTTCTTGCTCTATTCCCTCCTTCTTTTCTTCTTCTTGGTCTTCTTTTTTATATGCCTTCTCAACTTCCAGGTCTTCTAGACGTTTTTCAAAATATTCCAACTGTGTTTCCACGTGAGTCTTATCAGACTTGAGCTTATTCTCCATATTCTTCCGAATAATTACTCGCTGTTTCAGCTCCGTTTCTAATTCAGTCTCAGTAAATACAATATCGTCTGCCAACTTTTTAACTTCCTCCAAATACTTATTCTCATATAGTTTGGGTGGGGCAAATGTTTCGTCTTCCATAGTCTTTTCTTCATTCTCCTTTTCTAGGTTGTCCAAGCTATTTTCTTTATAAAAATAATAATTCAAACCATTGCAAAGAGTGGAACTAATTTTATCTGTTAAATAATTCCAATAAACACTATCATTATTTAATACATACTGTAAAAAAAGCAAAAACATACCAAATGAAATCGCTGCAACAAAATTTGTTGTTGCGTCTGAGATAGGATTTATAGGTTCACTAATATAGCTGTGGTCAGGTTCCTCTATTGGTGTGTATTCAATGCCTTTTATAAACTCTTCGTTCATGTCTGCGAATATATATTATGAGTTTGTTATTTTTAAATGTTTTGTTCCGCATATGTTTTTTATTTTAAGTTTTTATTTTTTATTTATGATTGTATTTGACTCTTTCTAAGTGCAAACAAATCCGCAATCTCCTTATCCAAATTTGCGCACTTGATAATATCAAATGTCTTTCTCGGATTATTGGGATGCAATCGGACAAGATATAAATCCTTGACAGTTTTGCCATATTTCTCTTGTAAAATGGCCTTGTATGTGTTGAGCTGGAGAGAATAATGCCAGAAATTTGTGTCAGGCAAATGGTCTATTTCCTTGGTAATTGCATACTTGTTGAATCCATTTGCCTTAGATATCTCTTTGGAACGCTTCCAATCGTAAATTGACAACGTGCCATCCGGATTTTCATAGACCATATCAATTGAGCCGGCGACTTTTAGGTCTTCGTGATAAATCATCCACTCTGTACGATATGGCTTGTAACTTGGTGTGGCTCTAATATATTGCAGAAAGAAGTCCCACTCTTCGGAGACGTTTGGACTCGGGTTTCCTTGTGTCAAGTAGGCGTCATAATTTTCTAGGAGGTCCTTGTGAGTGTATCCACTCGGTAAATCTTGGTTCATGAAACACTCAATATTAAAATGGAGGTCAGTTCCTGCACCAGAAACGGATGACGCATTTTGGGCCCATTGCGCCTTGATTTGGTGTGGTGTTAAGCCCCAATATTTATTCTCAGGGTTCCAGTTCTTACCCTTCATCATATTTTTAATGACGGAGTCGGCGTCAAAATGAGGGAAATGACTGTGATTAATGGTTGTTACACTTGTGTAACGCGAATCAGGGTCAGTGAGAATGGTGTATTTATGAGTCGGCTCATCAAAGATAAGATTTTTGTCTCGCTCATGAGAATTATAATTAGAGAGAATTGGTTTTAGAACGTCCATTGTCTATTGTGTATTGTTAGATTGATTATAGATTAGTTTTTATAATCAATTTTTTATTTATTGTGGTGTTACCCACCACATTATAGCTAACCCAGATCCGCCACGACCACCATTTCCTGCTTTAAAAGGAGCATCCGGCATTTCTCCACCACCACCACCACCACCACCACCCCACGCACCATCAAATCCATCTCCCGAGCGTTGTAATGTAGGCACATTACCGCCTCCACCGCCATTACCACTTCCTCCTGATGTTAAATATTCGTTTGATGAACCGCCGCCACCACCTCCACATATATTATAAGTTATTTGATTACTACCTGAATCATAAAAATATAAGGTTCCATTATTTACAGACAAAGGTGGGAAAGCCGTAATACTCAAATTTTGAACAGAATTTCCATTTTGTCCTGGATATCCTTGCCCATAAACTCCATAAGAACCTCCTCCACCAGAACCAGTATTATAACCTCCTCCTCCAGGTCCATTTCCAGCTCCGCCAAGTCCACCTGTGCCATCACTAGTATTTGTTCCAGCCGCTCCTCCATTTGAAGAAAAACTTGCAAAAGTCGTAGTTCCACCACCATTATTACCTTCTGCCTTCCCTGGAACATTAACATTATAACTTTGATTTAGTGCGTAAAAACTGCCGCATATAACATCTCCGGCCCCTCCTCCACCACCACCTCCTCCAAAATTTTGAGCAGTACCGCCAGAAATACCACCATCGCTACCCCCACCACCTCCTCCTATTAATAAATAATTTATTTGGTAATTGTTAATCGCTCCACTAACAGTAATAGTCCCATTTGCCCCATTTGCTGCTCCCTCATAAATAGCAGTAGTATAATTAGTACCATTATAATTAAAATTATAATATTTATTACTCGTGTATCCTACTGGAGTTATTGTTACAGAAACATAAGTTTTGTCCATAAATGCATTTCTCAAATCACCATATGCACTACACGAGTAACCTGTGTTATAAGAAATCTTGCTGTTTTCTGTTGTTGCTGGTTCAAAAAATTGGGATAAATCTGTTCCATTTACTTTATAGTTAACGTCTGTTGTATGATTCCCAGAAAAATTTGATTTAAAAATTGTTGATAAATCACCGTGATCAGTAACGGTAAAATTTGTGCTCATTTTTTATATTATACTGTCATTTATTTTCCAAGATATGGACTCGTTTTTTTAGTTCCTGGATTTCTTTTACTAAAACTCCTATTAATCCTATGTAGTTGATTGATTGCATTTGTTCTCCGTCCTTTTCACCTGACACTAAATATGGGAACTCTTCTTGAATTTCATGGGCTATAAAACCAATATCTTGTTTTTTTGTATTCTTATTTGTGTATGTAACTGGTCTTAACTTGTCTATATTGAATTCATCATTTAACTCGGTGACGTCCTCTTTAATACGATAATCTGAACTTGAATTGAATGTGAGTGCGTAACAACTTTTAGCAATTCCAACGCCTCCACTAACAATTAATGCGCCATCTGTTGTGGAAGTTGAATCAGTTGTCGTTAATATTTTTACAGGTGGAAGTGTGTAAGTATTTCCAAGCAAAATTTCTGATACTCCTACCGGTCCACTGGTGCCTCCACCAATCTTCAAAGGTCCTGTACTTGGTCCATAAATATTTCCGCCATAAACCATTAAATCTTTTTTAATGAAAGCTCCACCAGCAGATACATTTAATGCCGCATAAGAACCATTTGTGTCGCTCGGTAAAACGTTTCCAGCTCCAACCACTGTTGTTGCACCAGTAACCTCCAACGTGCTACCCATCGTTACTGCTCCATCCAGTTGACATGTTCCTGTAACATCCAATGTGCTACCCATCGTTACTGCTCCATCCAGTTGGCTTGTTCCTGTTACATCTAAATCGCCGTTAATTATAGCTGCCGTGGTTGAATTTCCTTTATTAACAATAATACCATTATTAAATATTGCTGTTCCAGATGGATCTATTACTAATGCTGTGGTCTGTATTGTTCCGTCCATGAAATATAGACTTCCAATATTCATAATGGAATTTGCGCTCATATCCAGATGACTTAGGCATACAATTTTTGAATTGAGTTGACCGAGTGAATCAGTAATACCCAAATTACCGCTATTAGAATAGTGGTTTGAAATAATATTGCTTTTTGCTGAATAGTTTAACCCTCCAAATTTTTTGAAAGACATATTTATTATATAACAATTTTTTAAAATAGACTCTAAAACTAGTAGGGAACCAAGGTATTCAACTTCGCCAGCCTTACAACCCTTACTTTACCCGCTAAACATATATTTTCTACTTGAAAATACATATTTAAAATTTCTATTTCTAATTTTACTCAATCTACATAAAACTTATTTTGTTGTAAAAAAGAAAAATATTTCCCTATAGTAATGGGGTATAATATTGAGGTCTCATTCAATATGTTGAAACATCCTAATATCTCGGAACTCAAGAGAGAAATCACTGATTTTGCGTTGGATTCTAATTGCGATCATTATTATTACCTTTACGAAATGGAAGGTCGTTGTAGAATTCCCAGAAACCACTGCATAATTGTAATCAATTTTAACGATGAAGAAACGTTTAGTTGCGCGCATTTTTTGAAGACATTAAAGAAAATGAAAGACTTATATATTGAATGCATTTATGACGATGAAATCGTGTGTAATCTTTTATACGCCTCACAATATTATCTAACTACCATTGAAAAAGACAAAGTTACAAAATATAATAAAAATAAGAGAGAACGTTCCTTATCAGATAATGATAAGATGGTCTTAGAACCAGTTCTTAAAAAAACTTGCTAAAAAACTTGGCAACCCTGCTTTTCCTTTTTGGTGATCGTCTTCTACGTCTTGTGTTTTTTCCTTTTGCAGAGCCTTTTCCTGTGCTATTTGACGCAGGACTTGTGTAATGAATTCGCATAGTTTTAGGAGAAGGCGTCTTTAATCTAGAGTGTTTCTCTCGTCTAGTCATTTTTGTAGGAGACACTATTTCAATCTGCTGTTGTGGGTGGTCCAATTCTGTTAAAATAGATTCGGGTCCAGAAAGAGATTTCAAATTAGGTAAACTTGTTAACTCATTATCATACATACACGGCTTTGAAAATGGAGATGAATATTGCTGTTTTTTACTAGACGAATCGAGAATATTGACTCTGAATAAACTGGGGTCAGGTTCTTGTTCACGCATTTGGATTATTTCAGGCATAACAAAATCATCTGGTTCATCATATTCTTTATAATCACTAAGAAAGTCATTTTGAAGCCGTTGTTCTAATGATTGATTTACTGTAGGAATGCTTAAAATATTGGCTAAATCTTCGTTATTTAGTTGCACGCGATATTTATTTCTCTTACCATCGTTGTTAACGTCTACCTTAATATTTGCAAGAGAACCGTCATATTTTGCGTTCCATTTAATTTCATTGGCCTTTTTCTTATGATGACTATCCTGGAAATATGTTTGGGCAATACCTTTATTTTTAATGTACGTTGTCATTATATTAAAAACATATTAAAATTATATTATATAAATTAATTATGAAGTATCTTGATTTTTTAGATGAAATTGGACCATTAACTATTCCTTTAATTATTAATGAACTTCCGGAAAAACCCACACCAACTATAGTGGAAAGATTTGTTGACTTTATAGACGAGTTATTTGATAATTTATTTTGGAAAAGTTATTACGAAAACATTAAAAAAAATAACTAGAATAAAAAGATAATTAGTTTATTTTTTTATTTTTCAAGCAGAATAAATATATATATGGATTTAAACGTTACTGAGATTGACAATTTAGACGACGATGATGTTGAAGACGTTGGGTTTATAGATTTTGATGGAAACTTTACACCAGCAGCAACTGTAACAGCCGAACCAACTTCTCGCGTTCCTATACCAAGAATAACAACAATGGCGTATAAAAATCGCGGTTCTTTAGCTCCTCCTCCGCCTCAACCACAACCACAACCACAACCACAACCAGCTAGAAAAGTTACTTATGACGACATATTATCCTCTCTGAACATGAAAGTTGTTGATGGCAAGTTACAAATAGTTAGAAACGTAGTTGCTGAAAATGTGCGTTCAAATAATATTGTACAACCACAGCAACAACCACAGCAACAACCACAGCAACAACCACAGCAACAAACTAAATTTGTTCCTTTTCAACCGCAACAGCAATTTCAGCAAAATAAATCAAATCAATCCAAGCGATTCCAAAGTATGCATCAACCTTTACAAGAACAAGAAATACAATCTGCTCCCATTTTGACGAAAGAACAGTATAGGCAAGTTCAAATAGCAAATTATATGAGAGAAGTTCAACGTATACAACACATTAGAAATGCAAAATCAACCAAATTAAAGTTTTCAAATATAAATACAAATTTAAATATTTCGCCTGTAGCATCAAGTTCTAATAATTTAAATAAATTATTTCCTCTAAAAGGAGTTGGTAATAGGTAAATATGATAAAAAATAATATTGAAATATTACATGAGGAATACTATAAGAAAGTATAAAAAACGATTATTAAATAAAAAAACTATTAAATTAAGACATAAGAAATACAGAGCAGGAAGTGGTAAGAATGTTAAAAGTGTTAGAAAGATTAAGTCTTCTAAGAAAAAGCCTGTATTCAACATCGTGGAAGAATTTGAAGATGCATTAAAAAAAACAGATAATATTTTAAATCTGTCTGCTATTGAGGCTGCGCCAGTTGAGATGTTATCAGTAGCTCCAGCGGCAGAAAAAATTGAAAAAAGTTTGGGAATGAATTTAAAGGCACCTCAAGTAGAAATGCATAATATGCAAGAACCTGAAATAACAATTGATAAATTACCAAGCGGTAGATTAAACGAACAATTTATTGATCTGATGGAACAGCTTTCAGGTATTATGATGAAGCAAGGTGAGCCATTTCGCGCGCGTGCTTATCAAAAGGCGCAGGAAACTATCATGTCATACCAAGGTGATATTACTAGTCCCGCTGACCTAAAGGGCAAGCCAGGAATTGGTGATACAATTATGGAAAAGTTGAACGAATATATGAAGACTGGAACCCTGCGCATTTTGGAGAGAGAAAAGGCAAATCCTGTTAATATTTTGGGAGAAATATATGGTGTCGGGCCCAAGAAGGCCAAGGAACTAGTAGACCAAGGAATTACTACGATTGATCAGTTGAGAGCTCAGCAAGACAGTGTTCTGAATGACACGCAAAAAGTTGGACTCAAATATTATGAAGATATTCTAAAGCGAATTCCTCGCGAAGAGATAGATCAATATGATGCGATTTTCAGAAACGTTTTCAATAAAGTGGCTGGCCCAGGTTCGGAAGCTCGTTTTGAGATTGTCGGCAGTTATCGTCGCGGCGCAAAAAATTCTGGCGATATTGACATGATTATAACATCAAAGACCGGCGATGTGTTTAAAAAATTTGTGGATGAGTTGATAAAACAAAAAATTATTTTGGAAGTGTTATCAAGAGGTAATACCAAGTGCCTCGTTATTGCAAAGTTACCTGAAGCTGAATTTGCGAGACGTGTAGATTTCTTGTATACGAGCCCAGAAGAGTATCCATTTTCAGTGTTATATTTTACTGGGAGTAAGATTTTCAACACGGTGATGCGAGGCCGAGCTTTGGCCCTCGGCTATTCATTGAATGAACATGAGATGACAAAGATGACGGAAAAGAAAAAGGGCGAAAAAGCGACAAAAGGAGAGAAAGTTGCGCACAAATTTAATTCGGAACAAGACATCTTTGACTTTTTGGGAATGGTCTACAAGGAACCGCATGAACGTGTTGACGGCAGGTCTATGGTCTTACTTGAAGACCTTGGAAAAATTCAGGTGGCGCCTTTGCCTACAACAGTGAAGGAAGAACCGGTTAAAAAGGAAGAAAAAGTCGCTCTACATGTGGAGGCCGAAATTCCTGTGCCTACATCAATGAAAGCGAAAACATTCAAGAAGCCAAAAAAACTTGTCCTACAAGAGGAGGCCCCGGCTAAAACAAAGACTGTAAAAATACCCAAGAAAGTCCTACTTCTGCATGAAGGAGACGACCTTGAAAAACAAATCGCTGTGGCTGAAGAAAATCCCCAAGCAATTCACTTGATTAACATCTTTAGAAAGAATGGTATCAGTGCATTAAATCCACTTTCCGAAACACAATTATCTTCTATGGTTGCAGAAGCAAACAAGGCTTTTCATTTTAACAAAACACCTGTTATGACCGATAATGAATACGATATTATGAAGGAATTCTTGGAGAAAAAATTTCCTAGTAGCGCCGTATTATTGGAAGTCGGAACACCAATTATTGAAAAAAATAAGGTGAATTTACCATACGAAATGGCATCCATGGATAAGATTAAACCTGATACTGGTGCTCTTACAACATGGAAGCAAAAATATTCTGGACCATATGTCTTGTCGTGTAAGTTGGATGGTGTCAGTGGCATGTATTCAACTGAAGGCGGTATACCAAAATTATATACTCGTGGAAATGGAAAGGTCGGACAAGATGTCAGCCATTTGATTCCCTATTTGAAGTTACCCAAAACATCTGGAAAATCTGGCATTGTGGTTCGCGGAGAATTTGTTATTCCAAAGTCAGTATTCCACGATAAATATGCCACTAAATTTGCTAACCCTAGAAATCTTGTTGCTGGAATTGTAAACCGCCAAACAATTGATGAAAAAGTTCACGATTTACACTTTGTTACATACGAAGTTATAGTTCCTGAACTTAAACCATCCGCTCAAATGCGGACATTAATGGAACGTGGTTTTGAGACTGTGTTGAATCGCGAAGCAATGTCCGGCGACTTAACAAATGAGTTATTATCTGAGATTCTTGTCAAATGGCGCGCCGAGTATTTGTATGAAATTGACGGTGTTATTGTTACAAATGATAAGGTTTACAGCAGAAAAAGTGGCAATCCAGACCACTCTTTCGCATTCAAGATGGTTTTATCAGACCAAATAGCTGAGGCAAAGGTTGTTGATGTTTTATGGACACCTAGTAAGGATGGGTATTTGAAACCTCGTGTGCAAATTGAACCCATACAACTAGGCGGGGTCAAGATTGAATACGCGACTGGATTCAATGCCGCGTTTATTGAACAGAACAAGATTGGTCTTGGTGCATTGATTCAAATCATTAGAAGCGGCGATGTTATTCCCCATATTCGCAGTGTAACAACTCCTTCTGAACAAGCCAAAATGCCAAATGTTCCATATAAGTGGAATGACACGCATGTAGATATTATGTTGGAAGATGCCGGTTCAGATGAAACTGTCAGGGAGAAAAATGTTACAGGATTCTTCCGAGGAATTGGTGTGGACGGTTTGAGCAGCGGAAATGTTGCGCGTATTATTGCAGCTGGATTTGAAACAGTGCCGGCAATTATTCACATGACAAAGTCCGATTTTGAAAAGGCTGGATTCAAAACACTTGCGCAGAAGTTTGTAGATGGAATTAAGAGCAAAGTTGATTCAGCCTCACTCGTAACATTGATGTCAGCTTCCAACATATTTGGCAGAGGATTTAGTGAAAAACGTATTGAGCTTATTTTGGAAGCCTATCCTGATATTCTTGTTTCCACTGATTCAAATACTGATAAGGTAAAAAAGATTGCCAAAATAAAGGGGATGGCTTCAAAAACCGCCGAAGCATTCGTTGAAAAGATTTCAGATTTTGTCAAATTTATGAATGAATGTAGTTTACAAAGCAAGTTGAACGGAGTCGGAGCTGTTGCGGTTGTCACAGACACTAGTCATCCATTGTATAAAAAGTCTGTTGTTATGACAGGAATTCGTGATGCAACTGTGTCAGAAGCTTTGAAAACAGTAGGAGCAAATTTAGGTTCATCTGTTAGTAAGAATACGGTAGTTGTAATTGCAAAGAGTGCTGATGAGGACACTGGAAAAGCTGCAGAGGCAAGGAAGTTGGGTATTCCAATTATGACTCCAAGCGAATTTATGACAAAATACTTTGCGTAAATTTATATTTATTTTATGTATCTAGTCTAGATATTAACGGAATTGTATTAAAAACATTTTGTTAACATATATATAGATGATATTGATTAAGAATATGTTAATCATTGTTGCATTCGGTGCATCAATTATTTCTTCTGCGGATATTTTGAATCATCGTGATGAATGGTCTGAGTTCACTGCGTTTCTCAAAAGGTTTGAGAAGAAGTACGAGTCTTTGGAGGCGTTGGAAAAGAGTTTTCATATCTTCAGTCAAAACTTGAAGGATATTTTTGAGCATAACGCATTGCCTAATAAGAATTTTACTATGGGTATTAATCAGTTTACTGATTTGACTCCAGAAGAGTTTAAGTTGAACTATGGAAGTGGTCTTTTTACTTCAAAGGTTGAAAAATCTAGTTGCAAGATATATACACCAACTGGAAAGGTTGTTCCTGATTCATGGGATTGGCGAGAACGTGGTGCAGTAACACCTGTTAAAAATCAGGGACAATGTGGTTCATGCTGGTCATTTTCTGCTAGTGGTGCTATGGAGGGTGCCTGGGCTATTAGAACCAATGATATTGTAACTATTTCTGAGCAACAGTTGGTGGACTGTTCTAAGAAATATGGCAATCTTGGTTGCAAGGGCGGGTTAATGGACAATGCGTTTCAATATGCAATTAACAATGGTATGTGCAATGAGGAGTCTTATCCATATACCAGCGGTGTTACCCAGAGTAGCAGTTCATGCCAAAGCTGCAAGCCAGTTGTTACTATTAACGCATGCGCAGATGTTCCCCCCAATAACCAGGTTGCATTAAAAGAGGCTGTTGCTCTTGTTGGACCTGTTAGTATTGCGTTGGATGCCGAGACTAAACTTTTTCAGTCTTATAAGAACGGGGTTATTACAAGCGACTCATGTGGAAATAATTTGGACCATGGTGTTTTAATTGTTGGATATGGGGAGGAGGATGGTATTAAGTATTGGTTGGTAAAAAATTCATGGGGCACTTCATGGGGTGACGATGGATATATAAAGATTGAACGTAGTGATAGCACTAATGACGCTGGAATTTGTGGTATTGCCATGCAGCCTTCTTTCCCTATTGTCTAACCAACTTTATACCTTTTTTCAAAATAAAAAAAAAATAAAAATAAAAATAAAATGTTATAAAGAAAACTGGCAAATCTGAAGACCTTGGTTCCATACTAAAACTCAAACTCATATTCTATCATATTTTTCATATCAGTTTTTAGCTCTTGATATAAAGCACTTCTAATTTTACTCACGATTTGTGCGTCGTGAGTAAAATTTGCACTCATCAGTTTAATCATTGTTTGATTATATAATATTTCCATTTTGTCGTTTCCATTTATTCTGAATATGTTTTTATCATGCCATTCGCATAATGCTTTTACAATTTTTCCATGCAACCGCTTCAACATAATAATAAATTCTTCCGCGGAAAAGTGCGACCATTTTACCGTTTCGTCATTATAGCAATAAAACAGATTTGGCTTTTGTGTCAAACAATACAATGGTATTGATTTGGACAACTTTTTATCTTTTTTGAGTTGGTCCTTCAAAATTGCAGACAATGTCTGAAACATATTACCTTCTATTAAAACCTCAATATGCTCTTCAGTTACTTGAATTGTTTGAATCCAATTTTGTATTGTTATTCCAGATGTTGAGTCAATTAGAATATTTACATTTAACCATTCAATTACGTTCAATTTTCTCTTTTTAGTCTCCACCCATTTTTGCATATCGTTCATTTTTTTCTCCATATTCTGATACTTTATTGCTAGCTCTTGAATAATATTATATAACTGCTTTGTGCTTGGTATATCAGTTGATTCCTCCTCCTCACACTTTTTCTCTCTCTTTGATTTGTATAGAACTTCGCATAGAATAACATGTTTTGAGTGGGACGATTTTCTGGTATACGTTTTTCCACAACAATGGCAAGAATGTTCTTGTGTGTGTGACGTTGAATTTTTAGTTACTGTTTGCATTTACTCTTAGTTTAAATGAGATTATATTATTTGGCTTTTAAAATTTCAATTTTTAAAAGAATAAAAATAATATTACTCTATTTTATATAAATAATAATGTCTCAGAATACAAATTCAACAAAAAATGAACCAGCAACGATATGCAGGGCTTTTAGTTGCAATACTAGTTTATGTAATGTGGACCCCGCTTCCCAATATATTAAATTAAAGCTTATTCAAAACACTGTGCGAGTCCCTGCTTCCCTCTATGTTCACGATTTAGGAGCTTTAACTGCATATCAGCCCCCTGAACCAATATATGGAGTTAATTGGAACCAAATGAGTGACAGAGCAGTTCGCCATGTTCAACCCAATATTGTTACTGGCGGAAGTTTTTATCATGGAAGCAGCACAAAGAATACGATTACAAGATGCAGACCTGGTGCTGGATGTCCAGGAGGCGCCGGAGTTGATATTAAACATAACTCTTATGACCGTTATTTAAATAGATTAAAAGGCAAAGGACCTCTTCGCCGTGGTGTGGTTCCTCCCAACTTTGGAACCCCATTACCCTTTAATCCAGCTTTCCCTATTTATGGCGGAAAAACAATGAAGACTAGTATTGTTGGAGATAACTGTGCATGTCCAATCAGCACTGGTAACTCTAGCAACGAAAAATTATACCATATATTATTTGACCCAGTTCTTCTAAATAGAGGCTTTAAATTTACAGTTGGAAGTGTTGTATATGCATTAAATTCACAAGGTTATTATGCACGCGCAGTTGTGACATCAATTGTAAATGACGTTTACACAATTTTGTTTGATAATGGAACTTCTATATCAACTACAAACGATAAGTTATTAGTTTATTTCCCATGCAATTGTGGAGAAAATTTATCTGCTAGTTTAGGTATATCTACCATAAATGGATTAATTATATCAAATGATTCAACGATTGCAACAGATTGCTTTCTAGTAAATAAATTTCTTGGTGCCAATTCTGTTTTTAATGTAATTTACGCAATAAAAAATTTGTTGCCTGTCCAATTCCAGAAATTTTTATCTTATTATAATACATAAAATGCCTCGTCTAATAGGTTTAAACTTAATGAATCCTGTTGCAAACTCTTATGCTCAATACCAATATTATGCCGCACAAAATAATTTTAATACTACGTTAAATCAAGGTCAAGGACAATTTAGAGGAATTCGCAATAATAGATTTGGTGCTATGATTTCTCAAGTGGTCAATTCAAAACCTGGTTGCAGTTCTTGCGGAAAGTAAGTCTAAATTTTGATTTTATTTTTTATTTTTTATTTTTTATTTTTTATTTTTTAATTATTTTCATGATTGAGAATAGTTTAAAATATAGTTATAGTATAAATGAGTTCAGTTGGAGTGCCACCCGTTGGTCGCGCAAATTTTTTTATTTCATTAACCCCAATTTTTCAACCCAGTCCTATTAGAGTAAATAATTGTAATAACACTTTATGTTACACATATAATCACAATTATGTTTACAAACCTCATACTGGTTATGGAAAGATTGGCACATCTGCTGCTGGTTATTTAGCCAGTCGTAAACGTTTGTAACGAAATAAAGATAATAAATATAATAAAGATAATAAAGATAATATTAAGCGTTTTAAATGTAAACAGTTGTAAAAAATTTAGGTAAACTTGGATTTATGAAAGGTCAAAAAAAAAATTGAAATACTTTTTTTATTATTGGTGGACTTTATAATTTCGCAGTGCTTCGGTGTTTCAACCATGTCTTCCATCATACAGAATCTCAGTCTGTTTATCCCATATGTATTCCTCAGCATCACTGAGGTTCGCATCGCCTATGTATTTGAGAATAATCAACTCGGTATAGTTGACCACGTGGATTTCGTCCGAAAGACGGACAAGTTCGGTAAGTCTTATAATTCGGCGTATGTTCACTTCTCCCAATGGTTTAACAACTCTATGGTTGAGAACTTCCAAGAGCGAGTTCTCAACCCTACCAAGGATGCACGCATTGTCTACGATGACCCTTGGTTCTGGATTGTTCTCCAGAACACTGGAACCAAGTTTGTTAAGGACCAGGAAACTGCTATCGTTTCATCCGACTACACATCCATTCTTCAGGATAAACTCGCTGCCACGGAGAAGTGTCTTGAGGAGCTGAAGGAGCGTGTCTCCTACCTAGAGAATAATGGTCATGAAAAGGTAATGCGTGTACTTGCACGCCGCGAACAGAACCTGTGGGGCTCTGATACGGAAGACTACGACGACATGCCGCCTCTAATTCCGTTTGATGACGAGGATTGTTAGAAAAACAACTCAGGTAAATTAAAAAAAAATAAAAAAAAATAAAAAAAAATAAAAAAAAATTTTGTATCGTGTACATTTGTATATTTTTTTTGTTTATAGAAAAATACAAAAACAAAAAAAAATTGAAATACTTTTCAAAAATAAATTAAATTCAACATAACAGCAATAAAACACAAGATGTCTAATAATTCCTTTTATATTCCTGCCGTTCGCAATATCTCAGAATGTGACATTGCGAGAATATTCTTACTCAATAATATCGGTATAGTAGACCGTGTGGATTTTTTTGAAAATTCCGCAGGTGTCCCTTGTGCATTCGTGCACTTTGAAGAACTATATAATAATGAGACTGTGACTCTGGCTTTGAATCAAATTGAAATTTATGGCAGCTACAAGTTTTGGTTTAGTGAAAACGAATACTTTATTTTGAAAGAAATGAATTGCCCAAAAATTCCTGTCACCTATATGAATATTCATCAGATTGCTGACAAGCTTACCAAACACGAGGCAAAAATTGTGGAGAACGATGCAAGAATTGCTGAGCTTGAGGCCAAGATTTTGGAACAAGACAAAATTATTCATGGTTATAGACAGAAGAACCTTGAGACAATTGAATATGGGCGCTTAGCACATCGTGCAATGTGGGCGCGCAGTCCAAGCAGTGATTCCTATGACGTGCATATGGATGAAATGGTTAACTCCCTAATTAGTCCTAGCTGGCCAGAGGAAGACGATTCGGGTTTTCCAGGAATTTACCCAGAAGAAAGTGATGATACAATGAGTGTTTAGAACACTGGAAGTGGGATTAGGCTGTCAGATTAGATATAATGAACAAGACGTGGAAATAAAATAAATAAAAAAGAGAACAAAAATTAGATAGTTTTAGATGATAGTTTGTTTTGTAATTTAAAATAAATAACACTTTTTTATTTTATTTCATTTTTTGTTACTTTTTTATTTGCTGTTTTTGTTGCTGTTTTATTTGCTGTTTTTGTTTCTGTTTTTGTTTCTGTTTTTATTGCTGTTTTATTTCTGTTTTTGTGTTGCTTTGGTTTAAAAGTTTTGTATTATATTATTTTTATATTATATATGAACAACTTTGATTTGAATATTGCAAATTATAAAAAGGATGAGTTAGAAGAAATTTTTTCATTATCACCCGGAAAATACGACGTTGAATTGGTTGAAATAAAATGCTCCCAATTAAGAAATAATATAATTTATGATTCATCTGTTGAGGAATCTATTCGCAAAAAAACTGCGATTTTCTTAGAAGAGGCAAAAAAACTTCTCGTATCTCAATTAAATTCATCACAATTTCTTAAAAAACTCGGCACAGCATATAATATTAATCACGATTTACAATCCACTCCTGTAATTGAGGCTGGTGAAACATTTATTATTGATAAACCTAAAACCTCTTTTGGAAATTCTTATCCTAGTGAATTTTATCCAGGAATTATTAACCCTCTTAAAAAGAGAACCACTCGCCAAAATTTAAATATTGATACTCGTTTTCGCGACAATTACTATGGTTCTTCTTCTTCTAATTTTCATTTTGATTTACCTATTAAGTTTTCCGATGTAATGCAACTTCAACTTTCATCATTTGAAATGCCATTTTCCTATTTTAATATTTCAAAGCAAATGGGTAACAACTTTTTTTCTATTACGTTGGATTCTTCTCCTAGCACACCAGTTATTATAACAGTCCCGGATGGAAACTACACTCCCACCGGTCTTGTCGCGTATCTTAATAATTTTGTTAATGGACCAAATATATTGAATGGAAAAATACAATTTATTTATAATATAGATCCAGCAGAAAATGGTAGTGGCCAACTTATTATCGGTTCCCTTGGAGGAACTGGCAAATTTACATTAACGTTTAACAGCGATATTTTTGGTAATCCCGACACGATTAATCCTCTTCCATTGAAACTCGGCTGGATGCTTGGATTTAGAAATGGTAGTTATTCAGGAAATAACAACTATATTAGTGAGGGATTAATTGACTTAACTGGACCAAAATATTTATATTTAGTCGTAGATGACTATAATAATAATGTTAATAATGGGTTTTACAGCGCATTTAATGCTTCCATATTAAATAAAAATATTTTGGCACGCATTTCATTTCAACCCAACCCTTTTGGGAATCTTGCGCAGAACAATTTTTCACTCATAACTACGCCTCGCCAATATTTTGGTCCAGTTGATATACAAAAATTAAAAATACAGTTATTAGATGAATATGGTCGTGTTATTGAAATGAATAATATGGATTACAGTTTTTGTTTAACATTGGTTTCTGTCTACGATATATAAAATTTTTTATTTGTGACCTGTTTTGATATATTCAGTCCAAGAATATGGTGATTGCTTTGTTCCACCTTCATATTTTACAGCATAATTGTTATCCAGCATCCACTTATTCAGACTCACTTTCTTCAAATACACATCGGCTAGAATTCTGCCATATTTCTCCGTTTTCAAATTCTTTAATGTTACAGTCTTATGTAAGATTAAATTTTCTAGCGCCTTTTGAGCATGATGTGCTGCGGCTTTTTCATCATCGGTTTTGCCCTTGATTTCAGGAGTATCAATTCCATTAAGACGAACATGGAAACGATAAACTGGAGAATTTGGGTAAGGGAGTTTTGATGCGACGGTAATGGTGTCTCCATCGTATACTTTTATCACGAAGCCCTCGGTAATTGGTGGGATAAATGAAATGGTATTCTCCATATCATACTTTGGAGGCGGAGGAGGTAACTTTTTAACATCCAAGCCATCAACAGTTTCATCATCTGATTCATATAAGTCGCAATATGAATGCGCATTGGGTAGTGGAGGTTCAACAACCTTAGCCGCGCATAATCTAGGAAAGCAAAATATGAATCTTCGGCTCATGATTGTTTTGGATACTTTATTGATTTTTTGTTATTTATTGAGTCAATTTTTTTAACTTGTTTAATTATATACAGATGTCAAAGACTTTTTCTAATCCAACATTTTATAATTCCGGCAAACCTGCTTTTGGAAATGTATTTAATACTGATGACTCTGGAAATTTTACTAGAAATAAAAAAGCCAAATTATTATACAGACATAATTATAACGGATTTCATCTTGGTGGCGTGTTAGGCAGCCAAAATAACTATTTGCTTTTTCAACGCGCAAAGACAATTCGCAATGAAACGTGTGCGTCTTGTTCTGATTTAACTTCGTTCAATACATCTGATTTAGTTTCTGGTTTATACACCAATGAAAAACTCAATGGATTAAATGTTGTTGACTTATCTAATAATTATCCATGCAATAACGTTATTTATACTCCAACTTTAATTACTCTTGGTTCAAACCCTTTTTATTGGAACTATAGGATTGACCCATGCGGCGCATTATTTGGAAATGCGCCTTGTGGCTATGATAATTATGAAAATTATCGTGTTATTTCAAAGCCTGTTGTAACAACGGCTTCTTCTTTGAAAGATTGCTGTGTTCCTTTTTGTTTTTTTTAACTTGTTTAATTATATACGGATGTCAAAGACTTTTTCTAATCCAACATTTTATAATTCCGGCAAACCTTCTTTTGGAAATACATTTGACACAGACGACTCTGGAAATTTTACTAGAAATAAAAAAGCCAAATTATTATACAGACATAATTATAACGGATTTCATTTTGGATGCGTATTAGGCAGTCAAAATAATTATTTGCTTTTTCAACGTGCAAAGACAATTCGCAATGAAACGTGTGCGTCTTGTTCTGATTTAACTTCGTTCAATACGTCTGATTTGGTGTCTGGTTTATACACAAATGAAAAACTCAATGAATTAAATGTTGTTGATTTATCTAATAATTATCCATGCAATGACGTTATTTATACTCCAACTTTAATTACTCTTGGTTCAAACCCTTTTTATTGGAACTATAGGATTGACCCATGCGGCGCATTATTTGGAAATGCGCCTTGTGGCTATGATAATTATGAAAATTATCGTGTTATTTCAAAGCCTGTTGTAACAACGGCTTCTTCTTTGAAAGATTGCTGTGTTCCTTTTTGTTTAACTGATAAACTAACTGATTCAACACCAACACCAACACCACCACTCCCACCATCTCCACTTCCAGCCTATAAAGCAACTGGCACATATACAGCTTTAGATGGAGATGATAACTGGCATGTTGTTCAATTTACTGGTAATGGAGATATTACATTTAACTATAATTTTATTGTTCATTATTTGTTAGTTGGATGTGGTGGAGGAGGTGACTATGGCACCATTTCATATGGTTCTGGTGGCGGTGGAGGTGGTGGTGTAAGAAATTCAACGTATAATCCTACAGTGAGCACAGTATATGCCGTTACTGTTTCTGGTGTCGGGTCCGCGAACAGCACTGCGTTTGGTCAAACAGCTGGACCAGGTGGTTCTACATTAACTAATACCGGGGGTGTAGGAGGAAACCCTTATGGTGGAACTGGTGGATATGGTTCACAAATTGGTGGGGTTATATATGGTAATCCCTGTTCGCTTGGAAATATTATTGTAGATCCATCTGGAAGTAATTTAAATTTAACTTATTCTGTTGGAAATGGTGGTGGGGGTGGGGGTGGTGGTAATAGTAGTGGTGGTATTATTAATGGTGGTAGTGGTGGTGGTGGTGGGGGTAATGGTGGTATTGGTGAAGTTATTTTTTCTAGTGGTGGTGGTGGTGGTGGTGGTGGTATTGGTGGTGGTAATGGCGGAATAGCCATTGGAGGACTGGGTGGCTCCGGCGGAAATGGTGGAAATAATTCAACGTTGATTACAGGAGCGACTCTAAGTTTTGGAAATGGTGGTGGAGGTGGTGGTGGTGGTATTAGTGGTGGTGGTAGTGGCGACCTGTCCCTTGGTTGTGTTGTAATGTGGTTTCAGCATGCATAATAGAAAAAAAAATAAAATAAAACTATGATAAAAACCATAAAAAAACAAAAACAAAAATAAAAAATTGATTATAAAAACTAATTTTATAATAAATTCAACGATACCCAAAAAGTCATGGACCAATTAAAACCAATTCTCTCTACTTATAATTCTCACGAGAGAGACAAAAATCTCGTGTTTGATGAGCCGATTCATAAATACACCATTATTACCGACCCCAACTCGGCTTACAACAGCGTGACCACCATTAATCACAGTCATTTTCCTCACTTTGACGACGACTCTGTCATTAAAAATAACGAGCAATGTATCTCTAATAAATAAGGTAAAAGTTTGCTCAACAACTTATGATAAAATTCACAATGCATTTAGCCCTCCACAGCACGACGCATTCCCTTTTTTTGATCCATATTCTATTAACAATTCTTGTTAAAAAGAGCATCGTTGATGTTTAAACTAATGTTAAAGACAGTGAAATAACAGACGCACAGAAGATGCAATAAATAATAATTGTTGCAATTGTTGACTTATTATATTTTTCTTTTTCTTTGTTGTTGTTGTTGTCGTTGTCTTCTTGATTGTGTTTTTTTTTTATTTCGTATTCACCCTCATATTCGTGGTGAAAATCTTCTCTTTCATACCAATAATCCTCTTCATAAATTGTATTCAAATAGTTGAGATTGTTATTCTTTTTTTTAATTGTTTTTATTGTGATTTTTTCATTATCTACTTCCAAATCCACGAAAAATCCCCATTCTTCGTCTCGCATTTTAATATGAGTTATTATAAGTTTATAATATATTTTTTTATATTATAATCTAAATCAATTTTTTTGACTTGTTATCATTGATGAGTTACATTTTATTCAAAAGTTTCTTGGCTTTTTGAGAGATGTTTCTCTTATGGTATTGGCTCGCTCTAACGTAAGCCGCGTAAACCCCCTTTTTGCTAACTTTGCATGTATTCTTTTTACAGATAGGGAATGATTTCTTTGTTCCTAAAAAGCATTTTTTTCCGCATTTTCGCATCATAACAGTTTTTTGATGGGAACCAGGCTTTTCTGACTTCCAACCTCTCCAAGGGACATTTTTTCTTGTTTTTGTCATTATAAATTAATGCAATATTAAAATATAAAATAACAAATAAAAAAATATAAAATATAAAATATAAAATAATAATATTATGGATAACTCAATAGGTAACCTTTCTAGTTTGGGAATAGACATAGATATCACAGAAGTAAATGAAATTATTGGTGATGATATTGAAAATTGTATTACTGTAAAGCCAATAACATTAAATAGAGGGTTTTTAAGACGTCATGAAAGATTTAATATCAAAAATAAAAAGGAAAAATACAAAGGAAATGAAAGAAATGAAAGAAATGAAAGAAATGAAACTTATGAAAGAAATCAAAGAAATGAAACTAATGAAAGAAATGAAACTAATGAAAGAAATGAAACTAATGAAAGAAATCAAAGAAATAAAAAAGAAGATGAAAGCGATTATGTAAATGTTTATGGTGATAGCAACAGTGATTTAAGCGATACTGATAGTTTTGAGGAACTTGAAGATATTGAAGATGGTCATAATATTATTGGTTATGAATCAGATGGCGGAAAGCGTTCAACTAGAAAGAAAGGTCTTCATTTTGTAAAGGTTGGCAATAAAGTAGTTTATTATAAAAAACTAAAATATGTAGATGTTGAAAAAAGCATTGATAAGTACTACACGAATATGAACGAAAAATATTCATCCGCATTTGACATTTTAGCGTGTTATTTAAAAGGACATAAAATTATTTATATGGAATCTAAAAATTTCTGCGAGAGCAAATTGAATTTATTAATGATGCCTGCAATTTTACTATCAACGGCTGCGACTGTTGTTTCGGCGGTTGTTCAAAACATTAGCTGGGGTTCCTTTTTATTATCAGGAATTAATGCATTTATTGCATTTTTATTAGCACTTGTGAATTATTTTAAATTAGACGCAGCTTCAGAAGCACATAAAATATCGGCTCATCAATATGACAAGTTACAATCGTCAGTGGAATTTACTTCTGGTTCAGTTTTGCTTTTCAGAGATTTCAATAATACAGACATGGAAGTTCAAAAAACAGAGGCTGATATAGAATTAGATAAACAGATTGATATAGTAAAAAAGCAAATAGAAGTTATAATTAACGATAATGCTGAACATGAAGCCACTATTTTTATTGACTCTATTAATACTGATGATAATATTAAACATACTATAGAACATAACAAGCGACTTATGACAATTTATTCTAATAAAGTAAAACAATTACAGTTACAAAAGATGAAAGGCATAGAAGAGAGAAAAAGACAACTTACAAATAAATCAAAGATAAATATGGAGGTAGAATTAATGAGAAAGTTGGAGAATGTTGAAAAGAAAATTGCGGAGATAAAGGAGACGAATCAATTTTTGATTCCAAATATTATTCGTTTGTGGTTTCCGATAATCTATAATACGAACGTGTTTTCAATTATTAAAAGGATATATGATTATAAGAGAAAGAAGATTACACTCTTGAAAAATATAAAGAATGAAATACGATATAATAGAGCCATGTTATCGGCTCTAACCGAAGACTCAAAGGATAAAAACGCAACTGATATACAAAAACGTAGAGGTGATTTGGTGGAACTCTTTGACGATAAAAAAGATGTTACGAGAGATTTATTATTATTAAAATCGGCCTTTTCAGTAATTGACCAGATGTTCCATCAAGAGATAGAAAACGCGCAAATAATGAAAAAGAACTGGTGTTGGAATATATTTTTAAATGCATTTGGTTATAATATTAATTTGAGACCACCTGATTCTTTAAATACTTTTATAGAAGAATTAATGGACCCATTTAAAGAATTTGATAACCGTTCACCTACACCTACACCTACTGTTATGCACCGCATCGTAAATTCTAACCCATTTAGCTGTTGTGGTAAAACTGGAGAACGAGACGTCGTTGAGTATAATTAGTAATTTATTAATCTATTCATATAATAATTATTAAATGAATTACTCTGCAATTGACCTTGATATTGACCACTATAATAATCAGGATTTAGAAAGATTTTTTAATTTGGGTAAAAATTATTCTGAGCATGATATTACTTCCAAAGAAATTGATATAAGAAAAAAATTATTAGGAAACATTTCCGATAAATCCTTCCAAAATAGATTATTCATGTTTCTTGACGAAGCTAAACGCATTTTATTTCAGAATATTAATAAAATTACATTGGAACCAGGCGATGGCACCAATTTTGTTATTCAAAAATCAAAAGACTCCATCATGAATCATGTTGATCCTTTGAACACATTTTTAACTGACACTGCACCCGGTTCCTTGAATAAATTAAGGAGAAGAACTCGTCTTATGTCACTATCAATGAATACATTATTTCGCGATGATACAAGCATTTCTTCATCTGACTGTTTTTTTACATTGACTTATACATTAAAAAATGTTGTCGGTATACGTCTTTTATCTATTGAATTACCAGAAAGCATATATCTTATTTCTAATAAATTAATGTCCAACTGGCTTTATATTTGGGTTCCTGCAACTGATATATCTGGAAATATTTTTATTCCTGAAGGATGTTACGATGCAAGTGTTCTTGAATTGACATTGGAAAATGCTATTAATAACACACTCGGAGTTACCGATTTTACAGTTTTAATTGATCCTATATCCAAAAGAACAACCATTAGTCATAATTTGGGTTACAGTTTTGAATTATCCTTATTTAATCCGGATAGTGATGTTTGTAGAACAACAAAATTTGAACAGAGTCTTGGTTGGATTCTTGGTTATCGTTGCAGTTTATATAGTAATAGTGATTCTTATACATCTGAAGGGTTATTCTTTGAAGCGCCTTTGGAATATTTGTTTTTTTCATTAAATGATTATAACTATAATAACTCATCTACCGTTGTAGCTCAATTATATGAAAATTATATTGAAGAAAACATTTTAGCCAAAATCCCATATAATAATAATAATTTTAAAATATTATTTGATGGTAGTTCGGATGTTATATCTCCTCACAGACAATTTTTTGGCCCGGTTGATATTAAGAAATTTGCTATGAAGCTGTTGAATAAATTTGGCCAAGTGGTAGATATTAATTTCATGGATTTTTCATTCACATTAGAAGTTGAAATGATTTATGACATCTAATCAACCTTTGGGAAAGGTTGAGCCAAAAACAAAGTATATATTGTTTGATAGGGAATGTATCAAATAATATTTTAAGGTGGGTGTGGGTGTGGGTGTGGGTGTGGGGGGTTTGAGCTCCTGCTTGCTGGAATCGAACCAGCGACCCATTGATATCATTTTAAACCACTACAGTCAATTGCTCTGCCATCTGAGCTAAAGCAGGATAGTGTCCCCCACAATAATTATTTGGGGTTGTTTCTTTAAGTTGTTTTATTTATTATTTTTATTTAATTAAATAACTTTGAAGCTTCTATTTAATTAAGTTACAGATTTACCAGTTATGACGTCTAAACATAGAATTGTTTTTAGCTACGGAGATGACGACCATTTTCCTGTAATGTTGGGTTGGGGTCATAACCTCAAGGAAAAAAATATGTGTTTTTGTAATTCTTATATTACTGAACAAAACGATGAAACAATCGTTGTTAAAAAAACTATGAATATTCATGACACTGATATTGAAATTTTAGTCAATTATGATTTTTACTTTAATGACGCTGGAGAAAAAAAATCAAAATATTCTTCTGCAAACTTGATTGTTGATAATAAAATATATAATATTCCACTATACGCGTCTTATGGTTCTCTACAAATAGAAGAATATTGTTATGATAATATTACTGTTGTTAGATTACCTTGTAATATTTTTTCTTAGGCTGGAATAAACTGCACGAAATGGTAAACTACTGATATTAACATGTTTAAATTTGAATTTTCATTTGGATTTTCATTTTGAGAATGAGAATGAGACTGAGATTGAGACTGAGACGAATGCATAAATGTTCCATTCGGTGTCAAAATTGGGTCTTCAACACGAGCTAATGGTGCTCTGCAAAATTCATTCTTATATCTTTTTTCTAATACTTTGTCTTTAACGTCTATTGTTGTGATTTTATCTCTACAATAAGCACATGTTGGTGTTTTAGTTATGTCCGCTTTTACCGATTGCAAATAATTTCCAAAACAATCACCACAAAATTCGTGATTACAATTTGTTGTCACTATATTCTTACATTTTATTTTATCACTCAGACAAATCGGACAGCTTGAGTCTTTGGATTTTTTTCTACTGTTAAAATTTGCTTCTATATCAAATCGTCTTGCACTTGGCCTATGTATTATAATAATTTGTTTAAAATAGTCATGCCAAATTTCATGAGTGTTTGCTAGCAAAAGTTCATAAAACTCACAGAATGTTTCTTCTGAAATATTATTTAATTTTTCAGGTAATGGCCATGGCACTTCATCCAAACTAAATTCTAATGCCAAATTTTTAATATATGTTTCTATACCACTGTTATATTTCAACTTAAAATTTTCAATTGAATAGAATTTATAACCAAGTGCCCTGAGTTCTATATTTGTTAATGTTTTCAACCACACTTTCAAAAATTTACTGGTCCCATCCACTATACAGTCTCCAAAAATTGACGCTTCTCTGGCTTTTTTTTCCAATTCATCTAACTTTGGATCTTTGCATTTGGATATATTGTGCCCTGGTTTCCAGCAATAAGAACAGCATCTTTTTGATTTTATTTTTTCATGTTCAACTTGAACGCCATATAATTTTCCTGATCTTGTTTTTGAAATTGAGTTCATTCTAAAATAACTTGTCAAAATAATTCATTCTTTTTTATGATTCAATTTTTTTTGTTTTTTTTGTTTTTTTATTTTTTTATTTTTTTTTTGTTTTTTTGTTTAAAAAAAAATTGAAATACTTTTTCCTTATTCATTCTATTGTAATAGACAACCACCCACTTCAGAGATTAAACTCATAATGGCTTCTTCAATTGATATGACTGTTCTCCCTGTAAGCGTTCCCAGCTTGTGTATTCCAAGAGTCTTCCAGAATATTACCAAGCAACGCGTAGCATATGTGTTCAAGTCTCTAGGCCTAGGCGAAATTGACCACATTGATATGATTTTCAAGACCAGCGAAAATGGCGATAAGTTCCAGCGTGTCTTTATCCACTTCAAGCGGTGGTATACGACAGATGATGCAGTCCGTGCACGCGAACGTGTCCTTGGTGGTAAGGAAATCAAGGTTATCTACGACGACCCTTGGTTCTGGAAGATCAGCGCCAATCGCTACACTCATCGCTCCTCTTCTGGCCAGGCATCTTCCCGCACCCCCGCATCTCGCCCTCGCATCGTTGATGAATCGGTATCGTCTGACAATGATGATAATTTGCTCTCAGCCAAGTCTTCGTCTCAGCATCGCGCAGACGTTCGCAGACCCAAGAACGACCGTCGTGATTCTACCAAGGCGGATATTGTTGTAGACCATGTTCCTCGCGAGTTACTTCCTGAGTATCCTAGAGACCCTACTCCTACGGATGAGGGTGGCCCCTGGATCAAAGTTGACTATGGAGACGCTTCGTCTTCCAAGCCAACTAAGAGACGAATGGTTATCAAGAAGCCGAAACTCCAAGAGCAGGAACCTGGTGAACTCTAGAAAATTTTAAAAAGGTAAGTAAGCAGGGAGAGAAAAAGAAAAAAGAAAAAGAAAAAAGAAAAAGAAAAAAGAAAAAGAAAAAGGAAAAAGAAAAAGAAAAAAGAAAAAGATTGTGGTAATAACCACACTTTTTTCACCACGTTTAATAAATCATGTTTTTTTATTTTTAAAACATAATAATGAATAAAATATCAGAAAATACATATCAGATTTTACTATCAGATACAAAAGGTCATGAGCCATTTTTTTATTCTATTTTTAATCTTTTAAATGACCGATTACCCGGGTCATATATTGTTTCAGTTAATAAGGAACCACTCGCTATTAATTTTTTTTCCAAATCAGTAAAACCATTGTCTTATTATTGTAAAAAGAGACTAGTTGACTATTATATGGCTATTAATATAATTCGCGACTTATATAATCAACACATTTTTGTTAGTAAATATGGTTATGGATTTTATTACATTGACTTGGATGACATTATTGTAATTGACAATTCTATTTTTTTATACATTAATTCACAGGTTGTTAAAGAATTCCGTAATGGACAATTAATGTTTTTTTCACCTTTCAATCGCACAGCTCAACATGCTTTTTATGCACCAGAAATTTTGGTTCTTCAATCCATTCCAGCAAAACTCTCTCACAAATGTTTTTATTATAGTTTAGGTGCTTTGGCAATTTATTGTTTATTTGGAGCAAAACTAGTAAACTCTGATGCTTCTTTGTTATTAAAACCTATATCGCAAACAAAACTATATTGGCTAATTTTGAAACTGGTTGACCCAGATTGCGAGAGAAGAAGCGCTTTGATTATTTAATTATTTGATTTGTTTTTTATCTCCAAATATGATATATATGTCAATTCAAGCATTTAAAAAGAAGGGAGTTATTAATTATGGTTCTAGAAGATCCGCTAAAACACCCGGAGGAATCTGGGTTTCACAAGGACCGTTTGGTAAAACTAGTGAGTTTTCTGTTACTGCGCCCGGTCTTGTCGGATTTTCTCTCAATGGTGGAACAAGAAACGTTGGCTATATAGGGAAAAGTAGTGCATTCTCTAAGCAAGGAACTCCTTTTTATGGTCAATTCCCCAGAGGTAGCGGTGGGGTCTGCGGCACGTATCCTAGTCCTCAACCAGTTATGAACTCACCAATCGTAAGAGGCGACACTCAAGGTAAACAATTTGAATATATTAAACCATCCGTTCTCTCTACAAAGGGAATGTTAGAGAAGAAATACAAATGGATTCACAATGGTCAATACCCTAATTATTGGGTTCAGCCTCAAGCCGCCAATGATAACATGTCTGATAATGGCAGTCAATGGTTGTATATCCAAACAAAGGCTGCAGCAAATATTTGTGTTAATGACACCAATAAACCCCAAGTTTATCTTGGTCATCGTATTTGTGGTGTTCCTCTTGGTTTCAATGCTGTTACTAATACACAGGCTGTTACAACTGCCAGACGCAAGAGTTTTACTCAAATCACTTCTGGTGCCGGATACACAAAGACTTTATATCAGCCACAAACGTCTAGCCAATACACATTACAAATTCAAAGACAATGTGCTAACCCTATTGGTCGCTTAAAGCCCTTTCCTTTTGCTGCTAATAATGGCAGTAATAGCACCAAGGGTAGCTATTATTTGCCACCTCCTATTCATAACATTTATTATGACACACCTCCTGTGTGGTATTGGTCTGACAAAAATAATAATAATACAACGACTATAGCAAATTAAGCGACGATGTAGACAATAAATTTTTATTATTTTTTATCATATTATATTATATATCATATGGTAAACTCTGCGTTATATGAAAAGCTTTTTGGCGGAAGAAGCGGGACTGGAAGATATTCCGGCTTTCACGCTTTTAATCAAATGATTGGTGGTAAAAAAAAAAGTGCTTCTAGTACAGTTTCTTTTTTTAAATTATTAAATGAGAAAAAGGAATTTTTATTAGCCGTATTTGCAAATTTAATTACTCAATTAGGCATTACATATTACGTAATGATGAACTATAAAGCCGACGATAAAAATAATGGACAGTTTTGGGGGCTTTTTGCAGTAGAAATATTAATTATTTTTGTTTTAGCACTCGTGCCCATGCCATCTTGGTTAAAGTTTATTATATTTTCAGTGTTTTCAGTTTGCTGGGGTGTAATGCTTTCTTTTATGAAAAAGATGGTTGACACGAAGTTAATTCAAATGGCAATTCTTGGAACAATAAGTATCTTTGGTTTAATGTTTTTATTTGGCGCAATTTTAATAATGTTTGGTATTAATCTTGGATTCCAATTTGCAGCATTCTTATTTTATGCACTTTTACTTTTAATTATTATTCAACTTGTTGTTATTTTTTCCGGCACATCTTCCACCTTTATTAAAGGGTTATCTGTTGTTGGTCTAGTTCTTTTCTCTCTTTATATAATTTACGATACTAATAATATATTACAACGCGATTATTCAGGCGACTTTATTACTGCTTCAATGGATTATTATTTGGATATATTAAACATTTTTATTGACTTGGTTTCATTTAATAATAATTAGCTTCATAGACATTTAAAAACTTTGTTATATTGTTATTTATAATGGCGACTTTTAACAACAACTTAAACTATATCAACCATAATAACTTTATATCTAATATTTCATTCCATAACTCCGACCGAGTTATGGTTCTCAAGCTCTTTATTAATAGTAATGATGGTGTTCTGGCGAGTATTTATCAAAGTGCTGCAGTAGCACATAACGCAAACATGATTAACAGTGCGTTCCCCGATGCGGGGTTTGATTTGTTTACGCCATTTGATACTCAATTCGCAGGCGACAGTGTTTCTAAAATTAATTTTTTAGTTAAAACGTCCGCTCAAATGGTCTGCGAGAATGGTAAGGTTTTTAATACCGGTTTTCAAATGTGTCCTCGTTCTAGTTTATCTGGAACTCCATTACGTTTGGCAAATAGTATTGGAATTATTGATAGCGGTTATCGTGGAGATTTGATTGGTAAGTTTGATTGTTTGAATGCGGTTAATAATAATTATTATGTTAATCAATATTATAAGTTGTTACAAATTGTTGCACCTAGCATGGTTCCCATTTATGTGATAATTGTTGAGTCTGAGTCCGAGTTGGGTGATGAGACTGAGAGAGGCACGGGTGGGTTTGGTTCCACCGGCAGGTAATCTAATCTAATAGATACTCGCGGCAATATTTTATATATTTTTATATATTATAATTACTAATGAACAATAATTATAATATACCAGATTATATTCCAGGAGGCGCAATGGTTGGTGTTATTTTAGTTCTCATTTTATTAGCTATTCTTGTATATGTTAAACCAAGCTACTTTAAATTTCTTTTTAAAAGTTTTTTAGGAAACTTGATTGTAGCATTTATTGTTATTGTAATAACTATCATGGATATTAAATGGGGAATCGGAGTTGCGGCAGTTGCTGTTATTGTTTATCAAGCATTTCAAATAAGCTGTGTTGAAGTAGAGGGATTTAAGTCATCTACGTGTAAGCCTGGATGTACTGCACCCACTGAACCTGCCGGAAATTGTGTAGTGAGCAAAGATAAAAAAACTTTGTTATGTCCTTGGGAATGCACAACTGACCCCAATAATTATCAATTTAATCCAGATGGTTCTACTATTAATTGCATTTATTCTTCAGAATGCACTTCTTGTGGTTCCCCTGTGAAATTTGATAATTCAGTTGTTCCATCTACCGCTTGTTTTTCTTCTGAATTTGGTTGTTGCTCTGATGGAGATACTTCTAAGGCAGACTCATCTGGTTCTAACTGTCCGGCAGATGAAGAATCAGATTCAGCATGTTCTATGTCCAAATATGGATGCTGTCCCGATGGAAAAACTATCGCAATTGATACTGAAGGTTCTAATTGTTCCAACTCTGGTTCCAACTCTGGTTCCTATCCCTGGGATAATTCAGATTCAAAGTATAAAGATTCTAATAAAAAACCAAGCGGAGTAAGTAGTGTTCGTGGGTTATTCCCTGAAGGATATCCTGTTCCAAAAGTTTTCATATGGCCTGAAAATATTATTGCAGACTTTATTAAGTTTCAAAAGACACATAATCCTAATTTGCGATTTGATTTAAATATTATTCAAAAACAAGCCAACGTTCAAGAAGTGCAAGAATTATTAAAGAATAATAAGTGGCCATGGTCTTCAGCAGTTCAAGAAATGTATAAACGCGCTATTCAAGAAAATAATATTATTAACACTGAGCCTGGTGTTTCTATGAATAATGCGCAAACTGTTTATAATCAAACGGCCATTCTTGAACTTCTCTCTTGGAATTCAAAAGAAGGTTCATTTTTGATTAATGGCGCTATTATTGGACATAATGAAGACATGCCTGAAAATATTAATAATTTAGTTCGCTGTGGAACTAGTAATTCTGGTAGAGATATTTCTATGTATAAAATTGAATACACTGGATATAACGGAATTTATGGAAACATGAACTCAAAAGTTACTCCAGTAAATAACTCTGATTTACCTTCAATTGTAAATGGATTTAAATTTTTGGGAAGTGAATGTAACCCATGTGTTGCTTTAAATAACCCAGCTGATTATTCTTGTCATTTTTCTTTGAATACTGGGAATGGTGCAGAAGTTTCTTCTGTATGGCAAAAACTATGGGGAGTTAATGCGCAAGGCTTACCTGCTCCTAATTCTGATAACAAATCTAAATTAAAACCTGATTCAGTAATATCTACTTTTAATAAAAAAGAGTTTCCTATTTTGAATCAATTAAAAGATGAAATTATGAGAGGAGCTTCTCTCGTTGATGTAAGTTTCAAAAAACCACCAACTGCTGATTCTGTTAGTGATGCCAAAATTAGTTCTGTCACTGGGTCAAGTGTTCCTGCAATTTTAAGTAATGATTCTAATGTGCAAAATGATATTTACTATGGAACAAAAAATTCCTTTTAACAAACCTTTAAGAGACAGTCGCCCTTTGGGCTTAAGAAACAGTCGCCCTTTGGGCTTAAGAGACAGTCGCCCTTTGGGCTTAAGAGACAGTCGCCCTTTGGGCTTATAAAATGAAAAAAAGGTTTTATCGCAAATTGTTTTTATTATTTTTTTTTATTTTTTTTTATTTTTTTTTGTTTTTATTTTTTTTTATTTTTGTTTTTAAAAACTTGACCCAGTTTCTGACTCTATATCTTCCCCAATTGTAGGAAACGGAATTGATTGAACATTACTTGGTTCCTCTTCATCCAACTCGGTCACAGCACTCCCTTGACTGCACTCACGCATTATAGTCATCTGTCTTGGAGTAGTGTGTGTGCGTGTCAGTGCGCGCATTAGAGTCGGTGGGGCCAAGAGCGATGCATCAAATATGTCATCTTCTTCTTCTAAACCAGACCTCGCATTTTGACGCCGCAAACCATTTTTTCTCTGGATGTAAGGCGCTCCTACGACCATATCTTCCGGAGCGACATACCCAACGTTATTTGATGTCTGTCTGCCTTGTGAACTCGTTCGGACGCTAGAATACATCACAGCCTTATGACCACCAAATGTCTGTAGAATTATGACAATGTCGTCAATCAGTGTTGCGAGTAGTTCGTCTTCCTCCAGGTTCTGTTCCTTAGCAAACTGCTTCATGAACTTCAGATAGTCGGTGAGTTCTTTACGAATGGATTTTTGAGTCTCATAGTAAGCGGCACGAGTCTCAGGGGCGTAAGATAACTTAGGGTCGTTAATAAGCTTAAGTGAGTGCTGATGGGCCTTGAAAGTGAGCTCTTGTGTGTGTTGACGCAACATATAGATGCTCAAATCAACCGATTCCTCAGGATTGTTACGGATAATCACGTCCTCAAGATTTAAAAGTGTTGGCTCTTCTTCTCCATGCACAGCGCTTTGCGCAGAAATTCGGACAAATACTCGCATTGGGTCTGTGGCACGCAAATGGTAGGTCTTGGTAGCCTCGCTCACAATGGAAGGAACTTGGATGCTTGTTGACCACTCGTTCGTCTTGTAGTTGTAAATCTCAGCGTTCTCGGTTGAAATCGTCACGTTGGTGAGCGCTGTATAAAGCATCTGGTGAATAACCTCGCCAAAAACAAGACCTGCCTTTTCAATCTCTGCTACATAGAAGTAGGAGCCGTTGGGCTGGGTATCCGCTAGCTCCTGAAGGCCTACAGCATTGTGATCACCACCGAAACCAATAAAGATATTGGTACAGTTGGGTGCAACTTGCTTTGCCATATCAGTATAGCTTGTATTTCCCTGGTTTGCTTGACCATCCGTCATCGTTATATTGGTCTGGCGAAGAGATGGATTTACTGCTTGGCGTGCTGCGGCGCGCTTGGCTTGCATCTCTAGCGGCTTGTAAATGTCCGTGCCATTGCGAGGCTCAAGCTGGTCCAACTTGTTTCGCAGATATTCCGCATTTTCTTGTGTGATTTTAGTGTCTTGGAAGATTTCCTCCACCTTGTCATCAAATCCGTAAGTTGCCATTGCAACCGATGAGCCCTCGCTTTTGGCTATAGCGGTGACAATATTTTTTAGAGTGTGCTTTGCGTGCTGCATCTTTGTCTTTCCATCCTTGCAGCAGTCGCTCATGGAACCTGAGATATCAGTGTTGCTATCTAACACTTGGGTTTGGGTCAACATCGGAGTGTCTGCCATTTTTATCTTGAAAATACCAAACTTGTAATCTGGGGTATCAGGGAATAAGCTGAAGTTATATTCAAATCTCGCAGGTGCTCTTGGAAGAGAGAGGTCCTTTTCCTCAGTGGGGGGAACTTGGAGGACTGGAATAAGACGAGGCATTGACGTATTATGAAAATCCACGTTCGCACTCTCAATAATTTTATCTCTTGACATAATAGTTGATTCAGTTTGTGCTGACATTATTTTACTGTGAATGGAATTGATAGTTTAATCGGAAAGAATTTCAATTTTTTTTGCAACGACGAAATAAAAATTTTTATAAAGTTTTTATAAGGTTTTTATATTTTTGTATGAAAATAGTTTAAAATTAAATTTTATTATTATTCATAATGGATTTTATTGAGAGTTCATCTGCCTCCACTACTTCGTCTACTAAAGAGGAAAAGAAACCTGAGGTCAAGCTTGTTGATATTGAGATCACTAATGAAAATGTTGCATTGAATGTTCTTGTTAGCTTTTTATCGATGGCTCAACGTCGCGGTGCTTTTGGTATTGATGAGTCTGCTAAGATTTGGGAATGTGTTCAAAAATTTCAAAAGAAGTAGGTCCACTTTGGGAAAGT
>Ga0214921_10000667_pt1 | contig 61801 bp, 56 predicted proteins | sample LL1505_MetaG_FD_177992 | JGI IMG/M metagenome (GOLD analysis project Ga0214921, IMG submission 177992) | Freshwater microbial communities from Lake Lanier, Atlanta, Georgia, United States - LL-1505 | ecosystem: Environmental > Aquatic > Freshwater > Lake | place: USA: Georgia | collected...
CGTCCGGCCATCGCCAGTTCAACAATCTGCTGTCTGAATGCGGCCGGATACGGCGGCTTGGTTCTTCCCATGTCGGACTCCTTCTTCCTTGAGGATGAGGTGTCCGCGAAACGGGGTCAACTTCAGATTCACAGTTAGAACTCCTCTTGGTGCAGGCTCCAGCCGTATGCGTGGGCACTTGCCACACGGTTATCGGTGCACTGGAAAGCAAATTGACCCAGAAAGTCCTAGACGCCCACAAGTTTCTTGAACGAGCCGATCACCGCCGCGCCATTGAAGGGCTTGACGATCCAGCCCTTCACGCCTGCAGCCTTGCCGCGTTCCTTCATCGAGGGCGAGTTCTCGGTGGTGAGCATGACGATGTTCACCGTCGAGTTGTTCAGCTCGCTGCGCACCTTCTCTGCCATCGTCAGGCCGTCCATGTTGGGCATGTTGACGTCGCAGACGATGAGCTTGAGCGACGAGTCGGCCTTGACCTTGCCGAGGCCGTCGCGGCCGTCCACTGCATAGGACACGTCGAGCCCGTTTTTCTTGAGGAACTCGCCGACCTCGGTTCGTACGGTGCTTGAGTCGTCGACAACCAGTACCTGTGCCATGTGATGTACTCCTTTTGGGGTTAGAAAAACTCGATCTCGCCAGTTTCCACAAGGGAATCCACTGACACCTGGTTCTCTTGGAAATGCTCCGGCGACCAGTTCAGGTTGAAGACGAAGCGCTGCTGGATGACCAGCGGTTCCAGGCTGTCGTCCTGCGGATCGGTCACGCTGCAACGGAAGCACAGTTGCGGGATGCCCGTGCCAAACGAGATGTAGCGGTGCAGGTGGTTGATGATCAGCGGCACCTGGGAGAGATGTGAATCGATCGCCTGCACCGTGCTGAAGCGGTTGCGGAACTGTCCCCACACCAGATTGGTCAGTTCGCCGAGGATGACATTCAGCGTGCGAAAGTCTTCTGCCTCGTCAGCGAGCAGGTGGGTCTTGCCCGCACGAACGAACTGCTGCAGCGACGCCTCCTCGGCCTGCAGCGACATGTAGCCGCGGCACCAGTTGCTGTCGACCGGGATCAGCGAGAACAGCTCGCCGAAGATGAGCCGGTCGCGCACGATGTACGGTGTGTCGATGTGGACGGCGGTCCCCGGGAATTCGCTCTTCAGCGCCGCCGCTGTCATCTCGATGATGCCGCGCACCATCTCCTGCGGAAAGACCGTGGAGAAGATGGATTCCTCGACCTTGGGCCCGAGTTCGTCGATGTCGGCCAGGGTGAAGACGGTGGCGAACAGGGACGCGTCGGCAGGGGTCAGTGCCGGCAGGCCGTCGTCTTGCTCGCGGCGAAAGAAGATTGGCAGTTCAGGCCGGGCGGCATGAACCTGCCGCGCCAGCACCAGGCCAGCAGTCGGATCGTCGCCGAGCCGCTCTGACATCCAGATGCCACCCAGGTCGACGTTTGTGCGCAGCACCGACAGGATGTTGTTGCGCCCGACGCGCAGACCTTGCAAACGGTGCGCGTCACAGAAGCGGCGGATGTCTTCGGTCGCCTCGGCGTCGGTGTCGAGCACGAGCACCTTGCTGATGGGGAATTGGTCGTTGTTCATGGTGTGTGATGGGTGGGCGTTGGTGTTGTGGTCAGAACATCTCGAGCTCGCCGCAGACCTCGACCTCTTCTTCGGCAGTCGGTTCGAAATCGAGGCTGTCGTAGGCGCACACGGCCAGCGAGCCGTGGAACTGGGTATTGCCGTTCAGCGTCAGGCGCGCGTGGGAGCAGTGGTTGTGTTGCAGCAGATGCAGGTGTGCCAGGCTCTTGCAGTCGAGCACGTACGGCGTGGACATGCCCACATGCGGAAACGTCCGCCCCAGTCCGCGATTGAGCGCTCCGCAAGCCATGTTGCCGCACTCGTTGATGGCATCGTTGAAGGCTTGCCCGGACATCTGATCGAGCGAGACCCCATGCAGGCGAGCGAAGTGTTCGCGCGTTGCGGCGTCGGGCTCGAAGTGGATCCACATCATCAGCCGGAAGCGGTATGACGACACCACCAGCATCACCGCCAGGCTCTCGGCGATGTCGTCCATGCTGGCCACCGGAACGATGTCGGTGACGCTGTCGTCGGGCCCTGTAAAGGCGCTGCGCAGGCCCTGGTGAAGCAGCTGGTCGAATCCCTGTCGGGCGGAGTTGCTGATCATGGCTCCGCACCCTGCTGCGGGGCAAGGGTCTCCATCGCATTGCGCTGGGCCAGATCCAGCCCGACCAGCGCACCCATGATCATCTTGCCGCCAGCCTGCAGGTCCTGGAAGGTCGCCGTGGTGATCAAGTCGTTCTCGTACAGGCTCTTGCGGTAGTCGGACGAGAGGGTCTCTGCACGCGCGGCCAGACTGCGCATCTCTTCGGCGACGACGGCAAACCCACGGCCCTCCGCGCCGGCCCGCGCTGCCTCGATGGAAGCGTTGAGGGTCACGATCGTCATCTGTCGAACGATGAGCGTGAAGTCATCATTCTTGCGGTGCATGCCGCCGTTGTGGGTGAGCACGCCATCCATCGCCTCGTGCCAGCGCTCGAAGGTCTTGTCGACCTGCATCAGCTCCTGCAAGCCGCGCGCAAGCTCGCCAATCTGCGCCTGCGCCTGCCGCGATGCGCTGTGGACGGCGGCGACCTCCCGTCGAGTCTCGGCCGTCAGCCTGGCGTGCTCGGCGGCGGCGCTTCGGGCCGCGGACTCGAGGTCCCGGCAGCGATCCTCGGCCGCTTCGCGGTCCCAGTGAGCCTGCTCGAGTTGCGCGCGCAGTCGTTCGATCTCGGCCGACAACGCGGCCTTCTCGGCCACCGCTTCGGGTGAAGGATGGCGCTGCCAGGGCCAGCGGATGTTGCGCGCCTCAGCAGCCGTCGCCAGGCCTGCGGCCTGCGGCGGCGCTTCCGCCATCGCGGTGTCAGACATGTGAGACCGCCGTCTGCTGCGTTTCGACCAGGCGCACGGCCAGTTCGGCTGGCAGCGTCACGACGGTTCTGAAGGCCACGAAGCCTTCGGCGTTGTCGCTGTCTTGCAGCTCCAGCGCCACCTGCCCGCCCTCGCTTTCGACGAACGCCTTCACGGCGTCCAGGCCGACGCCACGCCCGGAGACTTCCGTCACCTGCTCTGCGGTGGAGAAGCCAGGGCGGAAGATCAACGAAGCCACCGACTGCGGGGACAGCGATTCGTCAGCGCTCACCAGGCCTGCTGCCACCGCCTTGTCGCGGATGCGCTTGAGGTTGAGGCCGCGGCCATCGTCCTGCAGCACCAGGCGAAGACCGGTGACGTCCAGTGCCGCACTGAGAGTAAGGTGACCGGCGGCGGGCTTGCCCGCGGCCTGACGTACTTCGGGCGTTTCGATGCCGTGATCCAGCGCATTGCGCAAGAGGTGCATGTAGGTGTTGCGCAGGAGACCGGCAACCTGGCTGCGCACGACCACGCCGTTGTCGTTGATGGTGACCACCGGCTGGGCCTTGCCCAACTCGCGCGCCAGCGGCGGCAACGAGTCCAGCACGCCCGACAGTGCGTCTTCGATGCGCTCGGTACCGATGCGCTTGACCGTCTGTCGTGCCTCGATCACGGCGTTCTGCAGTGACTTGCCATCATGCAGATCGGCCTGATCCAGCGTCTGGATGAGACGCTGCACCTGCTCCTTGGCCACCATGAAGAACTTGTCGACGCTGCCTCGGCGGCCCGGACCGCTCCGACCCAGCTTCTCCTGGTTGAGCGTGTCGTACTCGGTGACGATGACGCGTGCTTCGTTCAGCTCGACGTTCAGGCGCTCGGTGTCCCACTCGGCAGTGCCCTTGCGCAGTTCGTCGTAGGTTTCCTCGATGCGGTGCACCACATCAGCCAGCTGCAGCAGGCCATGCGTTCGTGCATTGCCCTTCACGGTGTGCATGTTGCGGAACAGCAGGCCCACCACATCGCTGCGTGATGCGTCGTCGGCGGCTGCCGCACCCTGGGAAATCAGGCTGGCGTTCTGCTCGACGAACTGGACCGCGCCGTCGATGAAGGTCTGGAATTTCTCTTGCGGCACGGCGAGGATTTCGCCGATCAGGGCCAGCTCGCGGCGTCCGGCCTCGGCTGCGCGCGCCAGGGCTCGCAATTCGGTGACATCGCGCAAGCACAACAGCAATCGCGTGACGTTGCCGGCTCCGTCGGTCATCGGCGCCCAGTGCAGGTCAAGCACCTTCACCGCGCCGCTGGGCAGGGTCTTCTCGATCTCGGTGGGCAGCAGGTGCGAGTTGAACTCGAAGTTCATCTCGTCCTCGCCGATGCATGCGGCGATGGAGGCGTCGGCCTGAGAAAGCGCATCGGCGCCCAGGCTGCTGCTTTCCAACAGGACGTCGTTGACGTTCTGGCCGGCAAAGCCGTCGGCCTCGAGGATGGACTTGAGCTGTTCCGAATACTCGGGATGGATGCGTCCGCCCGCCTCGATGGTCAGGATGCCCTGCGGAATCGAGTGCAGCATGGCATGGATGTCCGCCGTCTTCTGCCGCACCTGCTCGGCACTCTCCTGGATCTTCTCGATCATCTTGTTGAAGGCCACGACGGAGCGACCGACCTCGTCCATGCGCTTGACCGGCAAGCGCTGGCTGAAGTCCTGGCTGGTCGCGATGGCGGTCATCTTGTTTTCCATGGCGCCGATGGGCAGCACCACCTGCCGGTACAACAGAAAGCCCAGCAAGCCCAGACCCAGCACGGCGCCGACGCTGACCATGGTCAGCGTGGTCTGCGTGTCCTCGAGCTTGGCGTTCAGTGCCGCGATGGCGGTGTCGCGGCTGCGGGTCTTCTCGATCTGCAGCGTGTTCAGGGTTTCGCCCTGTTCACGCAAGTACTGGTCGACGGTGGCAGCGAGCGTCGCCTCGGCCAGTTCCTTCTGTCCGGCGAGCTTGAAATTGACCGTGTCGTCGATGGATGAGAAATAGTTCTGCAGGCTTTCGAGCGCGGCTTGCACCAAACCGCGCTGGGCATTGCTGTCTGCGGCGGCGAGCTGGGCCTCCAGCGCACGCTGCAACTCCGCCTTGCGCTCGACCAGATCCTTGCGGCTTTGCTCGACGCTGGCGTCGTCGGTGCCTGACACCATCGCCAGCGTGGTGATGTGCACGTCTTTCAACTGCCCCAGCAGGGCAATGGCCTTGGCGGAGCTGGGCACCACACCCTCTGTGACCGATTTCACGTCGCTGGCGCCAGAGCGAGCCTGGAAAACTGCGAATCCTCCAACGAAGCCCAGTGCCACGAAGGCCACGAGCACGAGAAAGATGATGCGTTGGCGAATATTCACTCAGTACTCCTTCAGTAAAAACTACATACGCCCTGCGGACTGCGATGAGCGCACAAATCCGATCAGCGATCACGGCTGCGCCTTGGCCAGGAATCGCTTAAGTCCCAACCTTTTCGACCGACGAGCTGCGGGCTTTAGAACATCCGAGGCGATGTCATGAAAAATTCACACTTGGGCGAATGGCTCCCTTGTCCGGCACCGGTGGCTCGAGCCCACATGTCCGGTTTGGCCCGGGAACGAGTGAGATGCGACCAAGGGCGGTGGGGACTCGCCCACGCTGCGTGAGCCAACGCGACGGTGGGTGTCCACGCCGTCAGGCGAGGGCCTTCATGCCGGGCTCAGCCCTGGAACCGATCTGGTGTCGAGCCGGGTGACTGCCACCTGGCACGCTTTGCCCCTTGAGAGCGGTGCGCTATGGCCGCTGCAGCTCGAAGGTGCGTGCGTTGATGCGCTGAAACTCACCGCGCTCGCCACTGAAATCCCAGCGTTCGATGTTGCAGCGGGCGGCTGCTGAGGTGTCGTGGCGGATCACGTTCACCGAGTTGGGTGCGTCGCGGCGCAGCCGGCTCGACAGGGCGGTGCCGGCCTGCGCGATGACGATGCGGGCGCCGCTGGCGCCCGGGGGTGTCAGCTCGGCCACATAGGGCAGGTGGATGTGCCCGCCCAGCACGACATCGGCGCCAGCCTCGGCCCACGCCGACAGCGCGGCGTCTCGGCCGCGCAGCAGGTGTTTCGCTTCCGCACCGCCTTCGACGTGCATGGGCTGGTGCACCACCACCACCCGCAATTGCTCGGGTCGCGCCTGGCGCAGCCGTGCGGCCACACGCTGCACCTGCGTGGCGTTCACTTCACCTTCAATGTGGCGCCACCAGCGCGTCGTCTTCACGCACTGCACCAGCAGCCCGGCGCTCTCGTGCACCGGCTCCAGTTCATCACCGAAGGTGCCCCGATAGCCGGTGTAAGGCGCCAGCAGCCGCGTCAGCGGGTTCAGTACCGTGAGGTCGTGGTTGCCGGGGATGCTGACGAAGGGCAGGGCGAGGCGATCGATGAAGCGCCGCGCAGCAGCGAACTGGGCCGGCCGCGCGCGCTGCGTGATGTCGCCAGAGATCACCAGCAGCTGGGGCGAGAGCTCCGCTGCCAGTGCCGCCAGCGCTTCGACGACGGGTGGTTGCTCGGTGCCGAAGTGGGTGTCGGAGATGTGCAGCAGCGTGGTCACTGCGTCTGCTGGATGCCTGCAATGGCCCACGGTCCGCCCGCGCTCGGCTTGACCAGGTGCCAGACCTCATCGAAGGCCGTCACCGGGCCGTCGGCCTCCTCGCGGATCGTGCCGTGGTAGCGAACGCTGACCACCTGACGGTCCGCCTCTTCGGCCACGTCGATCACCTCGGCGTCCACATGGGTCACGTCGGTGCGCTGCTCGCTGTGCGGGCGCTCCTGCAGGTCGAGCTTGATCGCGGCATACATCTCCGGCGTGGTGAACTGCCGCAGGTCGTTCAGGTCGGCCGTGTCGTTGGCGGCCTGCATGCGGATGAAGGTGAGCTTCGCAATGCGCTCGAACGCTTCCTGATCGAAGCCGGCGGGCAGCATCGTCGGGCGGGCGAAGGCCGCTGCGTTGGCGGCCACGGGTGGCATGGCAGCAGCAGCGCTCCAGCCTGAACCCGAGCCGCTCGCTGCGCCCGCGTTCTCGCCGGCGAATTGCAGGCCGTTGAAGCCAGGGGCGGTCTGCTTTGCCGGCGAACCACGCATGCGGCTCATCACGAATCGGATCGCCACGAAAGCGACGATGCCCAGCAGCAGCATCATGATCAGGTTGCCGAACTCGGCGCCCATGCCGAGGTGGCTCATCAGGGCGGCGATGCCCAGACCGGCTGCGAGGCCGGCGATCGGACCCATCCACGAGCGCTTGGGCGCAGCCGCCGGCGCTGCGCCAGCAGTGGGCGCGGTAGTCGGGTTGGCCTGAGCGGGCTTGGCCGGGGCCGGCGTGGGGGCTGGGGCGGGCGTGCTGCGCGGCGGCAGCTGGCGCTGCATCCCGGAATAACCGCCGCTACCGAGACGCTTGGCATCGACGCTCAGGGGCGAGAAGCCCGCCGTCAAAACCGCCACCGACAAAGCCAGGATCCAGGATTTCATCAGTTTGTCCTTTTCATGCAGGTGCCGCAGATGCGACAGATGTGCGGGCTGAAACTGTCTGTGCAAGGGGCATTGTGCTTGGCGCCGGTGCGGCCCGTCCGGCGTGTGGTCGTATTGACCGAAAAATCGGAAAAAGCGCCCGATCGCTCGCACAATGAGTCCATCGATCCCGGACGCCGCATCCTGCGGCCTCAGGCCTCGCTGGAGGAGCTGCGCTCGATGACACACGCCTTGATCGTCGATGACGATGTGGATTCGGCGTCCACCCTGAAGGCGCTGATCATGGCCGAGCACTGCACGGTCGCGGTGGTGCACAACCTGCGCGATGCCCGGCGCCAGATCGCCCTGCAGCAACCCGAGTTGGTGCTGCTCGACCTGCAACTGCCCGACGGCAACGGCATGGACCTGTTCGCCGAGCCCGAGCTGCTGGCCAATTCGGAGGTGGTGCTGATCACCGGCTACGCCTCTCTGGAGACCTCGATCCAGGCGCTGCGACTGGGTGCTGCGGACTACCTTGTGAAGCCCATCAACCTGCGCCAGCTGCAAGGTGTGCTGTCGCGGGTGACGAAGCCGGCGCTGCTCAAGGCCGAGGTCGAGACGCTGGCCGCGCAGGTGGCGCCGAGCGGCCACTTCGGCGCGCTGTGGGGCCGCGCACCGGCGATGCTGCGGCTCTATGAGCAGATCGCCCGGGTGGCGTTGACCAGCGTGACGGTGTTCATCACCGGCGAAAGCGGCAGCGGCAAGGAGGTCGTCGCGCAGACGGTGCACGATCTGAGCCGCCGCCGCAAGCAGCCGTTTCTGGCTGTCAACTGCGGTGCGATCTCGCCCAACCTGATCGAAAGCGAGATCTTCGGCCACGAGAAGGGCAGCTTCACCGGTGCCGATCGGCAGCACCTGGGATTCTTCGAGCGTGCCAGCGGCGGCACGCTGTTCCTCGACGAGATCACCGAAATGCCGATGGAGCTGCAGGTCAAGCTGCTGCGCGTGCTGGAGACGGGCTGCTTCATGCGCGTGGGCTCGGCGCAGATGCAGGCGGCCGATGTGCGGGTGCTGGCCGCCACCAACCGCCGTCCCGAGCAGGCGGTCGCCACCGGCAAGCTGCGCGAAGACCTGCTGTACCGGCTGAATGTGTTCCCGATCGAGCTGCCGCCGCTGCGCGAGCGGCTCAGCGATGTCGGTCTGCTGGCGCAGCATTTCCTGAACGCTTTTGGTGTCCAGGAAGGACAGGCCAAGCATTTCACTTCGGCCGCACTCGATCGGCTCCTGCAATATCGCTGGCCCGGCAATGTGCGTGAGCTGCGCAATGCGGTGCAGCGCGCCTATGTGATGGCGGCGGGCGATGTGATCGACCCGCAATGGTTGCCGCAGCCTTCGCCGCTGACCGAGCCGACCGGCAGCGCTCAGGCGGCGGCGATGCCCACAGCCGCGCGACGAACCGCTTCGGCGTCCGACGATGCGTTCGAGCAGGAGTCGGTCACGCTGTCCATCGGCACCTCGCTGGCGACGGCCGAGCGCACGCTGATCCTCGCCACGCTGCGCCACCACCACCACCAGAAGGAGCGCACGGCAGCGGCGCTGGGCATCAGCCTGAAGACGCTTTACAACCGCTTGAAGGAATACGCCGCCGACGGCCTGGACCACGCGGCGCATTGACGCCCACGCCGAGCCGAAAGCTTGCAACTCTGACTTCAGCCTGCCAGCGCTGAAGTGCTTTCCCCCAGTGGAAACCGACGGTGGCGGTCGGCCAGGATCAGCGGCGTCACCGCCTCCCAGCCGGCGCAGCGGCTGTGCGGCGTGCGTAGCGGCGAGCGGCGCCATTCGGTCTCGCGCCCGGCGTCCAGCAGCAGCGCGCGACAGCCCGCGCGGCGCCCGGCCTCGATGTCGTCGAGCGTGTCACCGACCATCCAGGACGCTGCCAGGTCGATGCGGTGGGCACGCGCCGCGCGGATCAGCATGCCCGGGGCCGGTGTGCGGCACAGGCAAGCGGGCTGGCCTTCGGCTGTCGGTGTGTGCGGGCACACCACGTAGTCGGTCAGCGTGATGCCTGCAGCCTCGCTCAGGTGACGCTCCAGCGCTGCTTGCAACCGCGAGAACTCCCAGCGGGTGAAGCGCCCGAGCGACAGGCCGCTCTGGTTGGTCACCACGATCAAGGCCAGTCCGGTCGCCGCAAGCGCGCCCAGTGACTCGCAGGCGCCGGCCCGAAAGCGCAACTTCGTCGGGTCGGCGTTGGGTGGTTGGGGATCGAGCAGGGCGCCGTCCTGGTCGATGAACACTGCCGCCCGTGCCGCAACGGGGCTGCGGGCCACCGTGGGGATGCTCGGGCGGGCGATCGTGTCGTGCGTGGAGGCGGTGCGTGGCATGAGGCCGTCGTGGCAATCGGCGTACCGGGCACGACAAGCGCCGCAAGGCGTGGCGGCGGGAACGCCGATTGCCGCGCTGCAGGCCTTCTCCTGCTGCACGCCCCGACCTTGATGCCTACCCCCAAACTTCTGCATGCCTTGGCGAGGCGTGTGCGATACCGGCTGATGGCTGTTGGCCTTGCCCTCATCACCGCATCGGCCACCGCTGCACCGGTGGTGGCGCTGACCAGCGATGCGCGCGAGTTGGTCGGCCACGTCAGGCTCTCGAACGACCACCGGGGTGCGCCGTTTCTGGTGCTCGACAAGCGAGCCGCCCGCCTCTGGGTGTTTGATGCGCAGGCGCGGCTGCTGGGCAGCGCGCCGGTGCTGGTTGGCCTGGCCGTGGGCGACGACACCGTGCCCGGCGTGGCCGAACTGCCGCTGTCCGAGATCGTCGATGCTGCACGCACCACACCCGCGGGCCGTTTCGTGATGGAGCCCGGGCGCAATCTGCATGGTGACGACATCCTGTGGATCGACTACGCGGCGGCCGTGTCGATGCACCGTGTGCGCTCGGTGAACGCGGGCGAACGCCGCCTGGCCCGGCTGGCCTCGCCCCGCGCGGCCGACCGACGCATTTCCTACGGCTGCATCAATGTGCCGATTGCCTTCTTCAACCGTGTGCTGATGCCTTTTTTCGCCGAGTCCCGCGCCATCGCTTACGTGCTGCCGGAGACGCGGCCGATGGCCGCAGTCTTCCCATTCATGGCGCCGCCGTTTCCGATCGCCGAGTCGCGCTGAACCGCTCGTCGCACGTGCGCGGTGCGCTCAGGCTCGCCAGCGGCGAAGGAGCGCCTTGCGGCGACCTTCGCCGCAAGGCTCAACCGCGGTCGCGACGTGCCGGGCGGGCCATGGGTGCCGGTGCTGCCATGGGCGTAGGTGTTGCCATCGGCATTGGTGTCGCCATCGGCGCGGGTGCCGCCATGCGCTCGGTCTTCATGTCGGCAGAAGGCATTGCGGTGGTCGACGGGCTGCCATTGACCATCGAATCCGATGCCGGGGTCGGATTGCGCATCGTGCGGCTCGACCCCGTGCCGGTACCGGGTGTCTGCTCGCCATGGGCCGAGTTCGGCTCCCCATCGATCGGCCGAATCTGCAGCGGGTTCGGGCTCGTGGTGGAGTTCATCCTGCCTGGCACCGATGGCGCCGTGTCGTCACCGCTTTGTGCGCCTGCCAGGCCTGTGGCCACGAGCAGCGCCGCGGCAATTGCCGTCTTGTGATGGATGGTGTGATGCATGAGGGTGTCTCCAAGTGAGTGAACGCGTCGCGGGTCGCCGCCGGAAGTCGGCGGCGTGCAACGTCGTACGCACATGGGGCAAGCGGTGTTCCTGTTGGCAGGTGTCGAAGATGTTGCCGCTGCCCGAGCGAGGGGGAACACCGCTTGCCGTCCCAGACTGAAGGGTGACACTGTCAGTTCGCCCGAAATGAAGGCAGGCCATGAACACCCCGACTCCATCCGGCGCTGCCGACCCTGCGGTGCCGACAGACGCATCCAGCCAGGATCAGACGATGCGATGGCACGCTGGAACGCTCGCAGATGACGACCTGTCTGCTCTCGAAGGCGATGATCCAGACGCTGGATTTGTTTTTCTCGAACCCAAGGCATCCAGCCAGAGCGAGGACAGCGGGTCGGTGCAGCCAACTGGGTGACCGCGCCGGCACCCCGCCGCTTTGCCGGGGGCACCGGGTTCACGGGTGCACAGCAGTGCCCTCGATCGCGTCATGCAGCGCGGCGACCAGTTCGGACGGCTGACACGGTTTGTCCAGCACGACGAAGTCTTCCCCGGCCAGGGTTTGCGCCGCATAGCCGCTGATCAGCACCACGGGCAAATTGGGGCAGGCGTCTCGCAGCACGCGCGCCAGACCCAGACCGTCCATGCCTCCGGGCATCTTGATGTCCGACAGCACCACATCGAAAGCGGGTTCGTCGGCGATCAGGCGCAGCGCGCCTTGCGGATCGACGACGCGACGCACCTCGCAGCCCAGCCGGCTGAGCAGCGCCTCGGTCACTTCGGCCAGGTCGTCGTTGTCTTCCACCAGCAGCAATCGCGCGCCGTCGATCGAGGGCGCAGGGCTGTCGGGCTCCGCTGCGCCCAGGGGCGCCGCAGCGTCCTCGCAGGCAGGTAGCAGCAGCGACACGGTGGTGCCCAGTCCCTCGGTGCTGGTCAGCCGCGCGGTGCCGCCCGCCTGTACGCAGAAGCCCATCACCTGGGCCAGACTCAGTCCTGTGCCCTGACCGGATTCCTTGGTGGTAAAGAAGGGCTCGAAAACACGCCCCGCCACCTCGTCGTCGATGCCCAGGCCATCGTCGCTGACGGTGATCAGCACATAGTCGCCGTCCGGCAGATCGGGCACCTCATCGTCGTGCGCGCGTCTTGCCTGCAGGCGCAGGTGCCCACCCAGGGGCATGGCGTCGCGCGCATTCAGGCTCAGATTGGTCAGCGCGAGCTCGAGTTCATGGGCGTCCACGCGGACCAGGGGTGTGCCCGGCGCCACCGCCACCGTGACCTCGGTGCGTGCGCCCGTCACCGTTTGCAGCAGATCCCGCAACTCATGCAGTGCGCCCGCCAGATCAATCGGCCTGGCACACCCCGGCTGCTGCGCTGCGAAGCGCAGCAGCTGCTTTGTCAGACGGCTGCCGACGGCCACGGCCCGCAAGGTGGCGGCCAACGGTGCCTGCAGTTCGGCAGCGGCGGACTGGCGTTGCATCAGGTGAGCGCTGTTGCTGATCACGCCCAGCAGGTTGTTGAAATCGTGCGCGACGCCGCCGGTCAGGCGCCCCAGCGCCTCGATGTGCTGGCTGCGCGAAATGCGCTGCTCGGCCTCGCGCGTGCGGGTCAAGGCTGCGGCGACCTCGAGCTCGAGCTTGCTGCGTGAGCTGCGCAATCCGTCGGCGGCCTGGGTCAGTGCCGCAGCGACTTCGTTGCATTCCGCGATGCCAGTGGTGTGTGTCGCCACCAACTCGCCGGCCTGCATGCGGTCTGCGGCCTGCTTCAGAGAGTGCAGCGGCGCGGTGATACGGGCTGCCATCCAGAACGCCGCCCACACCGCCAAGCCCAGCAGCAGCAGCGAACCGGCCGCCACCTTCTGCACCGCTTGCTGCTCGGCGGCGTCGTTGTCGATGACGAACCAAACGACCGCCAGCACGCCCGGCACCCAGACCGACATGACGAGCAGCAACAGGCGGGAGCGGATGGAAAGGGTCATCGAAGCGTTGCCGAATGTGAATCAACGTGCCACGCGAGCATGTCCCAGCGAGCGGGCCGGTTCTTGCAGGCGTCGCAAGGCGTGCCTCAAGTCGTTCCACATGGCAATTGTCGTTCCCGGCCTGCACGCCAACGCTGCGCGTGCAGGTATTTCTCGTGCGCTCAGCGTGCGGCCAGGTGTCCTTCGGCGTCCGAGAACAGCACTTCCACGCGACGGTTGCGCTGCCGGCCCGCGGCGCTGCCGTTGTCGGCGACCGGATTGGCCTCGCCCCAGGCGCGCACCTCGATGCGGTCGGCCGAGATGCCGCCGTTCATCAGCTCACGCTGGAAGGTTTGAGCCCGGCGCTCCGACAGCTTCATGTTCATCTCTTCTCCGCCGACGCTGTCGGTGAAGCCCTCGATCAGCACCCTGCGTTCGGGGTGACGGATCAGCACCTGCACCAGTTGCGCCACGCTGCGCTGAGCGCCCGGTTGCAGGGTGGACTTGCCGGTGTCGAACAGCACGTCACTCAGCGTTACCACCATGCCGCGGTCGGTCTTCTGGGCCTTCAGGTCGGCCAGATCGCGTTCGAGCCCTTCGGCGCGGCCGGATTGCTTGAGCGCCAGCAGTCTCGCGGCGTCGGCCTGGTCCCGCGATATCTGCGAGTCGGTCTGTGCGTTGCGCGCAGCGGTCTGCGCATCGCGCGCATCGGCTTGAGCCGCGCGGGCGCTGGCGGTCGCCACATCCGCCTCGCTGGTGCGGGCCTGCAGCCGGACCTTTTCGCGCTCCGCAGTGAACTGCTGCACGCGCTCGTCGGACTGCGCCTGAATACCGATCGCCAACGCGATGTCGGCGCGCTTGCGCGCCAGATAGGCGAGGTGTCGCGTCTGCTCCACATCGCGATCTGCGGCCCAGGCGGCGTCGGCGCGGGTCATCGCCTGCTGGGCGCTCTGCAACTCGACGGCGCCGCTGCGCGCGACGTAGGGGTTGCCGTTCGCCTGGTCCAGCGAGCTGCGCGCGGCGACCAGGTCGGGATTCGGGCCGGGGGTGGTCTGGCAGGCAGCAAGTGTCAGCAGCGTGGCGGTGGCAATCAGGGTTCGGGTGGTGTTCATGGTGTGTTCCGGAAGTTCATGCAAAGGTCAGGGCATCGGGCGGGGGGCTTGCTTCGCCGCCGCGCGGTTGAGTTCGTCGCGCAGCGTCTGCAGACCGGTCTCCAACTCGGCGACCGCGAGTCGTGAGCGTTCGGTGCCGGCCTTGGCGCGGGCGAGCTGGGCATCGACATCCGCCTGCTCGGCCATGCGCATCGCAGCCCGGTCGTCGCCAGCGGCGGCCAGCGCACGAGCCTTCTCCAGCTTGCTGCGCGCTTCGTTCAGATCGACGGCGTCGAGCTCCGGCGCGCCGGCCGAGCGGGCGGCTTCCACCGAAGCGGCGCCCGCGGCAATCGACGGTGCCGCCGAGGGCGTGCTGCCGCAGCTGGCCAGGGCGATGGCGCAGGTGGCCAGCACGGTGGTGAGGATCAGTGTCTTCATGCGATGTCTCCAGGGAGTGTTCAAAGGGTTGTGTCTTCGCTGGGGCAATCGACGCGCCCGGGTCACCAACGGGCCGGGCAGGATCGGCATTTGCCGTCCGTCGGCATTCGCATGTCCGGTGGTGTCCTCTCCAGGGCGGCGCAGTTGCAGGCGCAGGTCGAGATGGAACTTTTCTACCCGGCGCTGGACGCCAATGCGCTGGACCTCGACACGCTCGGCGCCCGCATGGCCGTGCGCCGCGGTGAGTTGCCGGGCGAGCAGGGCTCGGACTGAGCAGCCCCGGGCCTTGTCCGCCTCGACTCAGGCGGGCTGCTGCGTGCTGGCCTCGACCGGCACGGGCGCGAGAGGCAGCGTGACGACGAATTCGCTGCCCATTCCCTTGCCGCCGCTGTGTGCCGTGACGGTTCCGCCATGCGCCTTCACCAGTTCTTCCACCACCGTCAGGCCCAGCCCCAGCCCGTTGGTGTTGAACTTGTGGGCATCCTCGTCCTGCATGAACGGCTCGAAGATGTGCGGGAGGGCTCGCTCAGGGATGCCAATGCCGTTGTCGCGCACCGTCAGCACCACCGCGTCGACGCTGCGGCTCATCGACAACACGATCTCGCCCGAAATCGGCGTGTACTTCGATGCGTTGTCCAGCAGGTTGCGCAGCACCTGCGCCAGCCGTACCGGGTCGCAGTTCAACGCCAACTCGCCCGGCTGCACATGCACCAGGAAGTGTTGCAGCCGGGTGTCGATCGCCGGACGGCTGGCCTCGACCACGTCGTTGATCAGGGTGATCAGATTCACCTCACTGAGCTCCAGCCGCAGCTTGCTGCCTTGCGCACGCGACACATCGAGCAGGTCACTGACCAGCCGTGACATCTGTGCCGCCTGTCGTTCGATCACTGCATTTATCCGCGGCAGCGGAGGTGGAATGTCTTCGCTGGCGATCAGCGCGGATGCGTTGCGGATCGCCGTCAACGGCGAACGCAGCTCGTGAACCGCTTGTGCCATTCGCAGGTTGTGCCGCTTCAGTGCCTCCTCGGCAGCGTCCTGCAGCCGTTTTGCATCGAGTGCGCCGAGCAGCAACTGCTCGTTGGCCTCCTGGAGCAATTGGTGCCGCTCCACATGCGCGTTGATGGCCTCCTGAAAACTTGTCACGGGCAGGCGCAGCGACTCGGGAAAGGCGAATTGCAATGCGTGGCCGGAAACAGGATCGGAAGGCTTCGACACCGCATAGCCCAAGCCCCGCCGCTTTGCCTCGTACATGGCGGCGTCGGCCGCGTCGATCAGCGTGGTCACATCTTCACCATCGTCGGGGTACACGCTGATGCCGATGCTCGCGCTCATGCGCAGCACATGTCCGGCGAGTTGCGTCGGCACCGCGAGCGCGGCATTGATCTTGTCGGCAATGGCGCCGGCATCGCTGGCGTGCGCCACATCGTCGAGCAGGATCAGGAATTCATCGCCCCCATAGCGACTGACGGTGTCCGAAGCACGCACGACCGAAACCATGCAACGGGCGGCCAATTGCAAAACCTGATCGCCGAAGTGGTGCCCCAGCGCGTCGTTGACCTGCTTGAAGTTGTTCAGGTCGACAAACAGCACCGCCATGCGGCGATTGCGGCGACGCCCCCCGGCGATGGCCTGGGTGAAACGGTCGAGGAACAGCATCCGGTTGGGCAGCTGTGTCAGTGCATCGAGCGCGGCCACCCGCGACATCTCCAGCATCGAACGCATCGCCTCGTCGGAATCGACCTTCGACTGCATCAGCGCCAGCACGAGCTGCTCGTTGGCTTCCAGCAGATCGGAGGCCTTGCTGGAGTCGGCCGCACGGGTTCGTGCATCAGCCGTGTCGTCCCGCAGCGACTGCAGTGCCCTGAGCGCCTTGTCGGCCTCAGCGCGCAGTTCAAGCAACTCGAGCCTGGCGCGGACCAGCTCTGCGCTGTCGGCATTGCCGTGACCTGGATCGTTCATGGGTTCACTCCGGCTGCCATGCTTCAGAGAAGCCCGCGCTCGGGATCGGAGCGAGTCAGCCCCGCCACGGCCTTTCGGGTCGGTCGACCGCCGAGCAGCCCTTCGTGGTCGACGAGCTTGCTGCCAATGTGAATGCCGTCGTCTTCGATGTGGAACTCGCGCAGTTCGTCGGAATGCGCGCTGGCGCGCACCTTCACCACCGCCATCACGCGACGCAGGCGGCTGTCAACCTCGATGTAGCGCTGCACGATGATCGCGTCGGTCAGGAACGCGGTGCCATAGGGGCTGAAGCGCAGGTCGGTGTAGCGATCCTCGAGCTCGGAGGTCATCAGCATCGTCACGCCGGCACCGGCCATCGCCTTCACCAGTCGCGACATCGACTCGCGGAAGTCCTCGCGGAAGGTCGGCGCCACCGACAGCTCGAAGCTGGAGAGCGAATCGATGACGACGCGCGTGGCCTTCAGCCGGCGGATCTCGCCGAGAAGCAGCATCACGATCTCGTCGATCGACAGATCGGGCGCGCGGCTGTCCACCACGCCGACCTGACCGCTGGCGATCAGCTCCGTGACCAGCCGGTTGCGTGAGCGGTTCGGGTGCTGCTCGAACACCGCGATGACGCCGGTCTCCCCAAGCCGGGCGCCTTCAGCGAGGAACGCAGCTGCGAGGATGCTCTTGCCCGAACCGGATGGTCCGGCGACCAGCAGCGAATAGCCCCGTGGCAGTCCGCCGCCCATCATCTCGTCGAGGTGCGGCACGCCCATGGGCACACGTGAATTCGACGTTGCGGGCGAAGTGGGTGATGAAGCGGGCGGTGTCGCGGGCGGCATCGAACCGGGCTGCGCCTCGCCCGGCGGCAACGCGGTGATCGGCGCGAAAACACGCACGCCGCTCGGGTCGATGCGAAAGGTGTGCAGCCCGGGCAGCGTGGGCTGGCCGCGCATCTTCATGATCTCCATCTTGCGCACCACCGAATTGCGCATCACGCTCTGGCGCAACCAGATCAGGCCGTCGGCCACGGTGAACACCGGGTTCGCATCGGTTTCGTCGAAGTACTCCCCGATCAGGAAGGTGGTGGCCTGCCAACTGGTCATCAGCATGCCGAGTTGCTGCACGAACGACTGCAGATTCGTGCGCGGATCATGCGCGGTCTGCTGGGCAGCGTTGGCCAGCACCACCGAGCGGAACGAGTCGACGAACACCAGCGACGGGCCGTGGGTGGTCACTTCTTCGACGATTCGGCGCAGCACCCGGTCGAGATCGCCGGCCATGGCTTCTTCGGACAGGTTGATGAAGCGGATCGCGCGCGTCACCGCCTCGGTGTCGAAGAAATCGAACTGCTGCTGGTAGCGAAGCATCTTCAGCGGCGGCTCGCCCAGCACGGTGAAGTACAGCGCAGGACGTTCGGGCGTTGCCAGCGCAAACATGATCTGGTGAGCGAGCGTGGTCTTGCCGCAGCCGGGCTGCCCGGCGATCAGGTTGAACGAGAACTCCGGCAGCCCACCGCCGAGCACCTCATCCAGCCCCGGCACACCGGTGCTCAGGCGGTTGATGGTCACTTTGGTGTTCATGGCTTGGGATCCTTGGCAGCGGAGTCGCTCGACGTGGCGACCCACACAGGGCGCATCAGTCGCTCGGTCAACGAGGGCCCGACCACGCTGGACAACAGATCGTGGAAGGTGCTGAATAGCGTGGTGGCGCCAGCCAGGGCAGCGGCGGCGCTCTGCTGGCAAAGCAGTGGGGTCAGCTCGGAGAAGTCAGCAGCTGCTGGTGCGACGTCATCAGCCACGCTCAGCCACGGGTGGGATTGCGCGGTGACGTGGATGCTGCGCTTGTAGAGCGCAGCCAAACCGCGTTTGCCGATGATCGGTACCAACACCGCATCAATCCCGCTCCAGGTGACGAAGACGGCGTCTGCAATCTGTGCGCTATCGGCGCTCGGCGGGACCCTGCTCGCGAAATGGGTTGCTACCGAAACGCCCAACGGGTTTTCCGTGGACATCGTCAGCAATCTTTCTGTTCGTGGGCTTTGATAGTAAGCGTCGTTCCCGCGATCGGGAACAAAAATGTGTCACGGTTTGGTCCACGGCAAGCGGTGTGCCGCGACGCACGAACTCCGACTTGCTTTTCGGGAAGGGCGCGTGACCAGCGCAAATCGGCAAGATTTACCGCAAGGCTCTCCGCATCGGTAAACGCGATGCGGCCGGGGCCCTTGCTCACTGCGGCGCGCTCCCGCATCACAGTCCAAACACCGGGCGTGCAGGCTGTTTGGGCGACGAGGGCTGCGCTTGGCCTCGGCACGGCACGGGGGTTGCGATCAGAGACACCAAAGACGAGCCAAACGGCCGGTCTCTCAACATTTCTTCAGGAGTCGCCCGGTGTCATCGCTGCATTTCTTGGCCGACACGCGACACGCACAGACGCTGTCGCCGCGCTTTCAGCATGCGGTGCGTCTGCTGCAGCTGTCGTCGATGGACTTCGCCGCGACGGTGCGCGATGTGTTGGGCCAGAACCCGTTCCTCGAGCTCGAAGAGGGCCTGTCCGACGGTGAAGGTTCAGGCGACGATGGCGAGGCTGCCAGCAGCGACGACGAGCGTGTCGAGGTGGACGCGCCATATGAAGACAACACGCTGTCCGCCGCCATGGACGGGATGTCCGATGAGCGGGGTGACGACCGCGAGCTGTGGCAGGTCGATGCGCCGTCGTCGCAGCGGCCAGCGGGTGATGGCGATCTGTCGGCGCTGGACATGATGGCGGTCGAAACGCCGTTGAATGCGCACCTCAACGCCCAGCTCGATCTGCAGCCCTTGGCCACCCGCGAGCGGTGGCTCGCGCGCACGATCGTCGAATCGCTCGATGACGACGGCTACCTGCGTGCATCGCTGGCTGAACTGTGCGAGCTGTGCGAGTTGAACCCGCCGATCCAGCTGCCTGAGATGCAGGCGGCATTGGCGCGTGTGCAGGCGCTGGACCCGGCGGGTGTGGCGGCGTGCAGTGTGGCCGAGTGCCTTCGGCTGCAACTGCCATCGATCGAATGCCCGCAGGTGCGCGCACTGGCTGAGCGCGTGGTGAGCCAGCACCTGGCGCTGCTGGCGGCACGCGATGTCACTGCGCTGGCGCGCTCGCTCGGCGAGCCCGTGTTGCGGGTGCAGCAGGTGTGTGATCGCATTCGTCGACTCGATCCACGGCCGGGCTGGCGATTCAGCTCGACGCGCATTGCCTACGTGGTGCCCGATGTGGTGGTGAAGAAGGTTCGCGGCGAATGGCGGGTGCACTTGAACCCGTCGGTGATCCCTCGCGTTCGCCTGAATCAGGTGTATGCCGACCTGTTCAAGCGCCACCGCAGCCCCTCCCACGCCGACATGGCGAGTCAGTTGCAGGAAGCGCGGTGGACCGTCAAGAACGTCGAGCAGCGCTTTTCGACCATCCTCGACGTCGCCGAAGCGATCGTCAGGCGGCAGCGGAATTTCCTCGAGTTCGGACCGATGGCGATGAAGCCCCTGGGCCTGAAGGAGATCGCCGACGAACTTGGCATCCACGAATCGACCGTCTCGCGGGTGACCAACAACAAGTTCGTCGCCACACCCAGCGGCGTGTTCGAGCTGAAGCACTTCTTCTCCAGGGCGATGGTCACGGCCAATGGCAGCACGTGCTCCGGCACAGCGATCCGCGGTTTGCTCAAGGACATGATCGCTGCAGAGGCACCGGAGTCACCGCTGTCCGACGCCGAGATCACGCGGCAACTGGCGCAGCAGGGCCTGGTGGTCGCCCGTCGCACCGTCACCAAGTACCGGCAGTTGCTGCGCATCGATGCGGTCGAGCGCCGGCGGCGGCAGGCCTGACCGTGCGGTGGGTGCTTCATGCGGCATGTCGCTTGCCAATGGTTACATCGACAGCGGTACCGAGCCCTTGCTGCCGCGTCGGATGGTTTGCCTTGCCTTGAACCCTGGAGTACCCCAATGAACACCGAGATGGATCTGATCAAGCGCTGGCCGCAGCCGGTCACGCTGGACATCGCGGTTCACTACGAACGCAGCGCGCCTGACCGGCGTACCTATCGCCTTGCGCCCATTGATCGCACGACGCTGGTTCGGGTGATGACGCCGCAGCACCGGGGGGCGCCGCTTGAACTGCAGCGAATGAACTGGTCGCAGTTGCCGGGCCGCACGCTGTACCTGCGCAGCCTCGGTGTGCTGGCGGTTCATCTGTTTGGCGCCGCGGAGATGCCGCCGCGTGCGCGCGGCACACCGCCGTGGCAACACATCAGCGCCGGCATCTCGACCGATCAGAGCGCTGCCCACCAGATCTACTTCGAACTGGATGTGGTTGACGATGCGCAGGCGGTGCTGCGGTACCGCTGCTCGGAAACTCAGCCGCCGGTCCGGCGGGTGATCGCGCTCGATGTGCTCGACGCTGATCCGCTTCGCGCGCTGTTGCGCATTGGCATGGCACGGGTCCGACCGGTCCTGATGAGCAATGCAATGCCAGCACGCTCTGCGCCGCATCCCAGGCACGTTCGCGTGGCGCCTGAGCTGGCGCAGCAGGCGTGACCCGCTCCCTGTATCAGCTGCTGCCATGATCGCGGTGATCATTTCGGCACGCAACGACGAGGCGCACCTCGGTACCTGCCTGCGGTCGGTGCGCGAGGCCTCGCGCCGACGCCGCCTGGGCGGCGAGGCGGTGCTGAGGCTGGTCGTGCTCGACACCTGTACCGACGGCAGCGCGGCCATCGCCCGCGATGGCGGTGCGCACACGCTGAGGCTGCAGACGGGCAACATCGGGGCGGCGAGGGCGCAGGGCGCGCAGTGGGCTGTCGACCGCAGCGCGCGTTGGCTGGCGTTCACCGATGCCGAGTCTGTCGTGGCCCCCGACTGGCTGTCGATCCAGGTGGCGCTCGGCGCCGACGTGGTTTGCGGGACGGTCGGTGTGCGGGACTGGGGCCAGGACGGCGAACGCATGCGTCGCCACTACGACGCCCACTACACCGATGCCGATGGACACCAGCACATCCACGGTGCCAATCTGGGTGTGAGCGCTGATGCCTATCGCCGTGCAGGCGGCTTCCATCCGATGGCGATCAGCGACGATGTGGCGTTGGTGCGCGCGCTGCAGGCCAGCGGGGCGACCATCGCCTGGTCGGCGGCGCCCCGGGTATCGACCAGCGCGCAGCGCCTGTTCAGCGCACCAGCCGGCTTCGGCGTGACCGCGCAGTGCATCGATGCCGAGAACCGCGCCTTTGCCAAGGGGGCCGTGGCGTGAATGCGATGCCCACGCTCAGCAGTGAAGCCGCCGACACGCTGCTGCCCGGACCGCTTCGCCGGAACCCGACGCTGGTGCGCCTGCGCGCCTGCCTGCTGGCGCAACGGCCTGAGCGTGGCGCGGTGGATGAGGTCTGCAGCCGCCTGCTGACCGCTGCGAGCGCGGACGCGGATGATCTGGCCACGACCGGCCCGACGGTGCCTTCGGGCGCCCGGTCAGGCTGAGGGATCCGATACCGATCCTGCAGGGTGGGCCCGATCGCTCGCCAGATTCGACGCCACCCTCTTTGGGCCGGCATGTCGTTTGCCCTGATCAGGCATGAAGTGCCATTACCAAACCCCTCCTGCCCGCTTTGCGATGCCCGTCCCGTTGCGCAGTGCAGCGTTGGACATCAGCCAAAGTGCCCACAAGAATCGCCTGCTGGCGCGGCTGCCTGATGAGGCGTGGCAGCGCTGGCTTCCGCAGCTCGAGTGGGTCGATTTTCAGCAGGGACAGGTATTGCACGAGTCGGGCACCTTGCCCAGCCACGCGTACTTCCCGACCACGGCCATCCTGTCGCTGCTCAACGTGACGCAGGATGGCGCCTCGACCGAAATCGCCGCTGTCGGCAATGAGGGGTTGGTCGGGGTGTCGCTGTTCTTGGGCGGTGTCTCGACCTGCAGCCGTGCCGTGGTTCAAAGCGCTGGCTTCGGGCTGCGGCTGAGGGCGCCGGCGATGCGGGCCGAGTTCGAGCGGTCCTCCGAGGTGATGCAGGTGCTGCTGCGCTACACCCAGGCACTGATGACGCAGATGGGCCAAACGGCGGTGTGCAACCGCCACCATTCGATCGACCAGCAACTGTGCCGCTGCCTGCTGTTGAACCTCGATCGGCTGGGAGGCAACGAGATCGTCATGACCCACGAGCTGATCGCTGGCACGCTGGGCGTGCGCCGCGAGGGGGTCACCGAAACGGCACTCAAGCTGCAGGCGGCCGGCTTGATCCGCTACGCGCGCGGGCACATCACCGTTCTCGATCGCCGCGGGATGGAGCGCCGATCCTGCGAGTGCTATGAGGTGGTGAGGAAGGAATACGACCGTTTGCTGACGGACAGGATGGCTGCCTGACCGGGCCCGAAGCGCTGGCTGGTGCGGTCTGAGGGAACTTCGCTGAACCGTGGCGACTCACTGCCCGGTGCACGACGGCCCGATATCATCAACCCAGCCTGTTTTGCATCAGTGCCACTGCGGCCTCCGCCGCCTCCCGAGAGCCCGCCTTTTACCGCCCATGTTGCGTCCGATCACTGCTGCCACCGCCCGATTCTTCATCGCTGCATGGGCCGCTCTGGCGGTTTCCTTCGCCCTTGCTCCCGCCGCACAAGCCCAGCTTCGGGTCGAAATGTCGGGCGTCGGCGCTTCGCAGGTGCCGATCGCGGTGGTGGGGTTTCGCAATGAGCAAGCCGTCCCGCAGCCGCTGTCGCAGATCGTGCGTGCCGACCTGGAGCGCAGCGGACTGTTTCGTGGTGTTGACGCGCCAGGCGTGCTCGACGAGACCGCCCAACCGGCGATGGCTGACTGGCGCCGCCGAGCAGCCGATGCACTCGTCGGCGGCTCGGTGACCCGACTGGCCGATGGCCGCTACGACGTGCGCTTCAAGCTGTGGGATGTCGTCAAGGGCACCGAACTGGGCGCCCAGAGCACGGTGGTGGTAGCCGCCGATCTGCGACTGGCCGCCCACCGCATCGCCGATTTCATCCACGAGAAGCTGACCGGACAGAAAGGCGTGTTCTCGACGCGCATCGCCTACGTCACCCGGATGGGCAAGCGCTACACGCTGAACATTGCCGATGCCGACGGTGAAGGCGGTCAGATCGCGCTGAACAGCGCCGAACCGATCATTTCGCCGGCGTGGTCCCCCGATGGTCGCGAGCTGGCGTATGTGTCGTTCGAGACCCAGAAAGCGGTGGTCTATGTGCAGGAGGTCGCCAGCGGCAAGCGGCGAGCGGTGGCGAACTTCCGCGGCTCGAACAGCGCGCCGGCGTGGTCGCCCGATGGCCAGACGCTGGCGGTGACGTTGTCGCGCGACGGTGGCTCGCAGATCTACCTGATGGGTCGCAACGGTGACAACGTTCGCCGCCTGACGCAAAGCATTGGCATCGATACCGAGCCGGTGTTCTCGCCCGACGGTCGCAGCATCTATTTCGTCAGCGACCGCAGCGGCGGCCCGCAGGTCTACCGCATCCCGGCCGCCGGAGGCGCTGCGGAGCGCATCACATTTGCCGGCAGCTACAACATCAGCCCGACCATCAGCCCCGACGGGCGAACCCTGGCCTACGTGTCGCGCGAAAGCAATGCCTTCCGGCTGTACGTGCAGGATCTGACTGGCGGCACGCCGATGTCCGTCAGTGACACGAGCGATGACGAGAGTCCGAGCTTTGCGCCGAACAGCCGTTCGATCATCTACGCGTCGCGCGCGCAGGGCCGCGACGTGTTGCTGACCACCTCGCTGGACGGCAAGATCAAGTCGAGACTGGTGTCGTCCATGGCCGATGTACGGGAGCCGGTCTGGGGCCCGTACGGACGTTGATGGCGGCCACCGATCGAAGCATTCCGAATCGCACCGTTTGTTGTTCCATTGCTTTTCACCGCTGATAATTTCTTAACTTGACAAGGAGTTCCCATGACCTCGAATTCGACCTCATTCCGCCCGACACAAAAGCTGCTGTGGGCTGCGCTGTGCGCGGTGGCATTGGCAGGTTGCGGCTCCAACGTGAAGCTTGACGACAAGAACGTGCCTGTCGAGTCGCGCACGGTTTCTGGCGCTGACAGCAACACCTCTGGCGCTGCCCAATCGCAGGTCACCCCGGTCGACCTGACCAAGAACGGCGGCGCTGGCGTGTTCGCCGGTACCGGCAAGGTCGTGTATTTCGACTTCGACAGCTACACGGTGCGCGATGACGCGCGCCCGGTGATCGACGCGAACGCGAAGGTGCTGGCGGCCAACAAGACGGCAAAACTGGCGGTGGAAGGCCACACCGACGAACGCGGTGGCCGCGAATACAACCTGTCGCTGGGTCAGAAGCGTGCTGAAGCGGTGGTGCGTGCGCTGACGCTGGCCGGCGCCACCGATGGCCAACTCGAGCCCACCAGCTTCGGCAAGGAGCGCCCTGCAGTTTCCGGCAGCGATGAAGCGGCTTATGCGAAGAACCGCCGCGTCGAACTGGTGACCCGCTGAGGTTGGGTTGATGAGCGCCGCGCCCGCCAGTCGGAGCAAGGGGTGGTTTGCCTGGGCGGGCGCCGCCTGCCTCATGCTGGTGCTCTCGGCGCCGGCGGCGCGGGCGGGCCTGTTCGATGACGACGAGGCGCGCCGCGCGATCCTCGACCTGCGCCAGAAGCTCGAGCAGAGCAATGAGCAGTCCCGTGCGGCCCAGGCCGAGCAGATCGGGCAGTTGCGCGCCGCTCTGGCTGACTTGAGCCGGCAAATCGACCTGATGCGCACCGAAAACGCCAGTCTGCGCGGCCAGGTCGAGCAAGTGGCGCGAGACCTTGGCCTGCTGCAGGTTCAGCTGAAGGACATGAAGCAGGATTACGACGAGCGTCTGGGTCGCATCGAGCCGCAAAAAGCCTCGGTCGACGGGCGCGAATTCATGGCTGATGCCGAGGAAATTCGGCAGTACGACGCTGCGATGGCGAAGGTTCGCAGCGGTGATTTCGCGGCAGCGGCAGCGGCGCTGGCGGTGTTCCGCAGTCGCTACCCGAGCAGTGGCTATGGTCAGTCGGTCCTGTTCTGGCTGGGCAATGCGCAGTACGGCAATCGCAGCTACGCCGACGCCATTTCGTCATTTCGCAGTTTCGCCACCAGCTATCCGGGCGATCTGCGCGCCCCCGAGGCGCTGCTGGCCATCGCGAACTGCCAGTTCGAGTTGAAAGACACGAAGGCCGCGCGCAAGGTGCTCGATGAGCTGTTCAAGACCTACCCGGACTCCGAGGCAGCGCAGGCGGGCAAGGCACGGCTGGCCGCGCTGAAGTGAATCCCGCCATGGCCATCGACGACGCGTCGGTGGCCGATCTCGAGCGCCGCTTCGGCGGTCTGCGGCGCTTGCACGGCGACGCCACCTACGAGCGGCTGCGTGCGACACGCGTCGCGGTGGTCGGGCTGGGTGGGGTGGGCTCCTGGGCTGCCGAAGCCCTGGCGCGCTGCGGTGTGGCCGAGCTGACGCTGATCGACCTCGATCATGTGTCGGAAGGCAACATCAACCGCCAGGTTCAGGCGCTCGGCCGCACGGTCGGCCAGTCCAAGGCACTGGCCTTGTGCGAACGTCTCACCGACATCCATCCGGGTTGCGTGCTGCGGCCCATCGAGGAATTCGTCGATGCCGACAACTGGCCGGTGCTGTTGACGCATCCGATCGATGCGCTGATCGATGCGTGCGATCAGGTGCGCGCGAAAGCGGCACTCGCTGCCTGGGCCATCGACACCGGTACCGCCTTCGTCAGCGTGGGCGCGGCGGGTGGCAAGCAACGCCCGCAGGCCGTCGAGGTCAGCGATCTGGCCGATGCCACCCACGACCCATTGCTGGCATCTCTGCGTCAGCGATTGCGTCAGCATCATGGCGCTGCGCGCCACGGCCCCATTGGCGTTCACTGTGTCTATTCCCGCGAGGCAGTTCGTCAACCGGAACAGGCTTGCGACACCGAAAGCAACCTGAACTGCCATGGCTACGGTTCGAGCGTGACCGTCACGGCCACCTTTGGCATGGTCGCCGCAAGTGAAGTCATGCGAACGTGGCTGAGTCGCCAAGTACCGCGTTGACCCGCGCCCTCCTCTTCAAAAGGCCCGGAAGTCGGGCTACAATTTCCGGCTGCTCCGGGGGTTGTTAGCTCAGTTGGTAGAGCAGCGGACTTTTAATCCGTAGGTCGTGGGTTCGAGTCCCGCACAACCCACCACCGGCACAAATCGTTTTCATCCGAAGGCGCCAAGCTTCGGGCTCTTAGCTCAGTTGGTAGAGCAGCGGACTCTTAATCCGTAGGTCGAGTGTTCGAGTCACTCAGGGCCCACCAGTAAAAACAACGGCTTGCCAGCAATGGCAGGCCGTTTGTCTTTTCAGGAGTGTTTTTTGCCATGCACCCTTGCGACGGGTGCAGACGCAGGGAAGCTCCCACAATATGTTTTGAGCCAGCGGCTTGCCCCTGGCCGCCACCAGAGGCCCCTCCCCATGACCACCACACTCGCCTACGCCGCGCAGAACGCCGCCGCCTCGCTTGCCCCGTTCAGCTTCGAGCGCCGCGCGCCGGGGCCGGGCGACGTGCAGATCGACATCCTCTACTGCGGCGTGTGCCACTCCGATCTGCACACCGCGCGCAACGAGTGGCAAAACACGCTCTATCCCTCGGTACCGGGCCATGAAATCGTCGGCCGTGTCAGTGCGGTCGGCGCCAAGGTCAGCCAATTCAAGGTGGGCGACATCGCTGGGGTGGGTTGCATGGTCGACAGCTGTCTCACGTGCAGCTCGTGTGGCGAAGGGCTGGAGCAGTACTGCGACAACGGCTTCACCGGCACCTACAACGGGCCGGTCTTCGGTGGCGAGAACACCTTTGGCGGCTACTCCAGCCGCATCGTGGTGAAACAGAAGTTCGTGCTCAGGATCAGCCACACGGACAATCTGGCCGCCGTGGCGCCGCTGCTGTGCGCCGGCATCACGACCTACTCGCCCCTGCGCCAATGGGACGTGCAGAAGGGCCAGAAGGTCGGCATCGTCGGCCTCGGCGGATTGGGTCACATCGGCGTCAAGATCGCGGCCGCGATGGGTGCGCACGTGGTGCTGTTCACCACCTCAGCGAGAAAGGTCGAGGACGCCAGGCGTCTGGGCGCCGCCGAGGTGGTGATCTCCACCGACGAAGCCGCGATGGCCGCTCACCAGAACTCGTTCGACTTCATCCTCAACACCGTCGCGGCACAGCACGACCTCGACCCGTTCATCGCGCTGCTCAAGCGCGATTGCACGATGACGCTGGTGGGTGCACCGGAACACCCGCATCCGGGCCCCAACGTCTTCGGCCTGATCTTCAAGCGCCGCCGGCTGGGCGGATCGCTGATCGGTGGCATCCGCGAAACGCAGGAAATGCTCGACTTCTGCGCCAAGCACGGCATCGTTGCCGACATCGAGATGATCGCGATGAAGGAGATCAACACCGCCTACGAACGCATGCTCAAAAGCGATGTGAAGTATCGCTTCGTGATCGACATCGCGACCCTGCAGACGGAACCCGCGGCGGTCTGATGGCCTGCTGAAGGGCCGCATAAACTCAGCGACGGTAAGCGCCGCCGCGTGCCAGCGTGGTGTCACCGATCGACATGTGGAGCATTGGACCTTGGCTATTCAGGCGTCACCCGAGCACTCATCCATGCCGTCATTGCCGGACCGTCCCGATGGAACGCGTCTGAATCTGGGCTGTGGATCGACGCGCAAACCGGGCTTTCTGGGCATCGACATCGGCGAGGGCAGTGCGGTCGATGTACGCATGGATGCCGTGACGTACCTGCGATCGCTGCCGCCGAACAGCGTGCAGGAGATCTACTCGAGCCACTTCCTCGAACACATCGAAGTCCGTGACCTCCATCCCTTGCTGCTCGAATTCGACCGCGTGCTGCGCCCCGGCGGCCACATCCAGGTCATCGTGCCGCACCACTCCAATCCGCACTACTACGCCGACCCGACCCACAGGACTTTTTTCGGCGTTCACACCTTCAGCTATTTCTGTGATCGTTCCTGTCTGAAACGCCGGGTGCCTCGTTACACCGAGATCGCTGGATGGTCCCTGCTCGACGTCACGCTGAGATTCCAGCCCTTCAAAAGGCTCAAGCTGTTCGGCATCAAGATCTCGCCGATCAGTGGTTTGCTGAACTGGGGTCTCAACAAGCGCATGCGGGCGATCGAAATCTTCGAATATCACTTCTGCGGCCTTTACCCCATTTATGAAATCTCCTATCGGATCGAAAAGCGCGTCGCATGACGCCATCCGGCGGTCTCCTCTTTGCAGTGCAGGCTGAGCCATCACGCCCCCAGCTTCCTGCCCAGCCATTCGCGCAGTACCAGCCGCACCCGCTCAAAGCCGGCGGACGTGGGCAGCCATGAGAGTTGCGGGATGTCGACGTTCGTCGCCAGCGCCATGGGCGCCGCTTCGATGCGGATGCCGCTGTCGGCGGCCGCTGTGTCGAACAGCGCCTTGGCGCGCTGCATGTGCCAGCCTCGGGTCACCAGCAGCACGTGGCGCACGCCGGAAGCGTGCAGCAGCTGAAGGCTGCGCGCAGCATTTTCTCGGGTGTCACGCGACTCGGCCTCGACCCAGCGCAACGGCCTGCCGTACTCTTGCGACGCGATCCGCGCGGCCACGTCTGCCTCTGCTGCGCCGGACTGGTTGCCCCAACCCGTCCCGCCGCTGAAGCCCACCGGCCAGCCGGTTTCACGGCCGAGCCACAGGCCATAGCGCAGGCTCGCCAGCGAGTACGACGACAGGTTGCTCATGCCGTACTCCGGCGCATACGGTTCGACGCCCCCGCCGAGCACCAGTATCGCGACCTCGCTGCGGCCGTTGCTGCGATTGGCCACCGCCGTGCTGGCCGCCGACCGGCCCTCGCCACGCAGCTCCGCGATGCGATCGGCTTGCAGCGCAGGGTAGGCGTTCAACAGCAGCGGCTCGATCACGCGGGCGAAGCCGGTGCAGGCGGTGAGCCACAGTCCGGCGACGCTGAGAGACACCACCAGCCAGCCCCATCCGCGGCGTGGCAGCATCAGCCGGGCGCCGATCAGAACCGCCAGCAGCAAAGGCACAGGCGGCAGCAACAACCCGGTCAACACCGGCTTCCAGGTCTCGATGCCGAGCAGGCTGATCAGACTGTGCAAAGGTGTTCCTTGGCCTCAGCGTGGAAAATCGTCATTGTGAGCGGGTGCCGGCGCATGACACGATAGGTGTCTGGGCCCGTGTCGTACAACGGGTGCTATGGCAGGAGAAAAGCAGTGAAGTGGTTGCGGCGTTTCGCGTGGGCGGGTCTGGCATTGATCGGGGTGTGGGTGCTGGCGTGGGCAATCGTGCCGCCGGTGCTGAAGTCGCAGGCGCAGCAGCGCCTCAGCGAAGTGCTCGGTCGCAGCGTGACGCTGGGCGAGGTCCGTTTCAGCCCCTGGTCGCTCGAATTGACGCTGAGCGACATCGTGATCGGTGGCGCACCCGGTGATACGAAGGCGTTGCCGCTGCTGAAGGTGGCGCGGCTGTATGTCGATGCCGACATCAGTTCCTTGTTGCGTGTTGCGCCGGTGGTCGAGGCGTTCGAAATCGATTCCCCCGAACTGCGGCTTGCGCGCACCGCGCCCGGCCACTACGACATCGACGACCTGATCGCACGCTTGCAGCCCACCTCGCCCGAGCCTCCATCGTCAGAGCCGTTGCGCTTTGCCCTGTACAACGTGAAGGTCAGCAACGCTGCGGTGTTTTTCGACGACCGTCCGGTGCAACAGCAACACCGGCTTGAAGCGCTGAATCTGGGGCTGCCGTTTCTCGCCAACCTGCCGTCGAAGATCGACGTGAAGGTCGAGCCGCGACTCGCCTTTCGCTTCAACGGCACGACGTTCGACACCGGTGCGCAGGCCACGCCGTTCGCAGAGACGCGGCAGGCCCAGCTGCAGTTCAAGATGGGCGAGCTCGACCTGAAACCCTACATCGGCTACCTGCCGGAATCCCTGCCGGTGCGCCTGCGCGGTGGCAGCGTTGCAGCGGATCTGAATCTCGATTTAGCGATGCCGGTCAATGCCGAGCCCAGCGCCACGTTGCGCGGCAGCGTCGGCCTCAACAATCTGGCGCTCGACGACACCGCCGGTGCACCGCTGCTCGAATGGAAGCGTCTGGCGGTGGCGCTGAGTGACGTCAGACCGCTGCACCGTTCGCTCTCGTTCGGCGCCATCGAACTCGACGCGCCCACCCTGCATGTCAGCCGCGACGCGGCGGGCCGCCTGAACCTGGCCTCACTCGCCGGCACACCGTCCAAGGCCGCTGCGGCGCCTGCTGCCGTGGCCTCGGCGCCCGCGGCATCGACCGCAGCTGTCTCGCCGTGGAAGGTCCAGGTGGATGCCGTGCGACTCAACGGCCTCAGTGTGCTGTGGGCCGACGCGAGCGTCTCCCCGCCGGCCGCGCTGGCGCTGCAATCCGTCGATCTGAAGGCCGGTCCCTTGGCGTACCCCTTCACCGCCGATGGCGCCGTACCGCTGAGCCTACAGGCAACGCTGGCCGGGGCTTCGGCTGGTGGGCCGGCGCAGGGGAGCGTGACGGTGGACGGCCGTGTCAATGACCGGCAGGCAGAGCTCGAGGTCAGGCTGAGCGCCCTGTCGCTGCAGGCCTTGGCGCCCTATGTCTCGCAGTCACTGCGTGCGCAGGTCAGCGGTCAACTCGCCGCGTCGGCCCAGGTGAAATGGGCGGCAGGCGACTCGCCCAGGCTCACCGTGGGCGGCGGTGAGATCACGCTCGACGAACTGCAGGTTGCCGATGCCACCGCCGCGCCCACCAAGGGGAAGGCGAGATCGAAGCCGCCCGCGATCGCGTTGAAGCAGTTCGCGGTGAAAGGTGCCGAGGTCGACGTGCTGGCGCGCAGCGTCACCCTGGCCAGTGTCAAGTTCGCACAGCCTTCGCTCGCGGTGTCGCGTGACCTCGAGGGTGTCTGGAATGTGCAGCGCTGGCTGAAGACGAGCGAACCGGCTGCTGCGCCGACCCGCCCAGTGGCCGCTGCCGCGTCGGCACCCAAGGTTGGCGCAGACTGGCGCGTCGATCTGCGTGAGTTCGGCATCGACGGTGGATCGTTGCGGGTTGACGACGCCTACGTCCTTGGCGTTCCAGAAAGCGAACCGGTCCGCATCGACGTGCGCGCCATTCAGCTGGCCGTGCAGTCCCTGACCCTGGATGGCTCGCGCACCACGGCGCCGGCCAAGGTTCAGTTCAGCGCCCGGCTGCTCGGCCCGCGCGAGATCGATCAGACGGCCAGCAAGGCCAGCGAAAAGTCGACGGCGGTGATGCTGGGCGCCGTGACCTCGGGTGTGGTGGACTGGCGCGGTCAACTCGGGTTGCAACCGTTGATGGTCAAGGGCGCGCTGAAGCTGGATCGACTTCCGGTGCAGGCATTCGAGCCCTATGTGCGTGATCGGCTGCCGGTGCGTCTGCTGCGCGCCGAGACGGGCATCAAGGCGAATGTCTCCGTCAAGGAGCTGCCAGCAGGGCTGGACATCGGCGTCACCGGCGATGTGCTGCTGGCTGACGTGCTGGTCCACAGCCGACCGGCGGCAGGCGCCAAACCTGGCCTCGGCAACACCGACGAACTGCTGAGTTGGCAGTCGTTCAAGCTCAGCGGTGTCACGCTGGCGATGGCACCCGGACGCGGTCCGGTGATCGACATCACCGAAGCGGCGCTGGCTGATTTCTATTCCCGCCTGGTCATCACGGAAGAAGGGCGGTTCAACCTGCAAGACGCGTCGGCGAACCCAGCTGTGGCGCCGGCCGATGCTGCCAGCGCGCCAGCTGTGGCGCAGGCGCCAGCGGACGTGGCGGTGACCGCTGCAGCTGCGTCCGGCGCAGCCGGGACCGAGGTCGCTCCCGTGACACCAATGCAACTGAGCATCGGCGCGACCAAGCTGACCAACGGCCGCGTCGACTTCACCGATAACTTCGTCCGCCCCAACTACAGCGCCGAGCTGACCGAGCTGAACGGAAGCCTCGGTGCCTTCCGCTCCGGCTCGCGCGACATGGCCACCTTGGAACTGCATGGCCGCGCCGCGGGTACCGCGCTGCTGGACATCTCGGGTCAATTGAACCCGACGGCCCAGCCGCTGGCGCTGAACATCCGTGCGAAGGCGACCGACCTCGAGCTGGCGCCGCTGTCGCCGTATGCCGGCAAGTACGCGGGCTACGCGATCGAGCGCGGCAAGCTCAGCATGGACGTTTCCTACGCGATCAGCGCCGACGGCCGGCTGGAGGCCAAGAACCAGGTGATCCTGAACCAGCTGACCTTCGGCGAGCGCATCGACAGTCCGAGCGCCACCAAGCTGCCGGTGCTGCTCGCGGTGGCCCTGCTGAAAGACCGGCGCGGGGTGATCGACATCAACCTCCCGATCAGCGGCTCGCTGAACGACCCGCAGTTCAGCGTCGGCGGCATCATCTTCAAGGTCATCCTCAATCTGATCGAGAAGGCGATCACCGCGCCTTTTTCGCTGATGTTCGGCGGCGGCAGTGAAGACTTGAGCGAGGTCGCCTTCGGTGTCGGGGTGCCGTACTTCACCGAGTCTGGTGTGGCTGCGCTGGACAAGGTGGCGAAGGCGCTGGCCGATCGGCCCTCGTTGAAGATGACGGTGACCGGTGTGTCCGATCCCGCCACCGAGCGCGACGGTTTTGTCCAGGCCGCGCTCAATGCACGGCTGGAGCGGGAACGCAAGAAGGAAGCGGCGCGTTCCGGAGCGGCGGCCACGGCGGCCAGTGCGCCAGCGGCGCCGGTGTTTGCTGCAGGTGAGCGGGATGAATTGCTGAAGGCGGTCTACAAGGACACGGACATCCCGGACAAGCCGCGCAATCTGGTCGGCCTGGCCAAGAGCCTGCCGCCTGCTGAGATGGAAGCCCTGTTGAAGTCGACCATCGAAGTCACGCCCGATGCGATGCGTCAGCTGGCGTTGCAGCGTGGCCTCGCGGTGCGCGATGCCCTGGTGGCCAGGGGCCTGCCGAGCGAGCGGCTCTTCGTGGCAGCACCCAAGGTGCGCAGCCCCGCTGGCGATGCCGAGGTCTGGCTGCCGAGCGCCAAGCTGTCGTTGACCAGTGATTGATGCCTTGCGCCGGCGGCGCACGGTCATGGCAGGCGTTCAGGTCCTGTCGTTGCCTGTTGCACTGGCCGTGGTGGTCGATGCGGGGGCGCAGACGGGCCCGTCAGTCACGTCGCTCGACACCGTGGTGATTTCCGGTCGGCGGACCCGAGAGCCCTCGTTCGATGTGCCAGCGGCGATATCCGCCGTCAACCGCGAAGCGATCGAGAGCGCCGGCCCGCAGGTCAGTCTGGCCGAGGTGCTCAACCAGGTGCCGGGCATCTCGGTGATGAACCGCAACAACGACGCGCAGGACCTGCAGCTGTCGATCCGCGGCTTCGGCGCCCGGTCGACATTCGGTATCCGCGGCGTCAAGGTGCTTGTCGATGGCATCCCGGCCACGATGCCCGATGGGCAGGGTCAGGTCTCGAATGTGTCGCTCGGCTCGGTCGGGCGCATTGAAGTGCTGCGTGGTCCGCTGGCGCAGCTGTACGGCAATGCCGCTGGCGGTGTGGTGCGGATCGTCACGCAAGACGATGCGCTGGTTCCGACCGCCACCGTCACGGCTGCGCGGGGCCGCTTCGGGCTGCGCAAGATCGGCGTCAAGGCCAGCACCAGCACGCCGGGCTACGGCTTGACCATCGAGGGCGCCGAGAGTCGAACCGACGGCTTTCGCCCAAACAGCGAGTCCAAGCGTCGCCAGCTCAACGCCCGCTGGCAGACACAGGCAACCGATGACACCCATCTGGCCATCGTGCTCAATGCGCTGGACCAGCCGCTGTCGAAGGACCCGCTGGGCTTGACCGCCACGCAGTTCCGCAGCCGCGACCGAGGCAGCCAGCCGGCCTACCTTGCGGCGTTGGCGCAGGATCCGCGCAAGACCGTTCGCCAGGAGCAGCTGGGTGCCACCCTCGAGCACCGCCTGGGCGAGGCGACCGAACTGTCGGCCAGCCTGTACCTCGGCTCGCGCCGTCTGGCCAATGCGCTGTCGATCCCGATCGCGGCTCAGGGCTCACCCACGTCGAGCGGCGGCATCGTGGATTTCGATCGAACCTATGGCGGCGGCACGCTGCAGGGGGCCCACCGAGTGGCACTCGGCGACGGGCGTTACCTCAAGCTGAACGCGGGCGTCGAGGTTGAAACCTACCGGGAAGACCGCCAGGGTTACGTCAACACGCGCGGCCAGCGCGGTGGCTTGAAGCGCGACGAGGTGAACACCGTGCGCAGCACGGATGTCTTCATGCAGGCGGCCTACGACCTGAGTGCGCAGTGGACGCTGACCGCCGGCGCTCGGCACAGCGATGTCAGGTTCAAGTCTGAAGACCGTTACATCACGGCGGGAAATCCGGACGACAGCGGTCGGCGCCACTTCAACGCGATCAATCCGGTCGCAGGTCTGGCCTGGAAGGCGACCCCTTCACTCAACGTTTATGCCAATGTCGGCCGCGGCTTCGAGACGCCGACCTTCAACGAGCTGTCCTACCGATCGAGTGGCCTGACGGGCCTCAACACCGCATTGAAAGCCTCGCGCAGCCGTCACGCCGAGATCGGCGGCAAGTGGAAGATTGCCGACGCGCAGCGTCTTGATGTGGCCGTGTTCGACATCCGGACCGACGACGAGATCGTCGTGGACAGCAACAGTGGTGGACGCTCGACGTTCAGAAACGCGGGGCGGACCTCGCGGCGTGGCTTCGAGGTGGCCCACCAGGCCCAGTTGGGCGACACGCTGCACAGCGTGATCAGCCTCACTGCGCTGCGGGCGCGCTTCGACGACAGCTTCATCAGCGGCTCCGGCAGCGCCGCTGCAGAGGTGCGCGCCGGCAACCGCCTGCCGGGCACGCCCAATCGCCATCTGTATGCCGAACTGGCCTGGTCCCCGAACGCCGCCTGGGGCGGCTTCACCGGCGCCGCCGAAGTCGCTCACACCGGCCGGCTGTATGTGAATGACACGAACACCGATGCCACATCCACCAGCACGGTCTTCAATCTGCGTGCCAGCTGGCGGCAACGTCTGGGTGGCTGGCAGTTCAGCGAACTGATTCGTATCGACAATGTGGCCAATCGCTACTACGCCGGTTCGGTCATCGTCAACGAAGGCAACGGCCGCTTTTTCGAGACCGCCATGCCGCGGACCTGGACGATCGGCATCACCGCCACCTATGCGTGGCAGTGAGCCCCGAAAGAATGTGCGGTGAATGCCGACCCAGGGTCTTGGATTGCTTCCGAGAATCCACATCTGCAATCGAAGGAGTTTTCCATGGCACAAGAAGTCATCACACTGGGCGGCGGTTGTTTCTGGTGCACCGAAGCGGTGTTCGAACTGGTCGATGGCGTCACGTCGGTCGAGTCCGGTTACAGCAACGGCCAGGTCGCCAAGCCGAGTTACGAACAGGTCTGCAGCGGCAGGACCGGCTGCGTCGAAGTGATCCGCGTCAACTTTGACAACGAGCGCATCAGCTTGCGTGAGGTGCTGGAGATCTTCTTCGTGATCCACGACCCGACCACGCTGAATCGCCAGGGTGCAGACACCGGTACCCAGTACCGCTCAGGGATCTACTTCCACCACCCCGACCAGCAGGCCGTGGCGCGCGAGGTGATGGCCGAGGTGGACCAGAAAGTGGCCGGCAAGCTCGTCACCGAGCTGTTGCCGGTGGCCGACTACTCGCGTGCTGAGGATTACCACCAGCACTACTTCGCCAACCACCCTAACCAGGGCTACTGCGCCATGGTGGCAGCGCCGAAGGTCGAGAAATTCCGCAAGACCTTCGCCAGCCGGGTCAAGCAGCCCGCGTGATGCCAGTGTGCATCAGGGGGCCAGCCGCTCCCTGATCCACTGTTGCGCTTCCAACCGATACCGCAGCCGGTCGTGCAGCCGCGACCGGCGGCCTTGCCAGAACTCCCAGCGGTCCGGCACCAGGCGGTAGCCGCCCCAGTGGGGCGGGCGCGGCGGGTTCAGCAGGTACTGCGCCCCGTACCTCGCCGCATTGGCGACCAGCACGCTGCGCGAGGAAATCACTTCGCTTTGCGGTGAGGCCCAGGCGCCGATGCGCGAATCCAGCGGCCGCGATGCGAAGTAGGCGTCGGACTCGGCTGCATCGACCTTCTCGACCCGGCCCTCGATCCGCACGACCCTTTCCAGCTCGACCCAATGGAACTGCAGGGCTGCCTGCGGGTGCGCCGCCAGCTCCCGGCCCTTGCGGCTGTCGTAGTTGGTGTACCAGACGATGCCCCGCGAGTCGCAGCCCTTGATCAGCACCACCCGGGTCGAGGGTCGACCGTCAGCACCGACGGTGGCCAGGGTCATCGCATTGGGCTCCGGAAGCTCGCCGCTGATCGCCTGTTGCAGCCACAACTCGAACTGCGCCAGCGGGTCGGCCAGCGAAGCGCTCTCGTCGAGTTCGGCGCGTTCGTAGCTCTTTCGGAGATCAGCAAGGTCGCTCATCGGCCGAGTATAGAAAGCAGTCGGTTCCGATGTCAGTGATGCCCCTCTGGTGCCGCAGACTCGTTGTCTGCATCCTTCGCGCCAGGAATTCAGCAGTACAGGACGCAGACGATGACCTCAGGGCCCGTGATCATTGTGTTGGCTGCCGGCCTGGGATCCCGATTTCAGGATGCCGGTCACAAGTTGAGCCAGCCCTTGGGAACCACCAGCGTGCTCGGCGCCACGCTGACTCAAGCGATGGGCAGCGGTCTGCCGCTGGTCGTGATCACCACCGAGGCCCTGGTGGCCGAAGCCGCCCGCTACGTTGCCCGCCAGGACATCGTGTTGCTCGAAGCGGCGTCACGGGCGGTCGAAGGGCGCAGCGACCTGCGCGCGGTCAATGCCCGGCTCGGCAAGGGCGCGGCGATCGCGGCAGGGGTGTCCGCACGCTCGAACGCCGACGGCTGGCTGGTGCTGCCCGCCGACATGCCCCTGGTGCAATCGGCCACCCTGCAGCAGGTGGCTGCAGCGCTGCGCGATCACACGATCGCCTACGCCCAGCTTCATGGCCAGCGCGGGCATCCGGTCGCCTTCAATGCCGAGCTTTATTCCGAGCTGATCACGCTGCAGGGCGACGAGGGCGCGCGACGCATGCTGTCGCGCTATCCGGCACACCCGGTGGAGGTCGACGACCCGGGCGTGCTGGTCGATGTCGACACCGTGGCCGATCTGGAACGGGTGCGCGGGCTGTGGGCGCCCATGGAGCCGGTGTCTCACTAGACCGCACGCTCTTGCCGCTTTGGGCATCACGCTTGCTAACAGGCATCGCGAGCGACGTGCCTTGATCCCTGGGTGCGCAGAAGCGAACCTCCGCCTGCGACACTGTGGTCTGTGGTGGTGTCGCCGCCCCGTCGAAAGCAGACCATGCCGATGAATTCCACCGTCGATCAGGTGACGCAGCGCATCCGCGAACGCAGCGCCACACTGCGCCAAGCCTATCTGGGCCGTGTGGCCGCTGCGGCGCAACGCGCCCGCAGCAGCGACCGCATGGGTTGCGCGAACGTGGCGCACGCCTTTGCGGCGATGCCGGCCGAAGACAAGCTCCGGATCGTGGCCGAACGCGCTCCACACATCGGTGTGGTGACGGCCTACAACGACATGTTGTCGGCGCACCAGCCCTACGAAGGGTTCCCGGCCCTGATTCGCGATGAAGCGCACAAGCGTGGTGCCACGGTGCAGGTGGCAGGCGGCGTGCCGGCGATGTGCGATGGCGTGACGCAGGGTCTGCCCGGCATGGAGCTCAGCCTGTTCTCGCGCGACACCATCGCCATGGGCACCGCCGTGGCGCTGACGCACGATGTGTTCGACGCCGCGCTGCTGCTTGGCGTTTGCGACAAGATCGTGCCTGGCCTGTTGATCGGGGCCCTGCATTTCGGCCACTTGCCCTGCGTCTTCGTGCCGGCGGGCCCGATGAGCACCGGTCTCAGCAACAACGCCAAGGGCAAGGTGCGCGAGCAGTTCGCGCAGGGGCTGGTCGGCCGCGACGAACTGCTGCGATCCGAGTCAGCCTCGTACCACGGCCCCGGCACGTGCACCTTCTACGGCACGGCCAACAGCAACCAGATGCTGCTCGAGGCGATGGGCCTTCATGTGCCTGGCGCCGCCTTTGTGCACCCGCACGCCGAGTTGCGTGAGACGCTGACACGCGACGCGGTTCGCACCGTGCTCGGCCTGGTCAAAGGCAGGAAGTACACGCCCATCGGCCAGCTCGTCGATGAGCGGGTGATCGTCAACGCCATGGTCGCGCTGCTGGCCACCGGCGGCTCGACCAACCACCTGATCCACTGGGTGGCCGTGGCGCGTGCGGCCGGCATCCTGATCAACTGGACCGATTTCGCCGACCTGTCGCATGCCACGCCGCTGCTGGCGCGCGTCTACCCGAACGGGAGTGCCGATGTGAACCAGTTCCAGGCCGCGGGCGGGCCGGGCTACGTGATTCGCGAGTTGATCGACGCGGGCCTGATGCATGCCGACGTCGCCACGGTGGCTGACGGTGGCCTGCGCGACTACACGCGGCTGCCGAAACGTGATGACACCGCTGCGCTGGGTTGGGTTGACCTTCCACCGTCGACCACCGTCCATCGCGACGACGACATCGTTCGCCCCGCCGCTGCGCCCTTCAGCGACCACGGGGGCCTGGCGCTGCTGACCGGCAACCTCGGCCGCGCCGTCATCAAGACCTCGGCCGTGCCGGCCGACCGGCATGTGGTCGAAGCGCCCGCGATCGTGTTCGACACCCAGGAAGCGCTGCAGGCGGCGTTCAAGGCGGGTGAGCTGGAACGCGACTTTGTCGCTGTGGTGCGATTCCAGGGCCCGCACGCGAACGGCATGCCCGAGTTGCACAAGCTGACACCACCGCTGTCGGTGCTGCAGGGCAAAGGCTTCAAGGTCGCTCTTGTGACCGACGGCCGGATGAGCGGCGCCTCGGGCAAGGTACCCGCTGCCATCCACGTCAGCCCCGAAGCGCTGGCGGGTGGTCCATTGGCCAAGGTGCGCAGCGGCGATCTGATCCGCATCGATTCGAACACCGGCACGCTGGAGGCCTTGGTCGATGCGGACACCTGGGCGGCGCGTGAGCCGGCGGTGCTGTCCGAGGAGCAGCGCGACATCAATGCCCACGGCCTCGGCCGCGAACTGTTCGGCGGCATGCGCCGCAATGTCCTGACTGCCGAAGAGGGCGCGGTGACCTGGCTTTAGTGTTGGCCCCAAGGCCACCGCAAGCGGTGACCGCCCCCCGAGGGGAGCAAAAATTCTTGGGGCGGCCCGGCGAATTTTTTTCTCACTGAGGTACATCGAATGCACAGCCTTGATCTCGCCAACTACGGCCCGGTGATCCCGGTCATCGTGCTCGACCGCATCGAAGACGCGGTACCGATGGCCCAGGCCCTGGTGGCCGGCGGCGTCAGGGTGCTGGAGGTGACGCTGCGAACGCCAGTTGCGCTGCGTTGCATGGAAGCCATCGCCCGTGCGGTGCCAGAGGCCATCGTTGGTGCCGGTACCGTGCGCAGTGCGGCCGATGCGCAGGCGGCCAGGAATGCCGGGTGCCGCTTCGCGGTCAGCCCTGGCTACCGCCACGAGATCGGTCAGGCCTGCCGCAACATCGACCTGCCCCTGTTGCCGGGTGTGGCCACGGCCAGCGAGGTCATGGCGGCGAATGCCGATGGGTATTTCTTCCTGAAGTTCTTTCCTGCCAGCGCCGCCGGCGGCGTGGCGATGCTGAAGGCATTTGCCGGGCCGTTTGGCGACGTGCACTTCTGCCCGACAGGCGGCATCACGCTGGCATCGGCGCCGCAGTTCCTGGCGCTGCCCAATGTGAAGGTGTGCGGCGGTTCGTGGCTGACACCGGCAGATGCAGTGGCGGCGGGCGATTGGGGCCGCATCACCGAACTGGCGCGTGAAGCGACGGCGTTGCGCCAGGGCTGAGCCTGGCGCCGAGGCGGCTGTCGGAGTCCGCGCTGCAGATCAGCGCTGGATCAGCTCGACCTTGTAGCCGTCTGGATCGGTGATGAACGCAATCACCGTCGAGCCGCCAGCCACCGGCCCGGCTTCGCGTGTCACGATGCCGCCACCGGCCTTGATCGCGGCGCACGCCGCATAGGCGTCGGGCACTTCGATCGCAATGTGGCCGTAGGCGTTGCCCAACTCGTAGTGATCGACGCCGTGGTTGTAGGTCAGCTCGATCTCGGCATGCTCGGGGTTGGTGCCGTAGCCGACGAAAGCCAGGCTGTACTTCTGATCTGGCCGATCCGTGGTGCGCAACAGCTTCATGCCCATCACGCGGGTGTAGAAATCGATCGATCGTTGCAGGTCGCCAACGCGCAGCATGGTGTGTAGCAGTCTCATCGCAAATGCTCGGGAAGTGGAAACACCCGATAGCCTAACGAGGTTTCAACTGACGCACCGTGGCGCAGGCGCATCAACCCGCGCGTGTGACCGTCAGGTAACAGGCCTGCACGCCGGGTGGCAGGCTCATCAGCTTGGCATCCATTCCGTCGGGCAGACGGGCATCACAGGCCAGTGCGTGCAGTGAGGCCAGGCCATGGGCACGCTTCAGCGACACGGCCAATGGCGACTGCGCTGCGGCGAGGCTGCGGGCCTCGATCTCGTCGGCCATCGCCACCAGCGGCATGCTCAGCTGCCACGGTCGCATCAGCTTGCAGAACAGCAGATCGCGGCGATCGGCCAACGCGCGAGCCATCGCGGGCGCGATCAACTGCGGTGCGGTGGGAACCTCCTGAGGGCCCAGTCCATCCAGCGCACGCAGCAGCGCCGTCCAGCCGCAGTCGTGCAGCATGCCGGCCAGGTAGCCGTCCAGCGGGTCCAGGCCTTCGGCGGCGGCCAGCGCAGAGCACAGTCGTGCCTTGAATTCGGCGTTGACCCAGATCTGTGGTGCGGCCAGCGCGGACAGCGAGGCACCTCGCACGTTGAAGATCGGCCGCAGCACCGACTTCGCGATGACGCGGCGGAGGTGGTCGGCGCCAATGGACAACACCGCCTGCGACAGATCGACGATCGGTTCGCGGCTGCCGCGGTGCGACCCATTGGCCGCCCGGATGACCTCTGCGGCCAGCACCGCGTCCTTGCCGATGCGCGCGGCGACTTCGACCGACACGTAATGATCGTCGCGCAGGCTGCGCATCAGTTGTGGCAGCACCTGCGGAGCGCGCGGCAGCAGAGCGCTGCGTCGAAGCTCTGATTGAATGACTTCGTCGAGGCGTGCCAGAACCGACAGCGCCTGTTCGTCAAGTGCGGTTGGCTGGACAGACGGCTCGATGTCCGTCTTCGGTTGAGACAGCAGCCATGCGAAAAATGGCGAAGCCACCTCGGCTGTTTCTGCGGCGAGGGCAGGCAACTCTGGAGCAGCAGCTGCTGCAGTCGACGCTCCCTCGCTGGCCACCAGCCGCGGCCGCGGTGGCGCCACGCGTCCAGCGGCAGCGCGAGAACGCCGCCACGGGCTCAGCGCCAGGGGCCATCGAAAGATCGACATGAAATGGGCTCGTACGAGCTGAAGTTCGCTTCAGTGTGGCGAACGCGCAGCCAAGCAATCTGAGGTGTTGCGGCCGATTCACCGGCCAGATCGAGGCTTGGCGCGGGGTCAGAACTGGTGCGCAGTGTCCAGCCAACCCGCCATACCCTGGGCGTTGAGTTCGATGTCCATGGCCAGCAAGCCGATCACCTGCTCGCGTGGCAGTGTGCTGCCCAGGCGCTGCAACTGCTGCAGGTAGAGCGTGGTCAGTCCGGCCGTCAGCGCCGCATGGCGCTCGGTCGGTACCAGGGCTTGCTGGCGAGTACGTTCGCCCAACTCGACCACTGCATCGAGCTGTTCGAGCAGTTCGCGGCCCAGCGCCGCGACGTTGCCAACGCAACCGTAGTGGGTCAGGTACATGCGCTGCGGTTGCCGGGCCAGCATCCTCTCGATCGATGCGCGAAGTGCCTCGGGGTCGAACTGGGTCGGTGTTGTTGTCGGAAGCAGCCACACACCCTGTGGTGTGTCGAACTCGCGATAGGACAGTCCGAAGGTGTCACCGGTGAAGAAGCCCTGGCTGCGTTCGTCCCAGACGCAGTGGTGGTGGCGTGCGTGGCCCGGCGTGTCGAGCAGCGTGAGCGGCCGGTCGGCCAACTCGATCACCATGCCATCGGCGCTGCTGACGACGCGGCTGGCTTCCACTGGCACCACCGTGCCGTAGGCGCGCAACACTTCCTCGTCGCCATACACCGCCCGCGCGCTGTCGAGCAGCACGGTGGGATTGATCAGGTGCCGCGCACCCCGTGGGTGCACCAGCAGCTGCGCCGCCGGCAATGCCGTCATCAGCGCACCGGCCCCGCCGGCATGGTCCAGGTGCACATGCGTGGGGATCACCCAGTCCACCGCGTCTCGCGCGACGCCGGCCGCATCGAGTGCCTCCAGCAGCCTCGGCACCGCCAGGCTGGTGCCGGTATCGATGAAGGCGGCACGACCCTGCTCGACCATCAGGTAGGCCGCATCGAACATCGGCCGCTGGTAGCCGGTGTCGATCACCCAGATGCCATGGTCGAGCGGGGTCGAGTGTTCAGAGCGGGAAGCCATGGGCGACGATCGGGGTTTCGGGGCGAAGCAGTGTAGGGTTCGGCATGAGCATGATCATCGTCTACGGCATCCCGAACTGCGACACCGTGAAGAAGGCGCGCGCCTGGCTGCAGGACCAGAGCGTGGCCTACACCTTCCATGACTACAAGAAGCAGGGCGTGCCGCTGCCTCAGCTCGACGCGTGGATGCGCGCGCTCGGCTGGGACGCCTTGCTGAACCGCAAGGGCACGACCTGGCGCAAGCTCGATGCAGCGCAGCAGGCGGCCGTCAGCGGCGCGGCCAGCGCGCGTGACTTGATGGTTGCGCAGCCCAGCGTGATCAAGCGCCCGGTGGTCGAGCACCCGGGCGGCGTGCTGGTCGGTTTCGACCCCGAGGCGTGGGGCAGGGCGCTCGGCTGAGCCGCCCTGCGCCGTATCGCCCGCCGGCGGCGCTCAGGCGGCCAGCAACTGCCGCAGAACGAAGGGCAGGATGCCACCGTGCTGGTAGTAATCGACCTCGATCGGCGTGTCGATGCGCAGTGTCAGTGGCACGCGCTTGTTCTTTCCATCGGCTGAGGTGATCACCAGCGTCGCGTCCTGCTGTGGCTGGATCTGGGCCGCGAGTTCGATGTCGAAGGTCTCATTGCCGGTGATGCCCAGCGTCTGCCAACTGTCCGCGCCCTTGAATTGCAGCGGCAACACGCCCATGCCGACCAGGTTGCTGCGGTGGATGCGCTCGAAGCTGCGCGCGATCACCGCCTTGATGCCCAGCAACGCGGTGCCCTTGGCCGCCCAGTCGCGCGACGAGCCGGTGCCGTATTCCTCGCCGGCGAAGATCACCGTCGGCGTGCCGGCGGCCATGTACTTCATCGCGGCGTCGTAGATGAACAGCTTCTCTCCGGAAGGTTGATGCAGCGTCACGCCGCCTTCCTCGCGCGAGCCGTCGGCACCGGCCGGGATCATCAGGTTCTTGATGCGCACATTGGCGAAGGTGCCGCGCACCATCACATCGTGGTGGCCGCGCCGCGAGCCGTAGCTGTTGAAGTCGGCCTTCAGCACCTTGTGTTCCTTCAGCCAGGCGCCGGCGGGTGAGGCTTCCTTGATCGAGCCTGCGGGCGAGATGTGGTCGGTCGTGATCGAGTCACCGAAAAGCGCCATCGCCCGCGCCCCGACCACGCCGGCCGCCGCCTGCGCCGGCTGCATCGTGAAGGCGTCGAAGAACGGTGGCTTGGCGATGTAGGTCGAGGTGGGCCAGTCGTAGACCTGGCCTGTGGCGCCATCGACCTTGCCCCACAGCTTGCCAGGGTCTGTCGCGACCTTCTCGTAGTTCTCCTTGAAGGCCTTGCCGTTCATTGCGAACTTCATGAGCGCATGGATCTCGTCGCTGCTCGGCCAGATGTCGCCGAGGTAGATGTCGCGGCCCTTTTTGCCCTTGCCCAGCGGCTCGCTCATCAGGTCCTTCAACACGGTGCCGGCGATCGCATATGCCACCACCAGCGGCGGCGACGCGAGGAAGTTGGCCTTCAGGTTCGGGTGGATGCGCGCCTCGAAATTGCGGTTGCCCGACAGCACGGCCGCACACACCAGGTCGTTCTTCGTGATCGCCTCGTTGAACTCGGGGCGCAGGTCGCCAGCGTTGCCGATGCAGGTGGTGCAGCCATAGCCGGCGAGGTAGAAGCCGAGCTTTTCCAGGTAGGGCAGCAGACCGGCTTTCTCCAGGTACTCGGTGACGATGCGCGAGCCCGGTGACAGCGAGGTCTTGATGTGCGGCTGCACCTTCAGGCCCGCCTCGACCGCCTTCTTTGCCAGCAGGCCCGCGGCCAGCAGCACGCTTGGGTTCGAGGTGTTGGTGCAGGAGGTGATGGCGGCGATCAACACGTCGCCGTTGCCGATCGAGATGTCGCCAACCTTGTGCTGTTCCGACGCAGCGCTGGACTGCGCCGCTTCGAGTGTCGAGCGGCTGCCGACCATCTCGACCACATCACGCGCCGCACCCACCGCCGTGTCCTTGGTGGTGGCCAAGGCCGTGTCCACGACATCCGCCGCCCGCACCATGTGCCTCAGGTGCAGGTGGGCGGCGGGCTGGTTGAAGCCGTTTTCGGTCGGTGGTTTGCTGAACAGGGAAGTGAACTGTGTTTTCACATGGCCGAGTTCGATCCGGTCCTGCGGCCGCTTCGGCCCGGCCAGGCTTGGCGCGACCGTGCCGAGATCGAGTGTGACGACCGAGGTGTAGTCGATCTCGCCGTTCTTCGGCACGCCGAACAGCTTCTGCGCGCGAAAGTAGGCCTCGAAGGCTTCGATCTCCTTTTTCGTGCGGCCGGTGCCCTTGAAGTAGTCGATCGTCTTGTCGTCGACCGGGAAGAAACCCATCGTCGCGCCATATTCGGGCGCCATGTTGGCAATCGTCGCGCGGTCGGGCAGCGCGAGGCTGGCCGTGCCTTCGCCGAAGAACTCGACGAACTTGCCGACCACCTTGGCCTTGCGCAGGATCTCGGTCACCGTCAAAACCAAATCCGTTGCAGTGACGCCTTCGCGCAGCCGCCCGGTCAGCTCGAAGCCGACCACATCGGGCGTCAGGAAGTACACCGGCTGGCCCAGCATGCCGGCCTCGGCCTCGATACCGCCGACGCCCCAGCCGACCACGCCGATGCCATTGATCATCGTCGTGTGGCTGTCGGTGCCGACCAATGAGTCGGGGTAGTACACGCCTGCGTTCGGCTTGTTCTTCGCCGTCTTGTGCACGCCGCGCGCCAGGTACTCGAGGTTGACCTGGTGGACGATGCCGAAGCCCGGCGGCACCACGCCGAAGGTGTCGAAGGCCTGCATGCCCCATTTCATGAACTCGTAGCGCTCCTGGTTGCGCTGGAACTCGAGCTTCATGTTCAGGTCGAGCGCCTTCTTGTTGCCGTAGTGGTCGACCATCACGCTGTGGTCGACAACCAGATCGACCGGCACCAGCGGCTCGATGGTCTTGGCGTTCTTGCCCATGGCGGCGGCGACGTTGCGCATTGCGGCCAGATCGGCCAGCAGCGGCACGCCGGTGAAGTCCTGCAAAACCACGCGGGCGACGACGAAGGGGATTTCGTCGCTGCGCTCGGCCTGGGGTTTCCAGTTGGCGAGCTGCTCGACGTGGGCGGTGGTCACTTTCTTGCCGTCGCAGTTGCGCAGCACGGACTCCAGCACGATGCGCAGCGACACCGGCAGGCGCGCCACGTTCGGGATCAACTTGGCGAGCGCTGGCAGTGAGTAGTAGCCGCCTTCGACGCCGCTTTGGGTGGTGAAGGTCTTCAGCGTCCTGGCGAACGCATGCTTGGGTGTCGTGGACTTTGCTGCAGATCGGCTCATGAGGGCTCCTGGCGAGAGGGTGTGATGAGAATGTCGGTCATTGTGGACGGGTGGTATGTTGCAGTCCATGGACCCGATCACCTTCTTCTGGCACGACTACGAAACCTTTGGCGTGGTGCCTCGCCGCGACCGCCCTGCGCAGTTCGCCGGCCTGCGCACCGATGCAGACCTGAACGAGATCGGCGAACCCGTCACGCTGTACTGCCAGCCCGCGCCCGACACGCTGCCTGACCCCGAGAGCTGTCTGCTGACCGGCATCACGCCCCAAGTGTGCCTGGCACGCGGCGTACCCGAACATGCCTTCGCCACAGCGATCGAGGCGGAACTGGCCAAGCCCGGCACCATCGGCGTCGGCTACAACTCGATCCGCTTCGACGACGAGGTGACGCGCTTCCTGTTCTGGCGCAACCTGATCGACCCGTATGCCCGCGAATGGCAGAACCAGTGTGGCCGCTGGGATTTGCTGGACGTGGTGCGCTGCGCCTATGCCTTGCGGCCCGACGGCATCACCTGGCCCAGGCACGACGACGGCCGGCCGTCGTTCAAGCTGGAACACCTGACCCTGGCCAATGGCATCGCCCACGAGGCCGCGCACGATGCGCTGTCGGATGTGCGCGCCACCGTGGCGCTGGCGCGGCTGATCAAGGACAGGCAGCCCAAGCTGTGGGATTTCTGCCTGCGCCTGCGCAAGAAGGACGCCGTCATCGAGGAGATGGCCAACGCGCAGAAGGCGGGGCAGCCGTTCCTGCACGTGTCGGGCATGTACCCACCTGATCGCGGCTGCATCGCCGTGGTGTGGCCGCTGGCGCCGCACCCGACCAACAAGAACGAAGTCATCGTCTGGGATCTGGCCGAAGACCCGGGCGAGCTGCAGTCGCTGAACGCCGAGGCGATCCGGCTGCGCATGTTCAGCCGCGCCGATGCGCTGCCCGAGGGCGTGACGCGGCTGCCGATCAAGACGATTCACCTGAACAAGTCGCCGGTGGTGATCGGCAACCTGAAGACGCTCAGCCCCGAGATGGCCGCGCGCTGGGGCATCGACATCGCCCAGGCCAGAAAAAATGCCGACGTGGCCGCGCACCAGACCGCTCTGCTGGCAGGGCTGTGGCCCGAGGTGTTCGAGCGCCCGGCAATTGAAGGCCGACCCGATGTCGATGAAGACCTCTATGGCGGTTTCGTCGGCAATGACGATCGCCGCCTGCTGCAACGGCTGCGTGGGTTACCGCCGCAGACACTGGCCGAGCAGCGCCCGGCCTTTGCCGACGAGCGCCTGAGCGAACTGCTGTTCCGCTACCGCGCCCGCAACTTCCCTCACACGCTGACCGACGCCGAGCAGCAGCAGTGGCACGAACACCGGGCGAGCCGGCTGCACGATGGCGTGGGCGGCGGGCTCACGCTGGCCGCATTCTTCGAGCGCATCGACCAGCTGGGAGATGCGCTGCCGGACCCTGACGACGAACGCGCCCAGAGCATCCTGGGCGACCTGGTGGACTACGCGACCGAGATCGCGCCGGATCGGGATTGATCGGCATGTTGTGCGTGCCGAACCTGTGCGACGTGGCCGATCAGCCGAACACTTCATCCCCCCGCAGATAGCGCCACTGCCCCGCAGGCAGATCGCCCAGCATCACCTTGCCGATGCGCACGCGCTTGAGGCCCAGCACCTTCAGGCCGACGGCTTCGCACATGCGGCGGATCTGGCGCTTCTTGCCTTCTTGCAGCACGAAGCGCAGTTGGTCGTCGTTCTGCCATTCGACAACGGCCGGCTTCAGCGCTTCGCCGTCGAGTTCCAGACCGTGGCGCAGCAGCGCCAGGTCGTCGGCCGACAGCTCGCTCGATGCCGGTCCTTGCCCCAGCGGCCCGGCCACGCGCACCAGGTACTCCTTCTCGATCTCGCTGTCCTCGCCGATCAGCTGCTTGGCGATGCGGCCGTCCTGCGTCAGCACCAGCAAGCCGGTCGAATCGATGTCGAGCCGGCCGGCGGGCACCAGGCTGCGCAGGTGTTCGCGCAGGAAGCGCGTGCCCGATTGATCGCTGCTCCACTGGTTCTCTGGCTTGACCAGCACCACCGCTGGCTCGTAGCCGTCTTCCGCCTGACCGCTGACGTAGCCGATCGGCTTGTGGATCAGCACGGTGACCTTTTGCGCCTGCTGGAATTTGGCACGCGCATCGATGGTGATGCGCTGATCGGGCATCACGCGCGAGCCGAGTTCCTTGACCACCTCGCCATCGACGCGCACCCAGCCCTTCTCGATCCATTCGTCGGCTTCGCGGCGCGAGGCCAGGCCCAGCTCGCTCATCCGTTTCGACAGGCGCAGGCTCCCTGGCGCGGCTTCGACCTGATGGTGGAACGGGCCGCGCTCGTCATCGTCATCGTCGCGAACCGGTCGAGCCACATGACGGCGCTTCGGTTCAGCCGGGCGCTGCGGCGGGCGTTCCGGCGGTCGTGACAGCGATCGCTCCTGTGGCCGCACGGGTGGGCTGACCGGGAAGCGCGGCATTGCGATGATCGGCGGGCGATCGGCCTGGCGATCGCGCGGGTCACGCGGGTCACGCGATTGCTGCGCCTGCGGCGGGCCGTCGCGATGGCGCGCGCTGGGGCGCGGCGGTGGACCGTCGCGCCGCTCTGGCAGATGCTCACCGCGAGGGGCTGGTTGCGCAGGGCGCCGATGCTCAGCCTGGCGGTCGTCCGGGCGCGGTGACCGGTCGGAGGGCGGCGCGCGACGAGGCTCGCTGCCACGGTCGGCGTCTGATTGAAACGGTGCCCGTGCGGCAGGGCGAGCTGAATCGCGGGGCGCTGCGTCGAAGGGCGCGCGAGAGGGTGGGCGCGCGGTTGCGCGAGGCGGTGCGCTCGAGCGGGCATCCTTCGGTCGGTCGAAGGACGCTTCGCGTGAGCGCTCGGCGGGTCTGTCGTTTGGCGACTGGACCTCACGCCGCGCGCGTTCGGCTTGCGCTTCGGCCAGCGTCGGGCGTCGGCGCACGCCCATGCCGGCGCCGCGCACAGGGGCTCGATCGGTGCGGGCAGCGGAGCCGGCCGTGTTCTTCGGTTTGATCTTCAGCGTGGCCATGCGGGTCCAGTCGGGGTGCGGAGATGTGCAGAGAAAAGAGGGGCGCCTCTCGGCGTTGGGTTGTCTGGCAGGTCAGCGACCGCGCCAGAACAGCGCGTCGAGTTCGCGCCGGGTGATCTGCCGCCAGGTGGGGCGGCCGTGGTTGCACTGGTCGGCGCGCTCGGTGCGCTCCATGTCGCGCAGCAGCCCATTCATCTCCTCCAGGCTCAAGGCCCGGTTGGCACGTACCGCGCCGTGGCAGGCCATGGTCGACAGGATCTCGTGCTGCGCGCGCTGCACCACGCTGCTGGCCTCGTGCTCGGCCAGTTCGGCCAGCACGCCGCGCGCGAGTTCGACCGCGTCGCCGCCCGCCAGCGCCGAGGGCTGGGATCGGATCGCCAGTACCGTCGGCGACAGCGGCGCGACTTCCAGCCCCAGCGTGTGCAGCGTGTCGGCATGCGCTTCTGCGGTGGCGATCTCGGCGGCGGTGGCGGCGAAGGTGGCCGGGATCAGCAGCGGCTGTGCGTCGATGCGTGACGCGGCGAGGCTCGCCTTCAGCCGCTCGTAGACGACGCGTTCGTGGGCCGCGTGCATGTCCACGATCACCAGACCCTGCGCGTTCTCGGCCAGTACGTAGATGCCGGCAATCTGCGCGATGGCCTTGCCGAGTGGCCAGGTGCCGGGATCGTGTTCTGCGGCGGCGGGCGATGGCACAAGGGGCGCGTCTTCGTGCCGCAGCACGTTGGCGCCCCACGGTGCATCGGGCTCACGCGCATGAAGCACCGTGGCCTGATGCAGGCTCAGTGCCACCTGGGCGCCGGTCGGTGTGCCGCCTTCGAAACCGCTGCGTGGCCTGGGCCAGGCGGGGCTGCTTTGCAGGGTGCTGCTTTCCGCGCTGCTCATCGCAGGGCTGGCTGGTGCAATCGCCTCTGCCAACGACGCCTCCACTGCCCGCCGCACCCCTTGGTGCACCTCGCGCGATTCGCGAAAGCGCACCTCGATCTTGGTCGGGTGCACGTTCACATCGACGCGGTCGGGCGCGATGTCGATGAACAGGACGTAGGCCGGCTGCCGCCCACCGTGCAGCACGTCTTCATAGGCGCTGCGCACGCCGTGTGCGATCAGCTTGTCGCGCACGAAGCGGCCGTTGACGTAGACGTACTGCAGGTCGGATCGGCTGCGTGCTGTCGCTGGCGTGCCGGCGCGACCGGTGATGCGCAGCACGCCCAGGTCCAGCGACACCGGTCGACTGTCGGCGATGAATTCCGCTCCCAACACGTCGGTCAGTCGCGCGTCGGCATTGCCCTGGTCGGCCACCTGCCGCCACTGCTGCACCAGCTTGCCTTCGTGCCACACCGCGAAGCTGACATCGGGCCGCGTCAGCGCGTGGCGGCGCACCGCTTCCACGCAGTGCGCCAGCTCAGTGGCTTCGGTCTTCAGGAACTTGCGGCGGGCCGGCGTGCTGAAGAACAGCTCGCGCACCTCGACGCTGGTGCCCACCCCGCGCGCTGCCGGCGTGATTTCGCCCGATCGCGCATCGAGCCGGCGTGCCTGAGTGTCGTCAGCGCAGCGGCTGGCGATCGAGACCTCGGCCACCGACGAAATGGCGGCCAGCGCCTCGCCACGAAAGCCCATGGTCGCCACGTTCTCCAGATCGCCGAGCGATTCGATCTTGCTGGTCGCGTGGCGGCGCAGTGCCAGCGGCAGTTCGGCGGCGGGCAGTCCGTGGCCGTCGTCTTCCACCAGCACCGAACGGATGCCGCCGGCGATCAGCTTGACGGTGACCTCGCGTGCACCTGCGTCCAGCGCGTTGTCGACCAGTTCGCGCACCACCGATGCCGGCCGCTCGACCACCTCGCCGGCGGCGATCTGGCTGATCAGCTCATCGGGCAGTTCCCGGATCGGGCGGCGAGGTGTGTGGGGCCCACGGGCATTCATCGACGCATTGTAGAAACCGCACCCGCAGCGGTATCCGCGAAGCCGGTCACGGGCGTACTGCGCGAGGACGCCATGTGCGCCAACCATAATCGTTCCCCATGGAAATCGTCGCGGCACTGATCGACTTCATCCTGCACGTGGACGTGCACCTCGCGAACTTCGTGCAGCAGTACGGCGCCTGGGTCTATGCACTGCTGTTCGTCATCATCTTCGTCGAGACCGGCGTGGTCGTGATGCCCTTCCTGCCCGGCGATTCGCTGCTGTTCGTGGTCGGTGCGCTGTGCGGCGCAGGGCTGATGAGCCTGCCGCTGGCCATGGCCTTGCTGGTGGTGGCGGCGATCCTCGGCGACCAGACCAATTACACGATCGGGCGGTACTTCGGGCCCAAGGTGTTCCAGTGGGAGCAGTCGCGTTTCTTCAACAAGGCGGCGTTCGAGCAGGCGCATGCGTTCTACGAAAAGTATGGCGGCATCACCGTGATCCTGGCGCGCTTCATGCCGTTCGTGCGCACCTTCGCGCCGTTCGTGGCGGGTGTCGCGGAGATGCGGCGCGCGAGCTTCACCTTCTACAACGTGATCGGCGCACTGATCTGGGTGGTGGGCCTGACAACGGTCGGCTACCTCTTTGGCAACCTGCCGTTTGTCAAGGAGCACCTCGACAAGATCATCTGGGCGGCGATCCTGATCCCTGGTCTGCTGGTGCTGTGGGGGGGCTGGAAGGCCCGCCGCAAGTCATCGTCCGCACTGCCCTGAGCCGGCTCAGCCGCTGCCTGGTCCGCTGCCGACGGCATCTTTCGCGGGCTTTCGCCACGTTGGCGACTCCGAGCGGCGTGGTAGCGGCGGAATCACGAACTCCGGCAACTCCTGCAGGCAGAAGCTCAGCGCGACCAGCGCGGTCGGCAGGTGGTACAGCATCACCCACAGCCCGGGCTTCTCGCCGAAATCGATGCGAGGAAACAGCAGCACCGTGATGATGAGGCCGACCGGGGTGAGGATCGGGATCGCGCGACGCAGCGCTGCCCACCAGCGCGCGCGCAGATGCCGTTCATGGAATCGACCCGGTGGTTCGGCCAGGGCCTGTGCCAGATGTTGTGCTCCGCGGTTCGCCGCCTGCTCGGCCGTTCGGGTGCGTCGCGCAGCCCCACCGCGCAGACGCAGCTTGCTTTCCCAGAGGTCTTTTTTGTGGACCAGCCGCGTCCAGTCCCAGCCGATCACGGCCAGCAGATCGTCCGGCAGTTCCAGTGTGCTGCCGTCGTTGACATGCGTCGGTTTGATGTTGATGTCGGCCGAGACGCCGCGCGCCTCAGGCACGTCGAGTGTCAGCGTGAGATCAGCCAGATGCACGACGGCGCGCGTGAGCACCAGCGGAACGGCGGTCTGGCCCTTTGCCGAGACGGTCGGATCGGCTGGCACCGTGTAGCTGCGCGTGATCAGATAACCCGCACCGGCGCTGAACTGCTGATGGGGCACGACCGCTTCGATGCGCGCCAGCAGGTCCGCCGGCTGTCGGCCACTGGTCTGCAGCGTGGCGGACTGACCATCGGCTGCGGTCAAGGTGCGCGTCAGGTCGAAGTTGCCCGAGCGGTAGCTGTCGAGTTGAAGGGTTTCGCGCAGGGCGGGCAGCCCGGCGTCGCTTGCTGCATGTTCGATCGGCTTGAACAGCAGGCGCCGGTTGAGCCGGTCGCTCGCGGCCAGGTCGACCTGCCGGCTGCGACGAGTGAAGGGCTCGACGATGCCGAGGATGTCGTGGTGGCTCAGCGGGCTCGCTGCACTTGCCATCTGCGGCTCACAACACGCGGCCTGGGTTCATCGTGCCACGCGGGTCGAGCGCGGCCTTGATGGCACGCATCAGCTGCCTCGCCACGGGGGACTGGGTCTGCGCCAGCACCTCGCGCTTCAACACACCAATGCCATGTTCCGCCGAGATTGATCCACCATGGGTCTGCACCGCCTCGTACACCACGGCATTCACCGCCCCCTCATGGTCGGCCAGGAAATCCGCGGCTGAGACGCCCAGCGGTGCCTGTACGTTGTAGTGCAGATTGCCGTCACCGAGGTGGCCGAAGTTGACGATGCGGATCCCGGGCCACCCTGTGCTCAAGGCTGCGTCGGTTTCGTGCACGAATGTGGCCATGCGCGACACCGGCAGCGCGATGTCGTGCTTGATGTTCAGCCCCTCTTCGGCCTGCGCCAGCGGAATGCCTTCACGCAGCCGCCACATCGCGGCGCTCTGTTCCAGGCTGGCCGCCACGACGGCATCGCTGATGCAGCCTTCGTGCAGCGCGGCTTCGAGCAGCGACTCGAACACCGTCTGAGCGTGGGCCTCGCTTTCGGGGTCCGACTGTTCGAGAAGCACGGTCCACGGCCCTGGCGGCAGCGCTTGAGGCCACTGCGGAAAACGGGTGCGCACCAGGCCCAGCGCGTGGCCGTTCATCACCTCGAAGCCGGTCAGGCCGGCCGCGAGACGCTTGCGCGCGAGGTTCAGCAACTGCACCGCATCCTCAAGGGTTGGCACGGCTGCCATCGCGGTACAGACCGCAGCGGGCTGCGGGACCAGCTTCAGCGTCGCGCCGGTGATCACGCCCAGCGTGCCTTCGCTGCCGATGAACAGGTCGCGCAGGTCGTAGCCGGTGTTGTCCTTGCGCAGGCCGGTCAGGCCATTCCAGATCTCGCCCGTTGCAGTGACGACCTCCAGACCCAGGCACAGCTCGCGTGCCGTGCCATAGCGCAGCACCTGCGTGCCGCCCGCATTGGTGGCGAGCGTGCCACCGATGCTCGCGCTGCCTTCGGCTGCCAGGCTGAGTGGGTACAGCAGGCCCCGTTCGGAAGCAGCCTGTTGAACTTGCTGCAGCACACAACCGGCGTCCACCGTGATCGTCAGGTTGTCGGTGTCGATGGCGCGGATGGTCGCGAGCCGTGCCAGGCTCAGCAGCACCTGGGTGCCGCTGCCATCGGGCACCGAGCCGCCGACGAGGCCGGTGTTGCCGCCTTGCGGCACCAGGCTCGCACCGTGCCGCATGCAAGCCCGCACGACGGCTGCCACCTGCGCGGTGTCGGCTGGCCGCACGACGGCGAGCGCGCGGCCCCGGTAGCGGCGGCGCCAGTCGATCTCCCAGGCCGACAGATCGCCATCGATCAGCACCTGTTCGGCACCGAGGGCAGTGCGCAGATCGTCGAGCAGGGTCATGGCGAAGCGTGGCGCTTCGGGCCGTCAGGCGTCAGCCGGCGGCGGTATCCGCGTTGGCCGCCGCCAGGGCATGTGCCCGGTAGAGGCGCCACCGCACATGCACCGCGCAGGCGGCGAACAGCACCACGCACAGCAGCACTTCGACACCGGCCAGCCAGGCACTGATGCCACGGTCGCCCGAGGCGCGAATCACGCCTTCGATGAAGTACAGCCAGATCATCAGGCTGACCCAGCGATAGGTGTACATGCGGTTCTTCAACAGCCCGACCAGCGGCACCGCCAGCGGCAGCACCTTCAGCGCCAGCGTGCGGTTGCCCGTCGGCGCGAGCACCAACTCCCACGCGAGACCCAGCACGATCAGGCCGAGCAGGCTGCCCACCGCGACGGCGCGGCTCCAGACGACGACAGGAGGCAGTGCCGATGCTGGCGCATCGACGCTGGACGGCAGAGGCGGGGTGGTGGACAGACTCATCGATGGCATCATAGCCATCGATGGAGTCCCCACCGACGCACAAGGCCACGGTTGCCGAGACCTGGCGCCAGCAGGCGGCGATCTGGCTGGTGACGCTGCAGACCTGGCCGTGGATGGACACCGTCCACACACTGCGCCAGCGCTTTCGCGAAGACCGCCTTGGCCTGACCGCCGGCAGCCTCACTTTCACCACGCTGATTTCCCTGGTACCTCTGTTCACCGTGATGCTGGCGGTGTTCTCGGCTTTCCCGATGTTCTCGAACTTCCAGGGTGCGCTGGAGAAGTACTTCCTGCAGGCGCTGGTGCCCGAGGGCATCGCCAGGCCGGTGCTGGGCGCATTGACGCAGTTCGCGGGCAAGGCCAAGCGCCTGGGCACCGTCGGCCTGATCGTGCTGGTGGTGACGGCGATCGCGCTGATGCTGACCATCGACCGCACGCTGAATGCGATCTGGCGCGTGCGCTCATCGCGACCGATGGCGCAGCGGGTGCTGGTCTATTGGGCCGCAGCGACCTTGGGGCCTCTGCTGCTGGGTGTCAGCCTCAGCGTCACCTCGTATGCGATCTCGGCGTCGCGCGGCTTTGTCAGCGGGCTGCCCGGCGGTGTCAGCCTGCTGCTGCAGGCGGTGGAGTTCGCTCTGCAAGCGCTCGGCATGGCGGCGCTTTTCTACTACGTGCCGAACACCCGGGTGCAGTGGCGCCATGCAGTGGCGGGCGGCGTGTTCGTGGCGATCGGGTTCGAACTGGCCAAGGAGGCGTTGGGCTGGTACCTGCGGCAGGTGCCAACTTACTCGACGATTTACGGCGCCTTTGCGACGGTGCCGATCTTCCTGATCTGGATTTACCTCGGCTGGGTGATCGTGCTGCTCGGCGCGGTGATTGCTGCCTATGCCCCGACGCTGCAGGCCCGCGTCGTCCAGCGCGGTCATGTGCCGGGTTACCGGTTCGAACTGGCGGTCTCGGTGCTGCGCAGTCTGGCGAAGGCACGCCAGGCCGGCGAGCGTGGTCTGTCAGCGCAGCAGATCGCGAAGGCGCTGAACACCGATCCGCTGCAGGTTGAACCGGCATTGCATGCGCTGGTCGCCATCGACTGGGTGGGCCGCCTCGAAGAGCCTGGCGGATCCCGTCACGTGCTGCTGTGTGATCCGGACACCACGGCCGCCCGCGCGCTGCTGGCCGCCACCTTGCTCGATCCGTCGCCGCAGCTGGCTGCGTTCTGGCAGCGGGCGAACCTTGATCGGTTGATGCTGCGCGATCTGATCGCGCCCTGACCTCGTCGATCGACTGTCCGCAAGACGCCCTCACTCAGGCGCTTGCGACAATGTTGCCCGGCCCGGTTTGGGTCTATATTGATCCCATCCACTTTGCCTGCGTTGAGGAGACTCCCATGAAGGTCACCCACATCCTGAGTGCCAAGGGCAACACGCTGTACACCGTCAGTTCCGACACGCCCCTGTCGCAAGCCCTGCAGACGATGGCCGAGAAGGACATCGGCTCGCTCGTCGTGATGGACCATGGCGAACTGGTCGGCATGCTGACCTTTCGAGAGGTGATTCAGGCCATCGTTCGCAATGGCGGGGTGGTCGGCTCGCTGATCGTGCATTCCGTGATGGACGATGCCCCACTGACCTGCACGCCAGACACCGAAATGGATGAGGTGCGCCGCATGATGCTCGGTCACCATGCCCGTTACATGCCGGTGATGACGCAGCGCACCCTGATGGGCGTGATCTCGTTCTACGACGTCGCCAGGGCAGTGGTCGATTCGCAGGACTTCGAGAACCGCATGCTGAAGGCCTACATCCGCGACTGGCCAGCGGACGGCACTGCGAATCAGGCGGCGTCCAGCCAGGCCACGAGCTGAGAACGTTGCTTTGGGGCGTTTGCCCTGAGTGTGACGCACCGGGATGGCGCACCAGCGCGCCATGGTCGCCCGGTGCCGTGTCGCAGCAAGGCTGGCTGGATTGCTATGCTCGGCGCTCCACCTGACGCTGCGCTGCTGCGGCAGGACCGACTCACCACCTCGCACTCCTCGAAAGCCCGTCGCCATGTCCGGCAGCACCCTCGGCCACCTGTTCTGCATCACCAACTTCGGTGAGTCTCACGGTCCGGCCATCGGCTGCGTGATCGATGGCTGCCCACCCGGCATGGCGCTGAGCGAAGCCGACATCCAACCCGAGCTCGACCGCCGCCGCCCCGGCACCAGCCGCCACGTGACGCAGCGCAACGAGCCTGACGCGGTCGAGATCCTGTCTGGCGTGTACGAAGGCAAGACCACCGGCACGCCGATCTGTCTGCTGATCCGCAACACCGACCAGCGCAGCAAGGACTACGGCAACATCCTCCAGACCTTCCGCCCCGGCCACGCCGACTACACCTACTGGCACAAGTACGGCCTGCGCGACCCGCGCGGCGGCGGGCGGAGTTCGGCGCGTCTCACAGCGCCGATGGTCGGTGCTGGCGCGGTGGCCAAGAAGTGGCTGCGCGAGCACCACGGCGTGAGCTTCACCGGGCACATGTCGCAGCTAGGCGAGCTCGCCATCCCGTTCGAATCGCTTGAGCACGTGCCGAACAATCCGTTTTTCGCCGCAAATGTCAGCGACATCCCGCGACTTGAAGCGTACATGGACGATCTTCGCAAGGCCGGTGACTCCTGCGGTGCGCGCATCGAGGTGGCCGCGCGCGGCGTTCCCGTGGGCTGGGGCGAGCCACTGTTCGACAAGCTCGACGCCGACATCGCCCACGCGATGATGGGCATCAATGCGGTCAAGGGCGTCGAGATCGGCGCCGGTTTCGCCAGCGTCAGCCAACGCGGCACCACCCACGGCGACGAGCTGACTCCTGCGGGCTTCCTTGGCAACAACGCCGGCGGCGTTCTCGGGGGCATCTCCACCGGTCAGGACATCACCGTGTCCATCGCGATCAAGCCGACCAGTTCGATCCGCAGCCCTCGCCAGTCCATCGACCTGAACGGCCAGCCAGCGACGGTGGAAACCTTCGGTCGCCATGACCCTTGCGTCGGTATCCGGGCGACCCCGATTGCCGAGGCCATGCTGGCGCTGGTGCTGATGGACCACGCCTTGCGCCATCGGGCGCAGTGCGGCGATGTGCACGTCGCCAGCGCGGCGCTTGCGGGGGCTGCGCCGAAAGGCTGATACCTCGCTTTGCGATGGATCATGCGCCCTGCGTGTGCGCGTGTGCGCTGCGGCGGGCCGCTGTGTTGCGCTCGTGTCCCCCGGGCCTGAAAAGACAGGCCCTCCTCCTTTACCTCGCTCCACACAGCGGCCCACCGCAGCGCTCCGGCCATCACCGAAGCGTTCTGCGATTGAATTCCTTGGCGTGCAACCGCAGTGCTGGCTGTCGAGGGCGTGGCGTGACCGGCGCAGCGAAGTAAAGAAGGAGGGCCGGATCGGTTCTACGCGAGGCGCTTTGGAGGTGACCCGGCCCGGGTGACATGAGCGGAGCCGGTCACCCCGCGTCCTCGACAGCTCGAACCCCAAATAGGCACTGGCGTAAAAGCGCAGTCAAGTCAAAGCGACGCCTGCGCGGTATAGATCGACTCCCGCACCATCGGGTAGATGGTGTTGTTCCAGCGACGGCCGCTGAACACACCGTAGTGGCCGACGCCCGGCTGCACGTAGTGAGTTTTCAGATAGTCGCGCAGACCGGTGCACAGATCATGCGCCGCCAGGGTCTGGCCGACCGCGCAGATGTCGTCGCGCTCTCCCTCGACCGTCAGCAGCGCGGTACGGCGAATCGCCGAGGGCCTGACCAGCCGGTCCTTGTACTTCAATTCGCCCTTGGGCAGCGAGTAGTCCTGGAACACCGCTTTGACCGTCTCCAGGTAGAACTCGGCCGGCAGGTCGGCCACCGCGAAGTACTCCTCGTAGAAGCTGCGGGTGGCCTCGGCTTTCAGCATGCCTTCCGGCTCCTGCTTCTTGAGCAACTCGTACAGCTCCTTGAAGGAGTTGACGTGTCTGTCCTTGTTCATGCTCATGAAAGCGGCCAGTTGCACGAAGCCGGGGTAGACGCGCCGCCCGCCGCCGGGGTAGCGCATCGGCACGCGGCCGATCAGGTTGGCCTCGAACCATTCGATCGGCTTGGTGACAGCGAGCTGGTTCACCGAGGTCGGGCTGATGCGGCAATCGATCGGCCCGGCCATCAGCGTCAGGCTGGTGGGCGTGGCTGGATGCTGATCTTCGGACATCAGTGCGGTGGCCGCCAGCGCCGACACGCAGGGCTGGCAGATGGCCATCAGGTGCGAGCCCGGGCCCATGATGTCGAGGAACTCGATGATGTGTTCGGTGTATTCGTCGAGCCCGAACTTGCCATGCGACAGTGGAACATCACGCGCGTTGTGCCAGTCGGTGATGTAGACGTCGTGGTCGGCCAGCATGGTGCGCACGGTTTCGCGCAGCAGCGTGGCGAAGTGCCCTGACATTGGCGCCACGATCAGCACTTTGGGGTGCGGCTTGTCGGTGACCTTCTTGAAATGCAGCAGGGTCGCGAACGAGGCGACATGGGTGGCCTCTTCGATCACGGCCACCGGCGCATCTGCGCCTGTCACGGTGACATGGTCGATGGCAAAGGGGCGACGCTTGTGCGTGACCTCGCTGAGCTCGAACACCTCGAGCGCCGCCGCCAGGTTGCGGCTGGGCATCCAGCGATTCCAGCCGTAGGTGTCGTCCTTCAGCATGGGGAGTGCTGCTTTGGTGAAGGTACGCAGCGGCCACATCAGGTCCGTTTGCGCCTGGTAAGCCTCGTACATCATCCATTCCCCCCAGGAACCTGCCATGGCTTGTACTCTTGCAACTCCTGCGCCAGCACGTGGATCGCAACTGGTCTGTGAACCGGTGTCAGCTGCAGCGTGTCATGATGCCGAGGTCGATTGGCACAGCGCTTGCACTCGACCTGAGCATAACGTCACCAAGGAGCCGCCACCATGGCCACTGCACCGAAGACCCGACCGCAGGGCCGCTCCGCTGCTGCCAAACCGAAGCGCAGTGCCACCCCGCTTCGATCGGCCCCGAAGGCGCGAACCACGGTGGATGCATCGATCACGCTGAGCAGCAAGAACTATTCATCGTGGTCGCTGCGCGGCTGGCTGATCGCCAGGCTCGCCGGACTGGATTTCGAAGAGGTGATGGTGTCGCCCGACGACGCTGATGCCCGCAAGGAGATCCTGCTGCTGTCGCCCTCGATCCTGGTGCCCTGCCTGACCCACGGCGGCATCAAGGTGTGGGACACGCTGGCGATCGGCGAGTACCTCAACGAGGTCAAGCCCGATGCCGGGCTGCTGCCCGCCGACATGGCCGCCCGCGCCCATTGCCGCGCCATCTGCGGCGAGATGCACTCCGGCTTCAGCAGCCTGCGCTCGGCGCTGCCCATGAACCTGAAGGGCGATTTCCCGGGCTACAAGGTGTGGGCGAAGGCCGAGGGCGACATCGAGCGCATCACGACCATCTGGCGCGACTGCATCTCGAAGTACGGAGGGCCGTTCCTGTTTGGCGACAAGCCTTGCATGGCCGATGCGATGTACGCGCCGGTGACCACCCGATTCCTGACCTACCACGTCGCCGTCGACCGCGTCAGCAGCGCCTATTGCAAGCAGATCCTGGCCATGCCCGAGATGAAGGAGTGGATCGCCGCCGCCAAGCTGGAACATGAGGACATCGAGGAACTCGACATGGAGTTCTGAAGCCCCTGGCTTTCAGCATCTGCACGTCGGAGGCGTTAGTGATTGAGCCGAGCTGGCTGAGCCACTCGCTGGCCAGATACAGCGCGCGCTTACTTGATGGCGCGCAGTGAGCCGTCGATGATGTCGTAGCGGGTGTAGGCCGGGTCGGAGAAGCTCAGAAAGCGTACTTGAAGCCGACCGACCATTCCCTGATCCGCGGGCGCTCCGACTGCATGCCGAATCCCGCGTTGACGCTCAGCGACTCGGTGGCCTGCCAGCGCGTGCCGACGCCCCACCAGGGTTTGCTGTGTTCCTCGCCATAGAACTCGCCCACCACGTCCACGCCGCCACCCACCGCGTACTCGCCAGCCAGGTTCCAGGTGGTGAAGTTCTTGCGATCGATCTGATTGCGCAGCCAGCCAAGGTTGGCGTGCCAGGTCACCCCCGTCAGTACCTCCTGGGTGGCCACGAGGTTCAACTGGCTGAACTCATGCTTGAAGTCCGTGTTGCGCTCCTTGACACCGCCGATCGTCCAGGCCACGGTCAGGCCGATCCCGTCGTCCTTCCGCTCGATCAATCCAGTTTTTCCAACCAGCGCTACGCCGCGCGATTTCACATCTCCAGCGCGCGCCTCGCCGTAGGCCAGTGCGACCTGAGTCGACAGACCGATGCCGCAGCCCAGTTGCGTCTCCCAGGCGTTCTCCGCAGGTGATCGGTGGGCGGTCTGCCGGGCATAGACGCCCTCCCACTCACAGTCTGCCTTGTCGAGAATGTCGGCGTCTTCGGTCGCCAGCGGCCGTCCCGCTTCGCAGTGAAAAGGCGCAGCGGCGCCGATCAGGCTGACCACCACGCAGGCGGCCCAGTGACATGGCTTCATGAAGTTCTCCCTGCGATGCTTGAGTGCATTCAATCGACGCGCGGTTCCACACCGTGGGTCGCCGCCCGACTGGAGTTACCCCTATTCCGCAGACGGTTACGTGCTGAGGTTCTCAGCCTTTTCGATGTGATCGGGCGCAGGGTTGTCCACCGGCGGCGTGGCGCCCGCCACGCAATCGCCGACGGTGGGCAACT
>Ga0214921_10000668_pt1 | contig 61793 bp, 53 predicted proteins | sample LL1505_MetaG_FD_177992 | JGI IMG/M metagenome (GOLD analysis project Ga0214921, IMG submission 177992) | Freshwater microbial communities from Lake Lanier, Atlanta, Georgia, United States - LL-1505 | ecosystem: Environmental > Aquatic > Freshwater > Lake | place: USA: Georgia | collected...
AGTATGAACAGCAATAGCAACAACGGTAATAATGGCAACAGTGTAAATGTCCAGACATCAACCCAGCCGGTCCTTGTAGTTCCTCTGAACATGGTTCAGAACCAGGCACCCCCTGCTGAATACATGCGTCCTCCTGCCCCAGGAACACCGCCCACATTCGCGGTAGATACGTCTAGCGCTGTTCCGCCGATGGAAGGAGGTGCTCGCAGAGGTTCCAGATCCAGAAGTCAGTCCCCTGGTGCCAGTCGTCTAAGTCCAAAGAAGATGGGGGGTGAATCGGATGGACCTGTTGCCGCCAACACGCGTGTTACGGTTGTGAAGAGTGGGTAGGGTTTTTTACAAAGTGCTATTTTACTTTCCGCCCTGGCTCCGCCCTGGCTCCGCCAAAGTGCTATTTTACTTTCCAAAGAAAGTAAAATTGACCCTCGTTCTTTTATACTCTAAAATATAGAACAAAATGGACTTTGAAACGCTTGATATTCTCTACAGGAGTCGCCAGACCCTTCTCCAGATTCTGAAGGCAAAGGGCTACAACACGGTCCCCTTTGAGAAATTCGGCCCCTTTGAGATTGAAATGATGTCATCAGACAACAAGGAAAAGACGCTGAACATGGAACTTAAGCGCGAACTCCCAGAGGGTTCAAAAAGCCCGACGATTTGCCGTGTAGAATACGCGATTCCCCGTGTAAAGAACCGTCTGCCCGGATTTCTGAACCGTCTTCTTACGGATGAGGATGGTACCGACGTCATCAATACAGATACGACGGAAATCATCGTCATTACGCTGGAAGCAATCGGTGACACGTTCAACAGTCACGCGCTAAGGGAGTGGTCCAAGCGCTCCCTTCGCATCGCCTTCTTTGATGCCCACACCCTTATGAGTAATCCCATGGAGCATGTCCTCGTTCCGCGCCACGAAATCGTGCCCGAGGATGAACACGCCGAACTTCTGAAGAAGTACAACATGAAGAGCAAGACGAATCTCCCTATCATCCGCTTTCATGAGGACATTATTGCTCGTATTCTAGGACTCATTCCCGGATCCATTGTAAAGATAACACGACCGTCGCCGTCGGCAGGAGAATACATCCTGTATCGTGTTTGTGTTCCCTAAATAGATATGGCGAATACTCCTCCTTCCTGTTCAACAGACAGTATAATAGAGAATGAGACGAATTTTTATAATTGGCTGAAAACGGGAGATAGGACGTGCCCTACCCCTCAAAAAGTACATGACGCGATTAAGGCAAAAATCACTCCTGCTTCCAGCGATGCTTCTTCCGTATATTACACCGAGGAGACCCTAAAAAAGATGCAGAAACTCGTAGAGCAGCGCACAAATGATGTACAGGTGGCAAAGGATCGCGCCATCATGTCCAAACGACCCGAACTCACCGCCAATTATTATGATGGCTGGTTCCCCCTGAACCGCCCTATCAAACACGGAAGCGTTCCAATTCTGATTGGATTTGCCGCACTCCTATTCACATTTTCCATCATATTGCTCCTTGAGTTGCTTGGAATTAAGACGTTATTTACAGTATATGTACCGCTAGGTGTTTTTTCACAGCCTGGGCACCCTAATCAGACGAATAAACCTCTATGGCTAATGAGCTTCATAGCACTACTTTTTTTCGCGGTTACAATCTACCTTTACTTTTCCAGATAACAGGAGACTCCCTAAAAAATAGAATCGTCCATTGTTAGATGAGCGATTCTATCTTAAATAGTTGTGATCCTGTAACGAGTATGAAGGACGCCCAAAAACCAATCATGACAATGCTCCTACCAGTCAAGGGGCTCCGTCACGACAATGAGGGCGAAATCACGGAAGATGCCGTACAAATTGTAATTGACGGAATGAAGAATCTTGGAATCTCTATTGATAGCGACGATGCCCAGACGGCGATCCTTGCCGAGACGAAACATGTACTCTGTAATTTGAACGCGCAGTATGAATTCCTTCTTGCCACGCTTTTTACTGCTATTCGTAATTCCGAGATCCTACCCAAGTCTCTGTTGAATTCCATTACCGAGAAAAATGTGGCAATGCGGGACGTTCTCTCTGTATCCCGGCAAATTCTGTTGAAGGCGCCGACTTCGGGTAAAAAGATGGTGGAGGGGTTCACGAATAATTCGCCAACAGGGGCAGGTCTGAAGCGGACTCTGGAGGGGTTTCAGTCCATGTCGGATAATCTCGCTTCCGAGATGGACTCTATTAGTACTCAGAAATACTCCGATATCAAGCGTAACTATGAAGCCTCTCTTGAGAATAACAAGAGCGTCTCGGCAAATCTCGCGCTCTATTCGTTTTTGAACATTGTGGCTGTCGGCTTACTCTTCTATATTGTATCCGCCAAATAGAGAGTATCCGATGGACTCAGATCTGATGAAACGCCAGACTGACATTAATGAATGGTACTTCAAGTATCGTCTTGAAACCCTCTTCATCATGCAACTCCTGTTTATTGGAATGGCTGGTCTTGTACTGCTGAGTATTCTTTCTTCGTATTCCATTGTGTCTAAGATCTTCGTCATGTATTATGGATTTTTCATGGTTCTCGCGATTTGTGGCATTACATTTTACAAACATACGTACAATCTGAAAAAACGCGATTATTACCACTGGGATAAGCGCCGATTTGAGGCCGACTCTACGACAGTGTCGCCGTTTAATTCTGCGATGAAGGCGGCAATTACGCAGGGAATTGCGGCAAAGTGCTCTTAATTACGCACCATTGGTAGAGAGAGCCGATGTCTGTATCGGATATAGATTTGATCAATATGTTCACAAAATACATGAGTGTGAATAGAGCCGGTAATTCCGGAACTCTTTACAATGATATGATTGATGACTTGAACACGCAAATTATTGATTTGAGTGGTCAACTTGCCGTTCTGGACGGACAGGAGGAAACTTACAATGAGCAATACATAAGCGCGAAAGAAAACCCGACAAAGTATGGTGTTTTTAGTGGTACCACACAGGACTGGGTGTTCTCCTTTTTCTATTTTTCCTATGCGATCTTTGTCATCCTGTTAACGATAGTACTAGTAAAAAATTCAAAAGCGAAGGCGATGACGGCAATGTTAGCCCTGGGTCTCGGGCTTTTTATAACACTGATTGTCACTGTATTGTTATTGGCATATGCCTAGGGCTTCTGTACTCCGCATCTAAGGCTTCGCATGTGCCTTATCCCACTCCGCCACATCCTCATCTGATGAGAAGACCCGCAGCGTCGGCCAAAACTTCCTGTCGTCGGGTTCTCCATACTCATCTGCCATTCTGGAAAGGACCGTCTCGGCCGTGAAGTTTAAGATATGATTTTCTTTCTTCCATTGATTCACAACGAGTCGTACTCGTTTTGACTCTAGTGGATTCTCTCGGAATTCCAACTGTTCCTCGGCAGTAGTTGGTTCGCGAATACGCTCCACCTTGAAACGAGCATACAAATCAAAACTCTCCTTATACTTGCTGGACGCCCGCATCACGATGTCTGGAATCGGATTCAGACCAAACGGGATGTACTCCGTCTCGTAGATGTGGACCAGCAGCGACAGGAAGGGTTCCCGCCAAGTACGAAACTTCTCGTCCAACTTGGGATCGCGAGGAAACACGTTCGGCTTATTGAGGAGCAGTTCCGGGTGGTCATCGGGAAGAAACTTCGACTCAAACGGCACGACACGAATACGGCGCCAAGTGCCCTGGTCCATGGAACTTACAGGAGGTAGATTATTACACATCATGCAGATCTTCCCCATGATACGGAACTTTTCCTGTTCGCCAAACAGTTGCCGGGCCTCCACAATATCCTCGCCACTGAACTGCTTCATGACACTCGTGTTAATCGGTTCCTTGTCATCCGGCTCCTGCATATAGATGAATCGCCGGCACTTCGTCACCATGATTTCCGGATTCGCTGCCCCCGACTCCGGACGCTTCCGTGTCATCACTGTGGATGCCATGGAAGTCTGGTAGTCGCCCAGGGTGAGACGCATGAGTTCCACGAGCTTGGACTTCCCGTTGCCACCCACGCCTGTGAAAGTGTAGTAGCACTGCTCGCGATTGGCCCCCTCCAGACAGCTCGCCAGAAGTCGCAACGTGTATTTTCGCAGTTCCGGATTGGGGAAGATTTTCGCGAAGAAATCGGCGATCTCGGCCTGGATCGGGTCGCTCGCATTGTAGGGGATGTAGTTGATGGGCTCCGAGTCCGGATAGTTGTGGCCCGCCAGGAAACTCACGTAGTCCTCGGGCCGACCCGGCCGAAAGATGATGTGCTCTTTGCCGTTGTGACCCTTTGCTCGGAGTTCCAGGATACCATTTCGGCACCCGAACAGGAACGGATTCGCGTTCAGCTTGTTCATGAAGTCCTCCTCGCAGAACTGCTGGGCCGCCATCTTCATCACCGACTCCGTGAACCCGTTGTTGTAGAGAGACGTCTCCACCTTCAGGAGTTCCTTGAGTTTGGCGTCCAGCCAGTCCCGCTCCTCCTGTTTCTTTGCCGCCGCAGCCAGTTTCCGAATCTTGCCCCGTGCCGTCTCCAATTCCCCCGCCACGTCGCAGCTGATCTTCGCCTTTAGTTCCATGCCCTGATTGAGGCGCTTCCACATGTTGATTTCGTCGTCGTACTTGTACCACTCAGTTGTCCTCGGATTTACGGAGGCAATGTAATTATTTCCGTACATCTTCTTCATAAGTTTGGAGATGTGAAAGTGCGTCGGCTCCACCTGAGTCCGAATGTACTCGTGGATATTCTCGCTGATGATTTCGTTGTAGAGTTTCGGGTTGTCGTCCTTGGCCCACTTCCTCAGAGAACGCTCCGTCAGACGAGGCCCGTCGCCCGTCTTGTTCATTCCGTGAAACCAGTCGTGGCGGTACTTCGGAATGTCGGACTGGCTGAACTTCCCCGACTTGGCACTGAAGTCCATCCAGAGCGTGAAATTGTCCTCGCCAGGGTCAATGTTGTGGAGACACCAGCCCACTCGGCGCCACTTATCGTAGTCGTCGTACCAGGATTCCGAGAGGCAGTCCAGAACGAATCGCCGAATCATGGCCCGCTCTTCCTCGGAGGCCGGCTTCGCTACGAAGTGCTCCATGGCGGCGGCAAAGTCGGTCGTGACGGTCGTCTCTGGGGGCACGCCCACGGTCGCCGTCGGCAGTAGCAGGGGCTTCTGCTGGAGATTGGCGTACACCTCCGTGGGCTCACCCTCTTTCAGGACATTCTCATCGGGAACAATGTTGTAGCGAATGCTGAGGAGTTCCATTAGGTCGCGATGGCCGTAGATACTGACGTCCTCATCAATCCAGTCATTCTCGGCCGGCTTGTAGTTGAAGACGGCCACGAGCGAGTACGGAGGAATGTTCGGCTTGGACTCCCCGTAGAAGATCCAACCCTGTTGCCTCGTCATGGACTCGTCATAGACATTGTCGTCGGCATTCGTGTAGCCGGTGTCCTTGAATGATGCGCGAATGGCTTCCTGGCTGAGGAGCCACTTTCTCAGGACACTCTGCTTCTCGTTGGTCAGGGCGATATCGGGGCACAGGATATGGACACCGTCCTTGCGCTTCCCTTTTTCACTGTAGGGGGAGGGGCGAAGAGTCACGAAGAAGCGGAGTTCCTTGTAGGACTCCAGGCCGAAGAAGAAGTCAATACCTTGGCCGATCTTGTGAATGAAACTCTCAATCATGTCCAGCGTAAATGCGCGCCGAAGACTCGTGTCATCGGGGTAGCGGAAGTCCAGATCCACGAGCAGTGGCTTCGGCTCGTTCTTTCTCGGCTTCTCTACGAAATTCTGGGGGCGACCGCGCTTGACGAAGAGATAGTCATGTAGAAGGTCCAGAAACAGGGGATATTTCTCGTCGGAAATCTGCCACTTGCCGAGGGTTGCCCCCATCCCTGTCATTGTCGTTGCCGAGCTGTCATGAGTCCTACAGGGTTCCAGGAAACGCGAGAGTTCGTGCTCTTGAAATAAGTTTGTACTCATTTGGCTCTTTATGTAATTTATGGGGGGGAAGAAAGTCTGGCAATTTTTGTTTCAAGGATTCTAAGGCTTTTTTCCGTCAGAGTATAAAGGTGAAAAACACCTATAGTACAGTATGCAAGCGAATAAGCGGCTTGTGAAAGATATACAGACCATGATGAGCGAGGAAATGTCTTCCTTGGGAGTCTACTATTCCTTTGATGAAGTGAACATGAAGAAGGGTACGGCCCTGGTGTTTGGTCCGGATGATACGCCCTATGCCGACTGCCCCCTCTTCTTTTCTGTTGCGATTCCGAACGACTATCCCTTCGTGTCGCCTGTAGTCCTCATCACGAGTTCCGACGGCCAGACACGGTTTCATCCGAATCTCTACGTGAATGGGAAGGTCTGCCTTTCCATTCTCGGGACGTACACAGGTCCTTCTTGGGCTTCCACTCTGAATATTGGCAGTGTCTTCAAGAGCATCGTGTCGCTTCTGGACAAGAACCCGATTGTGAATGAGCCTGGCTGGGAGAAGTATACTCTGGAGTATGAGGCCGCGGCGCACTATGCCGAGTGGGTGGAGTACCGGCTCCTAGAAATGATTGTCAGCGAGTATGGCCAGTATAAGAGGGGTACGAATCCAACCTGGACCCTGTTCAAGGACGTGTTGGAAGAGGTATGGCCGACAAGATGGGGGCGAATCCGGGAGAAAATTCAGGCGCGGGCTGAGACAGTGGGAACGAAGAGCTACCGTGGAATTACGTATGGAATGAGTGGGGAGGCGAACTGGCAGAAACTGCTTGAGAAATTCGTGAAAATTGATTCCTTGGCCGCATAGAAAATTTGACGGATTTAAACGGTCATGTAGTATTAGAAAAAGATGGGACACCGACTGAAGTTTTGTCCTGTTTGTAGATACTACCTATATTTGAATGTGGAAGAGAATAACTGTAGCCGTATTTGCAGGAACTGTGGGCATACCGAGAAAGAGGAACATGGGAGTCTGATATCGGAGACGCTCGTGAAAGAACGCGCGAGTGAGGGATATAAGATTCTATTAAATGAATTTACCCGGCAAGATCCTACACTGCCTCATCTAAAGACAATGAAGTGTCCTCGTGGCGATTGTAAGTCAAATGCTGGTGGGGCCGAGAAGGATGTCATTTATATTAAGTATGATGCCGAGAATCTGAAGTATCTGTATATCTGTAATGTATGTGGTGAGCATTGGCGTACTCGTTAGGCTTTTTACAAAAGTTCTAAAGTACAGCCTAAATAGAAATGCCTAGGCGACATACAGCGAAAAAAAAAAAATTACATGGATACACATATTTGGCTGAAGGAGGTCTTCTTGGTGTAGCTTTTTCTCGCGGAATTATGAAACAGAGTGCTCGTTCTAGCGCTAAGATAGGAAGGGAAGTATTAAGTGCTAGAGCACGTCTGCGAGAGATAACTCAACAGAGTAAGGTAAGGCTAGAAATAGCATCAAACAATGCCCAAAAGATAATAGCTCGTTCAGAAGAATTGGCGAGGCTGGAGCAAGAGTACGCAAAGACACGTAGTGAAGCGGAACGATCAAATTTTGCCTATAGAATTGGAAAAACAAAAGATGCTATACGTGCTCTAATGGACGCTGAACTTGCTGATGGAAGAACGCCTGAACAGAGTGTTAGATCAGAACGGGAAGCCCAGCAAGCCAAGGCAAAAGAAGCTTTAGATACAGAACAGCTTCGTCTAAGAGAAGCAGAACGGGCTCGCCAGGCACGAGCAATGGGATTGGCTGCAAAACAAAAGAGTGAACAGAAGCCTGATGCTCTTGATGATTCAGGTATTAAAAATTTAGCGGGAACTCAAGCCGAAGTGGCAATAGCTAAGATTGCTCAATTACAGAAATCTGTGTTGAAACAAGCGGCATTAATCGCATACCATACATCTGTTGATTTGGCAGCAGATAGGCAGGCTCTAATAGACAAAGCTTTGTCTAATAAAGTACAGAATGCGGCAACACAGAACACGGCAATAGAATATGAGAATGTTATGGCCAGTCTAGCAACGGGCCAAGCAATTGTGGCGCAAGCACAAATTAATATTCGTAAAAATTTAATTGAAATACAAAGGATTTTTAGTGGCCTTGATGCTACTACTAGAACAGCAATGGCTGAAGCAGCCGGAATAAATATGAGAGTAAATGATGTTTTATTTAAATTAGTAAAGAGATCATATGCACAAACAGGAGATCCGGCTAAACTTAGACAACAGCTAACTGATACAGGTGCAGCAAAAACAGTTACAAATGGAAAAATTGAAAATGTATTTAGACAAGTTCAACTGAATAATGATGCTGTTACATCAGCAATTGACGCATCTGTTAGTTTAGGTCAATCGGTTGAAGCTCTTGCCGCAAAATCAACTGAACTGACTACAGCACGAGACGGTGCTTTACAAGTAGCTACAACTTACAGAAACACGCAACCTGCTTCTATTGAAGCGGCCGTTAAAGCTTTACGTGATCAACAGACGGCTTCTATTAATCAGGGAAAATCTGCAGAAGGTACGGTTCTTACTACTCTTGACCATCAGACCACGCATGTTTCCGTTACTGAAGGATTCCGAATTGGGCTTGCGAATGCGAAAACCGATGCAGTTAATGCTGAATCGGGAAGTGTAGATGCATTCAGTCGTACAGTCGGCGCAAGTGCTACTACTGCTGATGCTACCTATAGAGGTTTAGTGGAATCGGCGGCAAGTATGCAAGATGGAGCTACGAGGAATGCTCCTTCGCCTAGTGTGCAGGTAGCAATTGCTACAGCTAGTGCTAGTATCCCAGCCAGAGTTCAGACTGCACCATCAGTATCAGAAGCACTCGGAATTGAACTATCAAAACTCCAGGGTATTAAAAGTGAGGTTGATAGTGTTCCTTTGGCAAGTGATTTAGCTACTTTAAATAATGGTATTGATAAGTTGAGCAAACTAACAGAACCTGGTGGCCCTGCTGATATGGCAGCACAGCGAGCAAAGGTTATAGCTAATATTGATAGTGCCGGTAAAAATCATGATAACACAGTTCAGGCCAGAGATGCCATGGCAAAATCTCAGGAAGGAATGCCGGTTGAACCGTCAAAATCCGGATTACAGCAGGCCACTATTGATGCTAAGAATGCCTCGGACGCTGCAGAAGCTTTGAGAACACGACTTAATATTAATACGAAAGGATTGGAAGATTCTACAACTATCCGTGATAATTTAGCAATAACTTTAGAGGATGCTACAATTTCCAAGTTAAGAGAGATATACAAGACCGCGGCGGAGAAAGCAAGATCTGCGCGTGAAAAACTCAGTAAAGAAACACCTGCGAAACCATCTGTTGATAGATTTATTAAAGCACGTGAATCGGAGACAAAATCTAAGGATGATCTTACTAGTAAGAGAGAGGAGGGAAAAGCGCTAGAGAGTGTTGATCCCAGCAAAAATATTTCTTCTGAACTTTCTAAACTTGCCAGGGCAAGGCTAGAGATACATTTGGCCAAAATTAGAGAGGCTGCTGTGAAGGCTGAAGCTAGAAGAAGAATGGATGCTAATAAGGGACTAAGAGATGGTGTTAATGACGGAACTAAGACTATAGACGCTAGACGTGCCGACATGGAGAATGCAAGGGCTGCCAAAGAAAAGGCCGCTGAAGATCTTGATACAATTGAAAAGAGGGCGAGAGAAGAAGGAAAAGCGCTTGAGGAGGCAATGAAAAGGCAGGAGGCTGAAAGGGCCGCTCATCTGGCGGAAATTAGACAGAAGGCCAATGAAATTATTGGACGAAAGGAAAGTGAGAGATTGGCTCAAGAGGCTGCTAAAAGGCTACGAGATGCCAGAGATGCGAGGGATGCTCGTGATGGCTTGGATATAAAACGGGATATGAGAGATGCTAAAACCGAGCTTGATGAAGTTAAGGAAGATTTACACAATGAGGAAAAGATGAAAGATTTAAGGGACAAACTAGAAGAGATAGAGGCAAAACTTCGTGAACTTGATAAACATATACATGCAAAAGATGCGCGTGGGGCAAAGAATAAATTGGATACTGCGTTGAAAAATCGTAATAAGACCAGAGAAGAACTGGAATTAGAAAGGGCCAGACTAGAAGGACTGAAAAATAAGTATAAAATCCTAGATGGTATTAGGAATAAATTTAAGGAGGATATAAAAAACCGCGAAAAAGATATGAGAGACGCAAAAGTGAGGTTAGATGATGGTAAGAAAGAGCGTGATAATAAGTTTGATAAAGATAAAATACACCGAGACGGGAAGAAAGAAAAGGAGGCACTGAAGGACGAGCTTGGTCGTATAAGAGACAAAAAACCGCGGATTAATTATAACATATTTATCCCTATTTTAGGCGGAATAGGAATTTCCGCCTTACCTAGCATTTTTACTCCTCCTGTTTTACCACCTCCGCCACCTCCGCCACCTGAGCCACCTGAGCCACCTGTGCGACCACCCATAGATGAGAGTGGTTTGGGCTGTAGGGACGCTACTAATATGGTGAATTCAATGAAAGATTCTATTTCACAGAGAGCATTTGCTGCTGGATTTGCTAAAGCGAAGGCGAGTGTGCCTTATCGGGGTTTTAGTGGGTACATTACTGCCGCAGATGTTACAGGAGCAGTAGTGGCTGCTTCAGGTGAAGATGAAGAGAATGCGGATGATATGGATAACTCTTTTCAACAGGAGGGAGGGCAGGACTACAATAATTCCGAGGCGGTCGTCAACAATTCTCAGGAAGTGGCGAATAATTCCGAGGGAGTGACGAATAATTCTCAGGAGGCTGTCAACAATTCTCAGGAAGTGGTAAACAATTCCGAGGCGGCTGTCAACAATTCTCAGGCGGCTGTCAACAATTCCGAGGCGGCTGTCAACAATTCTCAGGAAGTGGTAAACAATTCCGAGGAGGCCGTCAACCAGAGTACCGATGATTCTGTATACATTCCTCGTGTTGGAGGAATAGTAAATAATACTCCCAAAGTACCTAATTTAAATCCAAGAGATGCTGAACCAACTCGGGCCGATTTGTTGGTTGGAAAACCCGATATTTCTATGAGATCACGTTCATATCAAAATGGTATGAACGGAAATCCAGGATTTAATCAATGCTGGGACCGTACGTATAAACCGATATGGGTATATGCTTTTATCAAGGGTTATCAAAGTTATAAACCACCATATGTTCCTAGTGTTTTAGGAATACCGTATATAAGTCCAGGGCGTAACTCAAAGCCTACGACTACAAATGACGAAGAAGTTCAGCCGAATCTGGGAGAAGTTCAGCCGAATCTGGGAGAAGTTCAGCCAAATCTGGGAGAAGTTGAGCCGAATCTGGGATCAGTTGAGCAGAATCTGGGATCAGTTCAGCCGAATCTGGGAGAAGTTCAGCCGAATCTGGGAGAAGTTGAGCCGAATCTGGGAGAAGTTCAGCCAAATCTGGGAGAAGTTGAGCCGAATCTGGGAGAAGTTGATGAAGAAGTTGTACCTAATCTAGGAGAACTTGATGAAGAAGGAAATACGATCTATCCTGATAATGGTTCCGTTGAACCAACAGTTGAAGACGAAGATCAGATCTATTCTGATAATGAACCGGTTGAACCAACAGATGAAGACGAAGAAGATCTACAGCGTTATCAGTTAGATAGTATTAGTGATTTGAACGGAGGTGGCATAAATCAGTCAGGAGGGCGTCATGGTCAAATAATAATCAATAAATATCCTGTGCAGATTGGAGGAAAATCTATGCTAGTTGACATGAATCCAAAACGGAGACCACCAAAATCATTTATTCGCAAATCATCTTTACATCTTAAGAGGGGGCGCACTTCTGAGAAACCTAAAACAAAGAAATCAAAACGTCTCGGCTAGAATCACACGGCCCCCATACGTTTTAAAAGGTCATCCCGCGTAGAAATTCCCGCTTCAGAGAACATCTCTGCGTAAATTTCGTACGGATGCTCGGGCTGATCGTAGCCCCCCCCATATTTTTTCACGAAGGTCTTGGGTGGATTGTGGTGAATTGCCAACGTTCTCGTATTAAGCCATTCTATTGACGTAGCAGATATGCTCGTTGTTTTGTGCTGAGGGAACATCGGGAGCGGTACATGGTACGACTCCCAGGCCCAGAAAGGTCTGGAAATTGTATCAGGATTAATTCTACAGCGGTCACGGAATTCCTCTGGAACGACTTCCCTGGAAATTGGCGACCACCCCTCGCGAATACAGAATTGTTCCCACAATTCCGGTTCCCATCTCTGGTGAATGTGAATTGCCTCGTGAAGAAGGGTCTCGCGGAATTTCTTGGGTGCCGGCAATTCCTTACAGAGCCCCTCAGGAAGGCAGACCAGGTTCGGCGGACGAGTGTGAGGAAGTCCCCCATCCGCCTCGGCATTCAAGATCGCAATTTCCATTCCTTCGTACAGGGGAATGGAATTCACACAATCCGACAAAAAACCCTCGGCCTTCTTGGAAATCGCCGAGAGTTCGTATCCCTGTCCCTCTCGCACGGCCCAGTTCGCCCTGTTGGTTTGGCATGCTCGCCGGTATCCGTCAATCATTTCTGCCTTTTCAAGAGCGTCCGCCATCTATTAGGGACTATCTTTTACACTCTTCTTCTTTTTAGCAGCATCGGTCTTTGCTACCAGCATCTTATCGGCAAAGTACGTATTCAGCGTACTCTGTTTCTTCGGGGGGCTCTTTGCCCTCTCGTTTTTGACTGACGACCGAATGGTCGGAGCCTTCGGGGTAATCAGCACGCTCGTTCCGAAGAACTGCGAACCAAATCGGCGGACGGCGCTCTTATCACAAGTGGCCAGGGCATCGTAGAAGATCGCGTCCGTTGTCGCGGCCTCTCGGCTGGCCTCGGTCCATCCGTCTGTCGGCGCACGAATACCGGGAATCTGTTCAACAACGAGAGAGAACAGTTGTACAATCGGATTCATCAGCTGGTGTTCAATGTAGTAGCGGAAATCGGGCTTCAGTCCCTTCTCCCGAATATAATTCGGATGCTCCACACGGTCACCCTGTGACTTGGAGGCCACCTGTCCAATCGGCGGCAGGATGTAGATGAAGGGCACTCGCTCGCCACTCGCGGGGGCCGTGCCCTCGTCGCGCACCTTCATTCGCTCGGCGAGGACCTTGTGGGCGGGAGGAGTGACCGCCTTATATTCGGCTCTCAGCGACTTGCTCATTGTCAGTAGATTCATGCTCATCTTTCCTTCCACGAGTTCCAGCAACTTCTCCTTCACAAAGGCAATGGCATTTGTAATGCTCCGCTCGGTCAACAGGATTCTGAGGGCACCACCGTAAATGAGTTTCACCAGGGGCGCATAGTCTCGCCGCTTTGTAGCAATCCCCATGGAGTTCTGGTAGTACGAATCGGCCGACTCCTCGTACTTGTTGCCGACGTAGCGCTTCTTGCTGAAGATGATGAACGGATAGAAGACCTTGTCGTACTCAAAGTCGTGCGGGGCCTTCAGACACCGCGTCACGAATTTTCCTGCCTCCTCGGTGAGTCGCATCGTGGCCTCAATCGCCTCCCGCCCCTCCAGGAGTCTCCCCGTTCCAGGGTCCTTGGCGTTGAACTTGATAAACAGGGAATCCGTGTCGCCATACACTGTCTCGGCCGAGCAGCGCGGGTCGGCCGCCGCCGGTCCGTAGAATCGCTCAATCGCGGCCTTGGCGAAGAGAATCTGTTTGCGACCGTAGGCCGTCACCGACGCGGCCAGATGCTGCAGGCGAATCTTGAATGTGGAAGAGCCGAGCTGGCCATACAGGGAATTTGCCGTCAGCTTGTAGGCGAGCTGCTCGGCATCCAGGAGCGCCTTCTTGAACGGATCGGGTTCCTTTTCAGCCTCCTTTCGCTTCGCCTTGCGTGTGGCCAGGAGTTTCTGCACAATCTGCGGAAGCGTTCCCATCTGCCCCTGGGCATACCGACACACCCGCATACCCTGTTTGATCTTCGCAGGGTGCTTTCGGTGATCGGCGGGATCCGTGCCCCAGATATCAAAGGTGATGTCCGTCCAGCGAACCTCGGGTCCGGCAATGGCCTCGTCTTCGTCTGAGCCGAGGGCGAATCCCTTGAAACTCCCGTCCAGGGCGTAGTCCTTCACCCAGACCAGGGTATCATAGGAGATGTTCTCGCTGATAATGGTGCTCGGGTATAGGGACGCGAAATCGGCCACACCAATCGGGGAATCGTAGTGAATGCCGACGACGGGATCCAGGACGATGGCCCCCTCGTAGGATTCTTCCGCTGTGGCTGCCGCCGAGCCAAAAGCCGTCGTCGGCAGCACTTTCACGCACTGCCCCCGCTCGTAACACTCCTTGAAGATGAGCGACTCAATCTTGATTCCCTGGCCCCGAGTGAAGATATAGGGAATCGGCACCGAGCACGCGTTCGCCATCGCCATGGCATTGTTGAATACGTCCAGTTTCTTGTAGAGGTCCCGCACTAGGACGCAGTCCTGAATACAGTAGGCCGCCACCTTCGCCCGGTCCGCAGCCGACCCCCGATGAAAGCGGAAGATCTCCTGTGGACTCACGTCATCCTTCACGACGGCCCACTTTACCGCCAGTTGCGCAGCCACGGACAGGTCGGCCCCATCCTCGGGCGCGGCCACGATGAGCATCTGCCCTACGACAACATCAATGACGTGTAATTTCTCCACGACCGCGTCCCCCGTCTCGTCCAGGAGCACGACCCAGCGCCCAGGAACGACATCGGACGTCGTCTTTGTGTTCAAGTTCCAGAACTCCGATCCACAGTCCACGCTCTTCAGAGATCCGCTCATGAAATGCTGGCAGACGTCGTCCAACTTGTAGGAGGCGAGCGAGAAATTCCGCTTGATGTAGTGATACAGGTCAATCCCGAGGCGCCCGTGCGTAGTAAGCATGTACATCGTGTTATCACCGAGGGCCGAACTGGACAGGAATTTCTCCTGGAGCACCAATTCCTTCCCCGTGCTCTGTAGGCGGGTCATCGCCTGTAGCGAATCATCCTTGCTGATACCGAGTTCTTCGGCTCGTATCCACACATAGCGCTCATCAAAACCGAAATTATTGTAGCCGAGGAGAACATCGGGATTCCACTCACGCATAGTCCTCGCCCAACCGAGGATGAGTTCCTTCTCCGTCTTATACGCATGGACCTTGATGCCGGCGATCTTCTCACAGGTGTCCAGCACGAAGATGTGCTTCTCTAGTGCCCCCTGGCCCTTTTCTAGGACGACGCCGATCTGAATGACAGGATCGCCGGCCAAGGGAAAGCCACGACCTTGGCGCTTGATGAACTTGTCCAGCACGGCCAAAACGGCGTCCGAGGAGCGGTCATCTAGCGCCCTGTCAAGCGCCTCTACAAATCGCGGCTCGTTCAGAGTCTGGTCCAGGATGTCGCGATGAACCTCGCCGGCACGAAACCGAATCGGGTCCATTCCTGTGGGAGGGCTATCAGGGTAGACGGCCGCCTGTAGGAGGAGGCCAGCCGCATCGGCCCCGTCCTTGGCGTTCTGTATGAGCAGTTTCGCAATCCGTTCGTAGCCCTTCTTTGGCAGGGGAAACTCTCCATTCTCGGAATAGCATTCAATGTCCCAGTAGGCGTGTAGAAAGGGCGCACAAGGCATCGGTGGCTTTGACACGGGATCAATATTCTCCCAGTCAATGTGATAGACTCCCGCGTCGTCGGCCTCAGTATCGTCAATACTCACCCAGCCACATGGTTTCAGATTCCGAAGATGGAAGAAGCGGAGCATGGGATCCAGATTCGCCTCAAAGATCTCCAGAGGCGGGCGACCGCTGTAGAGTGAGAAGAGGGGAGTGTTCTCCTTGTCAAGGAAGAGGGATTTCATGGAGCGCCATGCCTGCATTCCACAGACGGAGATCTTCGCGAAGGTGAACTCCTTGCCGGCCGTGTAGCCCATGAGAATCTTTCGGCGTTCAAAACTCACGGAGTAGGCTCCAGGATTCTTCAGCACCCACTCGCTACTCTGTTGAATTTCCAGGGAGAGCCGGCTCTCAAAAGCGTACTGAATCTCCTTCAGATGCGCAGGGAGCTTCACGTAGAAGAAGGGCTCAAATCCCTCCACGTCTACGCGGACTGGCTCACCGGAACCGGTCATACCGAAGAGGTGGATGATGAGTTTGCGTTTCTGGGCGGTGGCCACGGGTCGCTTCTTATTGGGGCGTCGCTTGAACTCCCCATCCTCCACATCTGAGAGATCGTCAGGGACAAACTGTACCTCCTGCGTTGTGTCGGTTTCTGCCAAAATCTGTAAGTCTTGCGTAAAGGCATCCAGAATTTGGAAGGTGGTTTTGGACATTCTCTTTGTGTATTCTGTTTCTAAAGAAGTGGTTCTGACGAGGCAATTTTTGTTGAACGGCTACTTACGTGTCTTCCGGTGAGCACGTGCCCGTGTCCGTGTCCGTGTCAGCTTCTTTACACGTCTAGCACGTCTCGTATGGCTCCTCGCCGGCTTTATACTTTCCAGAAGATCTTTATACAGCGAGCCACCACCCGCCATTCCCTTTCCAGGAGTTGGTGTTTCACCAGCAATTTCCTCAAAGTTCGTATCATTCCTGTAATTCGGCACGGAGGCCGTCTTCTTCGGTTTAAGATCGGCCCGCTTGTTTACAATTGAATCCACGATTGCTTCGGCATTCTCGGAATTCAAACGCTCTTCCATGGAGGCATTATCAATTTCCTGAGGTTCATCTGTTGTCTTTTTCAACACGACATCAGTACTATTCTTCCCATTGTTGGCTAACACAGAGCCCGGATCTTCAGAATTCAAAAGCTGTGACATATTCTCCTTGTTTTTGGATTCAGGGTAATCAACTTCCTCTTCTCCTGTCTCCTTGTTCTTGAAATTTATCGGGGTCTTGTTTTCTCCGAGCACCAACACTGTCGGGTACCCGGACACTTTTGTATTTGCTAATGGCGTCTTTTCAAGCTGATCATAGTGAATACTCGCCATTCCATTTTTTCTGTTTTCATCAGCGACAAGAGAGTCCCAGACGTCATCCTTGTATTTATGGCAGTGTCCGCAATAATCGGCATAAATCAATATGACCGTCAATTTGTTATTTCCCAGAATGTCATTAAGCATAGAAATATCGTCGTCACTACGCACATCAACACTGTTTTTAGCGTGTATTTTTTTTGCTACCATGTTCCTATTCTTAGTATAAGAATATATGTTCATACTAGGAGTGAAATGGCAGAAAGTAATATAGCTAGAAACCTCTTTTTAGCATTAATTACAATTTGTGCTATTCTGTATGTATTCTTTTATGTTTCAAAGAAAGGTTATTTGAAAGAGTATTTTAATAGCGGTAGCAATAAGCCCTCCTCGGTGCCACCTCCACCTGCCGCCCTGTGCGACGACGGAAGACCCTGTAATCTTGCCACGAATTTCTGTTCCGATGGCGTAACTACCTGTGGAAATACGAATTATGGGGCCCGTAACGCTGTGGACCAGAGAACACAGATTGATGAAATTTCCAACAACAATTCGGGCGAGGTAAGAATACCCTCTTCAGGAGAATCCATCAGTATGAGCCCCAGCGACACACCCTACGCTAGAGAGCCGATTGAGGACGTAGACGACTACGAATACAACATGGTCTATATGAATGAATCTAATACGGCACTTTCCAAGGATCTTCGCCAGAAACTTATGCGCCAGTATCCGATGCACTGGACATCCTACCCGCCCTCTTCTTCCCAATTTCAGGCCGGCTACCAGGGTTCTTTCCAGAATGCCACCCAGGATGTTCCCGATGATGCCGTACCCTATCAGAATATAAGTGGTTCTACAATGAGCCCGCCTGATAAGGGGATGCTTGAGAAGGAAGAGCGAAAGATTCTACAGACGTATAAACCGGAATTCCCTCCCAAGGGGGTCATCTACGATGAACGAGATGCCACAAAACTAATCAAGAAGATTTATGATGCCAAGGGGCTCATCCCGCAGGTTAAACACAAGCCTGAGACAAACGTCTATGAGATCGTTGGGACACGTCGCAAGAACGAGACGGTTGTGTATGAAGATGATGTACAGGCGCCGGCATCTAGATCGGCTGTAGAGTCGGCTGGAGAGAATACCATTCAAGTTCCTTCGGCAGTTACAGGGGCAGTAGCCGGTTCCAATCCTTGGCAGTATACGGCATGGACGCCTGGGCTAGAGCGCGTATTTGCCCCTTCTGAGCCGACACAGGATTGGGTTAACGGCTAAAGGCTAAAGCCTTAGCGGCTAAAGCCTTAGTACCGACCCTCTACAAGAATGTGGGTCTGTGATACAAGAGAACGCGATTTGATTCCTCTTTTAGCAAATGTCTCCGTCAGAGCCCTTCCTGTTGGAGATATTTGGATCGGTCTATCTGGCGAAGAGGTAGTGGCAGGGGGCATCGTGGCAGGGGGCATCGTAGCCGAGCGCAAGACGGTGGCCGACCTAGAGGCCTCCATTCTGGACGGGCGCTACAGGGAGCAACGGACTCGGCTCCTTACGTACTGCCAACAGAGATTGGCTCGTCCCCTGTATATTATTGAGGGAGCCATGGATCGGATACAGGGAAAATTCACAGAGACCGTCCTCAGGAAATTCCTGAATCGCCTCCAGCTTCGTTACGGAGTCGCCGTAATTCACACGGATTGCCTGGATTCTACCGCCAGACTCTGTGGAATTCTGTTGGAGCAGATACAGGCCGAGCCGACCGTGTTCGTTCAACAGGACGGGGCACAGAAAGACTATGCTCACTGTGTAATGGTCAAAAAGAGCACGAACAAGGATGATCCGAGAACCTTCGCTTCACTTATACTTCAACAATGTCCAGGTATAAGTGCCACGGTGGCTGATGCGATCTTAAAGGGGGGGTCCGAAAGTCTCAAAGGTGTACTGGCCCTTTCAGAGGCCGAGATGGCGGCCCTGCCAATCACAGGAAAGAGAAAGGTTGGGCCGGCGGTGGCCAAACGCCTGTGGAGTCTTCTACATGCCTGATCAGAGACATTTATTGTCAATAAGGCAGACATTTGTAACACAGTCCTCGTCTTTTGTGCAGGAATTTCCGGACCCGGACTTAAATCCGTCTATTCTTGTTGCTACGCCGGCGATAAGAAAAATAATGAATAATGCTATAAAAAGAAGAGAGCTCATTCAATCTATAAACTTTTTAGAAAAAAGTTTGCCAAAAAATTGTTATCGCTGCGCGGCAGTCCTCCTCCTACGCGTTCCGCTTCGCGCACCCCCCTTCGCGCCTCCAAACGAGAAATACTCATAATGAACCCCCTTTCCTCTTGTTCCAGCATTATAAAGATGAATGACGGGGCTTCCATCTTTCATCGGTGACAGATTCTTTTCTACTGTGTCATGGGATATCACCTCAATATCGCACACGCGCAACAGATTCTTTATTCCATCAAATTCAATATCCGACGCATAGTTCATATCCGTGCGAATATAATCAGCATATTTTTCAGCAAATTTTTGCTTATTCGGCCGTTCCGTAAGAATGTACCGGCGGATTATATCTTTCTGCCCCTCTTCAAACCGATTCGGGTCTGCCATTTGCTCCCGAATCGTATTTCGGGAGTTCTGATTTCCCTCCTGTCCAGCCTTGAACATCCCGTCAAATAATTCAAAAAATGTGTCAAAATCCGTGGTAGAAGCCACAAGGTTTCTCAGCGTCTTTATAAAGCCTCTCTCTGATGAAGAATCCAGAGTCTCATGGCATTCACTCACGGGCTGTAAAAGCTCCTGCTCCCTGAGAGCACGATACACGGCCGAGAAAAGGCAGTTTCCGTCCGCTAAGGTTTTACCAATATGAACAGATGTGCCTGTGTTTTTTCTCGTCTTGTTAGCTGTGGCTGTTTTTGCCGTTGTGCGGCTCGCCGTTCTCGCCGTTCTCGCTGTCTTCTCCAAACTCTTTTTCATATTCTTCACATTTCCAAACATATTCTGTAGGCGTTTCGTCATTTCCTTCACTTCTCTCTCGTGCCTCTCGTCGGCCTCCATTTTCTCCAAACGTTTCCGCTTTTCCTCCACATTTTTATTATGATTCTTGTCACTCATTCCTGTTTATTTGTCAGATTTCTTCAGCCCCTCAATGTTACTCGCCGCGTAGGCAATACAGGCCGCTCCCGCCAGGCTCCACAGGCCAGGCCGCTCCGACAGGAACATGAAACCAAACAGGAATGACGAGAATACGCCGGCGAAAGAGAGTAGGCCAAAGACCTCCGTTTTTACGTGAGGAATGCTGTAGAATCGGGTGGCATATCCTGTAAATCCGACAATCAGATTGAAAAGTACGAGCGGAATCCAGACCTTCCAGGAATACTGTATCTTCAGGAGGCCGGCTCCAATGATCGGAAGAAGGCAGACCAGCGCCCCCCCGTACATTTCCAGCGTGGAACTCCAGGGATTCTGTTGTTCATTCGTGCGAACCGCAAAATACATGGCCGTCTCCGTGAGGGCCGCAGCAAGCGCTGCCGCGACTCCGATCACCACCCCATACCGATTCTGCGTGAGTCCGCGAATCTCATCATTGATACCCTTCGTACTCACGAGGAAGGTTCCCACAATTCCCACAAGAATGTACCAGTAGGAATTCGCGGCAATATTCTCCTTCAGAAAGATGCTGGCCCCGAGCAGGTTCCACATCGGATATGTGTAGAAGAGCGACATGGCGGTGCCCGCCGAGAGGCTGGAGAAGGCGATATACGAGACAAAAATGTGGGCCACTGTGATGGCCCCCAGGAGAATTGACCGCTTCACGGAATTCCAGGAGCCCCAGGTTGTGGCCCAGTCGGCCGGCGAGGCCAGGACCGCCGCACCAGCGTCAAAGGTGAGAAGCCGTGAAAAGACCTGCGTGGCGAGACTGGAGGGGACTAATTTGACGATGATCGGATATAGGGACAGGAAGAATTCGCTCGCCACGACGGCGAGTTCGGGCACTGTGAGCCCACTCATCTGGACTTATTAGCGAAAATTCCATAAATCCGCTATGACGGAATTGGAAGTGCTCCCTGGTATGGACTTGCTCGTGACGGACACCGGCTTCGTCATACTCTGTAGGATGCCGTCCGGCGGTTTGTAGTCAAACGTGGAACGTGCCGGAGCCTGATTGGAGCCAATCGTCTGTAGCGCAGGGGCAAAGGTGACCGCCTGTGAAGTATCGCCAGCCCCCCGCTTTCCTTCGCGCCCCTTCTTGCTCGTCGTCTCAGGATTCTTCTTGGAATTCATCGCCTGGACAATGGGATTCTGTTGGCTATTGTACTCGGCTTCGTAGTGTTTCCACGAGATATACAGGAGGTTCGGATATGTGTAGCGGACAACGAAGCCCGTCTGGCGGAGCATGTGAACGAGGTAGACAATACAGTCCTCCAGATCCAGCGAGGGGAGGCCGAGCACGAAGGGGGGCACGGTGTAGGTCAGGAAATTCTGATTGCCCGCGATCTGGGAGGTGTGGTAGATGCGGGTATGAATCTGGTTGAGAATCTGGTTGTAGGCGCGCAGCTTCGCCTTGTCGCGACTGGCCCGTTTTTCAAACAGGGTCCTCGGTTCTAGTTTGGGAGTCTTATCAATCGGAGCGGATGCTAAATTCCAGTGACCACCTCCTCCGAGCATTCCTAGTTCATACCTACCTTTTGGGAGAACGCGTTATACACGAGTCAATAGAATCCGCCGACGCAGCAGAAATGATTCCCCCCCTGCGGATCGCCTTGTCGGGTGGGGCAATGTTCGGAATAGCGCATATAGGGGTCCTAGAGGTCTTTCAGGAACGCGGTTATTTGAAATGCGTTCGCGAGTACATCGGAATCAGCGCAGGAGCCTTCATGTCATTTTGTCTTTGTATCGGATACACCTTGTCGGAACTCCGGGCCCTCATCACTGTCTTCAATTTCACGCAAATTCAGAATTTTGAACCGGAAATTATGTTTGAATTCATTGAGTCGTACGGAATTGACAACGGGGCGAATCTGGAGAAGCTTCTCGGAATTCTTCTTCGGGCGAAGGGACTCTCGGCCGAAATTACGTTCCAGGAATTCACCGAGAAATTTCCAGGGAGACCTGCTCTCCGAATTCTCGCTACGGATATTTCCAGATGTTCGTTGAAGGAATTCAGCCTGAAGGAAACTCCTGGGGTGTCCCTGAAATTCGCTGTCCGGGCATCTACTTCAATTCCTCTTGTGTTCACTCCTGTTGAAGATCTGTCCGGCTCCGTGTTTGTCGACGGAGGAATCATTACAAGTTTTCCATTTCACATTCTGAGCGACGAGGAAAGGGCTGAAACAATTGGAATAATTTTTCATATGAATAAATCCACCCCTGTGAAGATAACAAACATTCTGGAATACTTCAAACAATTATATGAATCCGCGTATTATCATCAGAAGGAACGAGTATACAAAAAATGGTCGCATCGGATAATTGTTGTTCGGCCGTTTGATCTATCCCCTATGAATTTCAACGCCACATCGGAAGAAAAGGAGGCTCTCATGGAAGTTGGCCGGCGATCTGCGGAAGAATTTCTTACGGCTGCTCACGCAAAACCGACAAGAAGATATTCTCTTCCATAAGTATAGAATGGCCAAGACTCGTCGCGCTTCCAAGCGCAAGGGCACACGCAAGCTGTCAAAGTGGAATGTTCTCGTGATGAAGGTATACAAGGAGATGAAGGCTAAGGATAAGAAGGTATCTTTCTCGGATGCTCTCAAGGAGGCGAGCAAGCGTAAGCGCGACTAGATAATATTTGGGATTCGTTAGACGAATCTGGAATATTATACACTATAATATTTGGGATTCGTTGGACGAATCTTGATATTATACACTATCCTACACTATCCTACAGACTACTATTGATGAACTCAAGGAACCCCTTTGTATTTCTTGCCCCCTTGTATTCAACCGTCTTTCCGTCGGTCGTCTCCAGCAGGAATGTGGGGAATCCCTTAATGGGTACTCCCTTGGCCTTATCAGGCTCCTTCTCGGGACTTACCATGCGAATCTGGCACGTCTTACCATTTACATTGATCGGCCCAGTCTTAACAAACTCTTCAAACTCGGGTTTCACAGTCTTACAGTGTCCACACCATTCGGCATAGTACATTGTGAAGGTATTATCATTCTGCTTCTGTTTCTGTACCTGGAAACCCTGCTTACCGCCACCGTTCTTGAATCCCTCCTTGGCCGCAAGGTAGCCCAGGGCTCCAATGATACATACTGCGAGAAGAATTAGTTTCCAATTCAACATCGCGCTGATCTAACGAGAGAGAATAGTTTTTCCTTGTGAATTTTCGGCAGTTAGATGCGCCGGAAAGGGTCCAAGGAGTACGTAGTATATTACTGTAAGAAGATGCTGGTGTTTCGTAGAGGAGCGTGGATTGATGTAAAGATACCGGATTATGTGGATCCTTCCTGGGGATTTGGAGATCGCCAGAAAGCAGCCAGTATTGTTTGTGATGCTATGATGCGGGGGTCTTCGTTTGAGGAGGCGTGGATGGAGGCGGAAGTACAGATTTATCGGGGTCTAGGAATCCTTAGGAATCCTTCAGACCGAAGGTCGCAAGGTTCCTTAGGAATCCTTCAGACCGAAGGTCGCAAGGTTCCTTAGGAATCCTTCGGAAACAACATTGCCCCCCACAGGACGAGAAAGAATAGAATAGTGTGTAGGAAGAATCCCATCGGCGAAGGACAGCCTCCAGGCCCAGCCACAAGAAAAATCCAACCAAGCGCCTTCTGTGTCATCTTGAACGTCTCAGGATTCGCAACTAAAAAGAAGATGAGCGTGGAATAAAAGGAGTATTTTGCTTTCAATCCTAAATTTATACTTGGCGACGAGTCCGAAGACCCCGAAGACATCCTGTCATTACAGGTGAAAGTTAATTAGAAAAATCTTTCAGAAGATCGGCTACCATGGAATTCGTCTCTCTGGGCTTCCGAAATCCCTTGGCAGCCGGTTTCAAAGTGGCGTGCATGCGTGTAAGTGCCGACATGTTGCTTTTCATGGTAGATATCGTTGGCATCTCATAAATAATTTCTTTAAGTTCCCCCGATTTTATGTCCTTTAAGATCGCATCAAGGGTGGCTTCAAGATCCTCCTTTTCTGTTGCTCTAGGAATCGTGGGTGAGCGAATCTCCTTGGAAGTATAGCCCTTTTCCTTGAGTGATTTCAAAAGTTTTTTCACGGACTTTTTGTAGGCCTTGCGAATAATATTTATTTTTTCATATAATCTTTCAACCAACACCTGTATTTCTTCGGAAGCACCACCGACGGCCTCACTTTTCGCACGTTGAATATTTCCAAGAAGTAATTGCTGATTCGCTCGCAATTGCTCAATTTCATCCTGTTTTCTCTCTAAATCATTCCGTGTTTCGGCAAGTTCATTTTCTAGGACTCTTTTTGACAGGAGCACTGCTTCAGTCGGTTTTTTATTCTTTTCGTTCTGTAATTCAGCCTCTGTTTCAGCAATACTTGCCCCCAATCCGATTACTTCACGAACCAAATTCTTCTCCTCGTTCGCCGTTATTTCACTTCTTGATTTACAATCGCTCAATTCGGCTTCAAGAGCAGCAATCTTTGCCCCAACTGCTTTTTGTTCCTCTTCATATTCTGCTTCCCTTCCCTCAAATTTCGCCAATTTTGCCCTGAGATTATTAACAATTTCTTCAATGTTATTCCCATCAATCTTAAGAGATTCAGTAAGTTGTTTGAGCAATTTCATATTTGATTCATTAATCAAGGCCCCAATATCCATTTGTAAAATTACGGCAATTTGCGTGGGCAGGGCATCTCCAGGGGCCTCTCCGCGTAAGGCATTCGCATAATCTAGGACCTTCTGTCTATCGGCCTGATTCTGGGCCATCTGCTGTATGAATTTTGTCGGATCAATTTGAACACGGGGTTGTTTGTAATCTCTAGAAATACGATTATTTTGGCGTAGGTGCTGAAGAACAAGGTATGAAAAAGTGGCATACAGATTTTTTATAGAAGTATCATCAATTCCTGTTAGCCCAGTAGATAGAAAGGCATTATTAGGATCGTAATTTATACAATCACCAGGATTCTCTTCCATGTTCTTGTGAATTGTATTAATCGTTGAAATGAGTCTTTGGGCATGTTCTACAGCGGTACGAGTCATTACACTGTCGGCACTAGTCCTGTAAAGTTTCATGATTTCAGTTCTCAGATTATGAAGTCTCTGTTGGAGTCCCTTCTGTAGGATAGGATATTCACCAACTCCACAAGGGGGCTTCGGATCTTGAGGATTGAACATACTGTTCGGATGAAAGACGTTTCCAAACACTATTTTTGCATTATGAACTTCATTGTTATCAGCATCGTTTGTTAAATACTTCTCTTTGAAAGATACCACTCCAGAATCAACTATAGGGATGAAATTATCTTCGTCGAGTTGAACAGATTCTCCCAGGATATTTACATTATCAGGTATGGATCCGCGTAGTGTAAATGCTTTTTTTACTGATGAGGGCATGCGCTTGTCCTGTCGCTCACGCTCACGCCCACGCTTGTCCTCACGCTGACGCTTGTCCTCACGCCCACGCTTGTCCTCACGCTCACGCTTGTCCTCACGCTGACGCTTGTCCTCACGCTGACGCTTGTCTTTTTGGTTACTATCTACATGCGCTGTCGGATTAGATCGTGGTACTATGGCAGCCACTGTTGCTGGTCTAGGCTCGGGACTACTCGGGTTAGGCTGAGGTACTATGGCTGCCGCTGTTGCGGGTCTAGGCTCGGGACTACTTGGGTTAGGCTGAGGTGCCGGCGCTACCGGTTTAGGCGGAGGTGTAAGCGCTCTCATTCTGGGCTGAGGTGCGGGTCCTGCTAGTTTAAGCTGAGGCGTAGCGGGCCTGGGCCGAGGCGTAGCGGATCTCGGTCTGGGCCGAGGCCGAGGCGTAGGCGCTCTCGGTGTAGGGGGAGGCGTAGGCGCTCTCGGTGTGGGAGGAGGCGTAGGTGCTCTCGGTGTAGGGGGAGGTGTAGGCGCTCTCGGTGTGGGAGGAGGTGTAGGCGCTCTCGGTGTGGGAGGAGGTGTAGGCGGTTTAGGATGAGGAACAGGATTTCTCAAATTATATGATGCCCGTTTATCATTGTCAGAAAGTGTATCGTTTGCGTTGCCTACCATTTTAAATACTTCGCTATCACCACCCTTATCTGGATGTAAAAGTAAACTAAGATTTCTGTATTGTTTCTTTATTGTTGCTAAATCAGCATCTCTTCTAACACCTAAGACATCATAGTAATTAGGCGATTTTGATTCATTCATTAATGTACGAATTCTTTGTAGTTGAGTGGCCTGTGTCTTCTTCATTATGTCCCTTTTTTCTTGGAGCGCCCTCTGCTGTTGAAGTGTCGTGGCTCCGCCAGTTTGACTTTCTTCTTCAAAATATTTTTCCCAATCAATATCCATCGGGCTATTCTATAGAGCAGGAAGAATATGATTTAAAATTTAAACTTTAGGTAAAAAGTTTAGGATTTGTTTTTGTCAAACTTTTTACCAAAAAGTTTAGGATTTGTTTTTTGTCAAACTTTTTACCAAAAAGTTTAGGCTAAAGAAATCACACTATCTCCTAGTAAAGATGAGCGTCCCTCCGAAACTCTGTAACCCCTGGAACCACCGAAACAGGATCATTCCAGAAAAGGAGATCCGTCGCATTTTAAATGAGTATGGCATTCAAGAGGTCCCACTAGATACATCTTTATTTCGTCAGGCCTGCGTACATACAAGTTATGTAGACAAGTCCGACGTATGGGCGAAACAGGAAGAACCCATGGTTCTTGCTGAGCGCCCTGAGAATTGTCTACCTCTTCAAGTAGCCGATAACGAAGAATATGAGTACGCCGGCGACGGCGTTCTGAGTGCCGTTGTGGCCACATATCTAAAGGAGCGCTTTTCAGGGCAGGGCGAGGGATTCATGACTAACCTGAGAACGGAGATTGTAAACAATGATCGCCTCGGAGAGTTGGCGAAGAAGGTCGGGATGGCCAAATGGCTCGTTATCAGTCGCCACGTGGAGGAAGTCTGCGACGGCCGACAGAATCTTCGTCTTCTCGGCAGTATGTTTGAGGCCTGGCTGGGGGCACTGTATTATTCGTTTGGAAAGGGTGGCACCGGTTTTCATGCCGTCCAGACCTTTGTGATAAATGTCCTAGAGCGCCACATATACTTTGTGGAACTTATCATGAAAAACACGAATTACAAGGACCAACTCCTTCGCTGGTTCCAGGCCGAATACCATCAGCCTCCCAAGTACAAGGTCGTGCACGAAGAGGGTCCGAGCCACGATCGTACTTTCACAATGGGTGTTCTAGATACGAAGGGTCATGTGATTGCCAGCAGTAGCGCCAGAAATAAGAAGGAGGCCGAACAGGAGGCGAGTCGCCTGGCCCTTGTGGCACTTGAGTTGGCAAAAGCAAAAATATAATCGGCATGGTCTGTAGATGTCTGGCAAGGGATTTGCCTTCAGAGGTAATAAGAAAAAGGTGGAAGAGGTTCCCGAACAACTACGTGAAACCATTGTACAAGAACGCGATTCCATAAAAGCGGCAAAAATCACCACGGCGGTAAGGTCCATGTTTGGAAGGCCGGCCGCGCCAGTACAGCCGACCTACAGTAAGGGGGCCGTGGCTACCGCAAAGGAGAAGAAGGCCGAAAAGCAGGCGACAGAACGGGCCCAGAAGCCACAGGTATCGGCTACAGCCTTATCACCTGTAGAGTCGGCCCCTGTAGTTCCTCCTATCAAAAACCTCGTCCAAGGCGCCTTTGAGGACATTCCTGCCCCCACAAACAAATTCACGGACGATCTGCTTGAAATGGCCACGCTCATTGAACAGGAAGAGGGCAAGAATCCTTATGAGCAACCTGAGGCCCCCAAGACCTACGTTCCTGAAACACGCCGTGGATTTTCGGAGTTTATAAAGGAGACCTACGACGAATTCATGCTGAAAACCGGCGACGACCGCGAGGTAACTCCCGCGGGCGAGAAGTATCCCTACCAGAAATTCATTCGCGAATACATGCGCCAGGCGAGCCCCTACAGGGGCATCCTCGTCTACCACGGACTCGGCAGCGGCAAGACCTGTACTTCCATCGCCACCGCCGAGGCGCTCTTCTCCACGGCGAACAAGAAAATCATCGTCATGACTCCCTTCTCTCTCCGAAAGAATTTCCTCAAGGAAGTCAGTCTCTGTGGATTCCGCCATTTCCGCCTCTCCAATTTCTGGGTCCCCCTCCCCGTAGCCGACCCCACAAATCGCCTGTTCGCTACGTCCATTCTCGGGCTGTCCGAGCAGTACCTACGCACCGCCCAGAACATCTGGGTTCCCGATTTTCGCAAGGGGACGACGGAGGCGAATTACTCCACCCTCGGCGCCGACGAGCAGACGGAGATTCGCAAGCAGATCCTCTCCATTCTCGTGTGGGATCCTGTAAAGAACCCGTATGGCCGTATTCGTTTCATCAACTACAACGGAATATCGGCCAAGAAACTCCAGGCCATTGCCTGTAACAAGCCGTATGCCGACTTCTTTGACGACGCGGTAGTGATCGTGGATGAAATCCACAACTTGGTGCGCCTCATGGAGGGAACGATTGAACCGTATTTGACGCGGATGAAGGGTCTCCGTCGCCTGATTCCTCTGGAAGAAATCACGCCGAATAAGTGGAATCCGACACTCTGCCTCCAGGGGTCCAAGACGTATTCTAGAGGCTACATATTCTACCGTCTCCTGTTGGATGCGAGAAACACGAAGATTGTCGGCCTCAGTGGCACGCCCCTGATTAACTTCCCCGAGGAATTGGGCATTCTGATGAACGTTCTTCACGGCTACATTCCGACGATTGAGATGACGGTGGAGAAGGTGGGAAAGGCGGCGCAGGAGCAGTGCGCGAAGGTCCTGAGCGACTTCCCCTATACGGACTTCGTACGGGCGTGGCAAGATCCTACAGGAAATGGAACGCGCGTCATGTGTACCCTGTTGCCTTACGGAGTCCGAAAGATTGCGCAGGATGTGGGCGTGGAACGCATTCCTGCCGACGAGGACATTCCTCCGATTGATGCGATTGTGGCCGATATTCAAAAGACGATGACGGAGGCGGGTCTCAGTATTCGCGGGGCTCCGACTCTGAAGGCGCTGCCCCTGTTGCCGCCGTTTGGAGAGTCGTTCCGTGAGACCTTCGTTAATCCGGATAACTCGGGCCTACGTGCCCAGAACAAGATTGTTCTTATTAAGCGTCTTACAGGGCTGATATCGTATTACAAGGGGAGCAATGAGGACCTTATGCCGAGAATCAAGGTGGATGAGGTGGTTCGTGTGCCGATGAGCCTGTATAGTCAAAAGATGTACGTGGAGGCCCGTGAGTCGGAGATTTCCTCGGAGAAAAAGAAGGAGAACTCCAAGGGCGGAATGGGGGGCGTCTGGTCGGATGTGTTTGAGGTGGGCGCGGGAGCACAGTCAAGCAACTACAAGATGGCTTCGCGTCAGGCGTGTAATTTCACGTTTCCGCCGACGGTTCGGCGGCCGAGGCCCTTGACGAAGAAGGAGCTGAATGCTGAGGCCGAGGCGGGGAATGTGCGGGGCGATTTGATTGATACTGCTCCTGATTCGGAGGCGAAGGGGGCCGAGGAATTTCCGGAGATGGAGGCCGAAGATGCCCAGGATGAGGCCGAGGCGGCAGTGGCGGCGGAGGATGATGCGGCGATTGAGGCTGAGATGTTGGGAGAAGAGGACACAGTGCAGACGGGGGGAGACCTTAGTGCCAATACTGTTACAGATGATGAAGAGCAACTAGGAGGGCAGCCTTCGGAGGAAGCTGTCCAAGTCCCTCCAGACGAAACCACCAGCACTCTACAGGATCTCGTTCCCACAACTAGCACCGCCACAAGAAAACCCTTCATAATGAAGGGTCTCCTCGCCAAGAAGGCCGCCGCCCTACAGTCCGACTGTAAGTCCGGCCAGAAACCCGGCGAGGACTACCGTGCCGCGATCGCCAGAGCCAAGGAATGCCTCGGTACTCTGGCCCGCGATCAAATGAAGGCCGGTCCCGAGGGTCTCTCCGTATACTCTCCGAAATTCGTGGAAATTTTCAAGAGAATTGAGGGGGCCCCTGGTTCCAGTCTGGTGTATTCGCAATTCCTGGACATGGAGGGCATCGGAATTTTCCGAATTGCGATGGACATCAACGGCTACGCCCCTATTGAAATTATAAAGACCCCCACAGGACCAAAATTCTCAGCCAAGACGGAGGCATCTCTGCGCAAGGGACCTGGGAAGGAATTCCGCTACATCACCTTTTCGGGTGGAGAGGAGGAGGATATTCGCCGCCTGTCGCTGGACATCTTCAACGCGAAATTGGATGAACTCCCCCAGAATCTGAAGTCGCTTCTGGAGGAATTGGGTTACGCCGACAATCTTGTAGGACAACTCTGTCGCGTATTCTGTATTACTTCGGCGGGAGCGGAGGGTATTTCTCTCAAGTCCGTGCGTGCCGTCCACATCATGGAGCCGTATTGGAATGACGTGCGCACTCGCCAAGTGAAGGGTCGCGCCATTCGTATTGGTTCGCATTTGGACCTGCCTCCCGAGGAGCGTAATGTGAGTATCTACACGTATTTGACGGTCTTTTCCAAGGAGGCTCAGATCGCGAAGTCCGGTGAATTCCGTATTGATGAGACGATTCGGCAGGGGGACCGTGTGGAACGCAAGGACGCTCTCGCAATCGGCCTACCGATTGACCCGAAGGCCAGTGACTACATTATAACGACGGACGAGCGTCTTTTCATCATTTCCGAGCGGAAAAAGCAGGTTCTAAATGCCCTGGAATCCACGATGAAGGCGGCGGCGATAGACTGCGAACTGAACTTCCAGGAAAATAAGGACGGTACGTTCAAGTGCCTGCCCCTTCGTGGAAAGGTGGGCGATTTCCTGTATCATCCGGACCTGGCCACGGATATCAGCGAGTCGGCATCGCAATTCAAGATTCAGGAGGAGCCGGCGGTTGCCGCAAAACCTTTAGCACCGACCTACATCAAACAGAAATTGCGCGATAAGATCTATCTAATGAAGTACGTGCGCGCCGCCCCTGGAGCGCCTGTAACTGGTTTTGAAATGTACGATGAAAAAGACACAGAGATGAAGACGCTGCTGGGTACGACAGGAGTGAATCCGAAGTCGGCGCCAGGAGATGAGAGACCGGGTCCGCCTATAAAGATGGTGGCTCAATAAACGAGGGAGCAGGGCGACGCGTATAGACGAGTATTCCGCGCTCCTTCTTGGCCGTCAAATAATAGTTACGATAACATTCAATGGGATCGTTACTATTCTTGTATTTGTCATCCATGGCTACTGCGAAGGGCGTGAGGCCCACGGCGGGCAACACAGGAGGATTCTCTTTTAGCCAGCGCACATGTTGCTCACAGGAGTGGTCCTTCTTCTTGGCGTGCCAGCGATACTTGTATTCTTCGCCGAGGGCGATTCCGAGTTCACAGGCGAACATGTAATTCTGGAGGGATGCCCGAATCCATTTCGTACAGGGGTGATTGATGTGGGAGTGCTTATACGCCCTCTCTCCGTTTAGGCGGGGCGGGGCGGTCTCCAGACTAGGTGGTAGCTGGAGGCCTTTCTGTGATTTCTTGAGGAGGTGCGGATAGGCCGTGGTCCAGTGGGCAGTGTAGAGCATCTGGCAGGTTTCCAGGATCATTTTGATGACGTGCTTGTCGCAGTGGGCCTGGGCGGCCTCTACAGGATTGTCGTAGAGAATGAAGAGATTCATTGTTGGTGTTGGTTGTAGGGTGAGGGGCGTGGGTTCAATTTTTCCGGTTACGCTCCGACACGCTCCGACACGCTCCGACACGCTCCGACTCGCTCCGCTCGTCTACATATTGTCCGGTCTGAGTCGCGCCGCCGAATCCATATCGCGAGTAATCACGCGGAAAACAAGCTGAACCTGGTGATTCAGATTCAACAGACGACCAGAAGAAAATCCGGGCCCAGGGTTCCCAGCACTCAACGTCGCCGGATTAATCTGAGCCAATAGTGTCGCATTTAGAGCCACCACGCTCGTAGCACCCGTCGTAGGATCTGCGAAATTATTACGTATAATAATAAAATTGCTGTAGCCAAGCTTATTAGAAGAATATGTTCCAGCAGGCACACTTGTAGTTTGATATCCTCCATCATAAAATGTCATAGCTGTACCACTTACAGAGTTGTAACCAGTATCAACAACAATATGACCAGTACTACGAGTTAAAAAATTAAAGAAATCATAGGACGATTGCGATGTTATTACAGAGGGGTATGCTAAATTCTTGAAAATTATACGATCACCCTGTGTGACTGAGAATTGGGAAAACCATGACTTTGTTTGAATCCAAATATATTCCCCCGAACTATCATAATAAACTGAGTTTGTTACGGTCACGGTAGTACCTGATGAACCCTTCCAGCCAGTTGTTGTGTTAATCATAGACGACAGAACAGCCCCACTTACATCCAACGCATCAGGGCTGGATGTAACGAGGCTACCATCGGGACGCTGAATATGAATGGAGAGTTTCTGTAGGGTGCTCAGGGGTGTGGGATAGTAGATCTTCTGGCACTTCATGAATTTCGGAACAAAACGCGCAAATCCCTTATTTCTTAGCAGACTATCCGAAGCCCAGTATGCCTCGTAACTTATAACTCCAAATGAGTTATTCACTCCGTCGTTCGTGCCATAGTTATTGTTGTTGAGTTCGTCAATGCGCACCTGTAAATAAGGAAATGACAGGACATTCATAATCTTTGAAGTATCATAGGCAGTCGTGGAGGTCTTCAGAGAGATCGTATCAATACCCTCTGTCGGTAGTATAACCTTCACCATTTCAATGCGCGAGATGTTCTTGAATTTAATGTAACTGGAGGGCGAGAGTCCGAAGCTCTGGCTGTTGTTCGCCGGGTCAAAATTCACGCTGAAATTGTACCGATTCTCCAAGGTATTATTCACCCAGTCACGATCCGCACTGTAGATCGCCAGATTGTACTCATTCTCCCTGTACGTCACGATATCGTTCTGGGGCTTAATGATGTCCTGCGGAAGAGGCCCGCGACGCTGGAGCGTATCAGGTACGACAAGGGTAGGATTCGCGTTCGGAATCGGAAGGCCGCGGCCACCCATGACACCCTGTTCACCCAGAAGTAGGTACCGAGGATCCGGGGGCACCTCAGGCGTATCCTGTCTCATTTGGAAACGCTGCGAATTCACTTCGGTCTCGCGAATGGCCAGGGCGTTCATATCTCTCAGAGACGCATTGCGCAGACCCACACGGAAATCGTCATCCGACTGGTTTCTCCGTACCATGTCCTCACTGAGAGGGGCCAACGTGGCCTGCGCCTCGTCCAGACGTCTCGCCTCGGCCTCGCGTTTGCGCTTCAGTTCCTCGTAGCGATTGATCGCGGGAGTATCATCGGAGTCCTCCAGGCTCAACTGAAAATCCGGGGCAGAGGGCACAGGGGCACGGGCCGTCATGCGATCAGCCTGTAACTGTTCAAACCGATTATTGACGTTGCTTCTGAGAGGATCGGCACCGGCATCAGCCGACTGTCTCCGAATGTAGGACATGAAGTCCGGAACAACCTCCTGTAGAACATCCTTGTTGAGGACCTGGAGGGTCTTCTTGGAATTTTCCGGATCCTCGTAGACCGACTTCATATAGTGTTCAACCGTCTTCGTCAGACGTGTCTTCTCCTTTTCTGTCAGATCCTTCCCTATACGACGTCTGAAGTCATCGGTCAGCAACGACTCAAGCATCATTTCGTTTCTCTGGGAGAAAAACTGTCCTTTTGCGGTTGTAGGAACATTTGCCATCCTGCTCTATCTATTCCTTGCGAAATAGCGAGGCGAAACTTACGTGGAAAAGAGGCAGGTGCGTAGTTTCAACATTCCCTCGTCATTCGGTGTGGCCCTCGTAAAATCCACGAACTCGTCGCCGTATATCATGCGAATCAGAAAATACAGACAATATACGCCACACTCCGTATTCTTGTATTGAATGCGACGGGAACTATACATGAGAGTGATCTTTCTATCCGGATCCTGTTTGGCCACCCACGACATGAACGTCATAATCTGCTTCGGGGGTTTCAGTCCATACGAATCAAAATACAGGCACCGGTTGCGTTTCAAATCTACGAACGTGGCAACCCAGTGACTTCCAGACTTATAGTGGGGGTCCAGATTGTATATGACGCCGAGCATGTCTTTCTTGCTCTCCAGCGCCGACTTCACGCGAAACTCGCAGATTTCGTTCATCAGGCATTTAGGAGTCGGCCCCTTATTGTTGGGATCAGGGGCGGCAAAATCAATGGGAAAGGGACCCATGAAGTCAAAATTCGGAAATGCCTGCTCGTACTGTTTCATAACAGATTCAATATCCTGACTATCAAGCCACATGTCGGGATCTCTTCTCCACGCGCTAGGAGCGCGGGGGCGCAGATATTTCTCTCCCAAGTTCTTCTTTTCATCTTTTGAGATCGGCAATTTGTTTAAGAAGTGGTATTCATGTAGGGGTTCGGCCCCCAGTTTCTTGTCAAGATCGGCTCGTATTGTTGCGTCAGTTGTCTGAAGGCCGACTTGATTGGCAATCTTCTTGAGAAATTCTAAAGGAAAACATCCTATCGCGGGACGTTCTAGACCCACACTGGGATGGCACTGGCAGGGACCAGGCATAGGAAATTTCTTTTTTGAGTTCGTCATATTTCTAATTTCAGTGGAAGTTTTATATTTTACTGAAATAGAAAGATGAGTATCACCGCCAATTTAGGATATATAATAGGTGGTGCCGTCATAGGCATTTTATTTGTTATTGGATTGCTTGCCCTATCAGGAAAAAATCGCATCTACGGAAAATCGTCAATCATAGTGCCCTTAATAGCATACACAGTCGTTACAGCAAGTTCTGCAGCGGTATTGATTTATTTACTCTATAATTTATCACATAACGTAAATGTCATTGGTAAATCGTTTTCAGGTATTGAGGTATTTGTTGGCGTGACAGCAGTCATGCTACTAATAGGTGGGCTATTGATGTCCAAAATTCTAGATGGACAGGGTACAATCAATGTACAGAGTTTTAATTTCTTCGCCTCCTTCCTCATCTTTCAATTCTGCCTGATGACGGCCATCGTTACGGTTATTAATAAAATTCGCTCGTTTGATTAGAACAGAAATGGCAAAAACGGATGAAGTAGATATGACTGATTATTGGAATTATGTTTTCATTCCCGCAGTGATACTTTTGATTATGTATTTTATCTACGCTGTAGTCATTTCAAGAGACACTCAAACTATGAGTTCTCGTGGATTGAATTCTTCAATACATGCGATTACTAAAAATATTTCCAGAATGTAGGATGTCGCCTGATCTGGTAACAAATAGTATAACAGTCGGAATGGTTGGATTGTCCATAGTCGGGGCAGTCGTTCTGGCAGGATTCACAAATACCACGAAAATACTGTATAAAGAGGATCGTCATTTGACATTTCTCTTCTCCATCGTTTTTCTCGCCATGATTGGCATCGTATTTTCAGGGTTCTTTGACATTAGTCTCATGTTTGCTGGAACTCCCGATAATCATAGCGATGTGATGAAGGCTATACGTACGGCCGTGGTAATGGCGTGCTCCATTGTGTTCGGCTTCTTCCTTATCAGTCTGTTTGTTCTTCGCTCGGATCCGTCCAGAACCCAGCATTTCACATCAACAATGATGTACACGAGTTTCCTTCTTTCGTTTATATCTATAAGCGTAATGTCAATCCAGAAGGCCGACCCCAAGACTACATGAGAATACTGAGAATCTTGTGCTGAATCCTGTATTTCCCGCTCCAATTCTGTGAAGCGGGATGTATGTGAAACGAGATACCTTGGACCCGAATGGCAATACGAATTCGTGTGCCCGGTTCCAACTTCTCCTTGATAATTCCCTGTTTACTCCAAGCTCCGTCCGAATAAAAGGGAACCGTCTGTTGAATCTCGGAATTCACGGGGCAGTACAGGTGTAATTCCGTACCGCGAATCATTGACTGGAATCCCGCGCGCGTATCTACAATCTTTGCTCCCCCCCTCGGTGAGAACCAGGTGCTACTGTTGATCGCTACAGCCGACACGAGGGTCTCCTGGAAATTCGTCATTTTTGTGAGAATTGCCGAGTAGTCTGACAGGGATAGCACTAGACGCCCGGTGGTTGCTTCAAAACTCTTCACAGTTAGGAGCGGAAATATGAGAGAAAGCGACGGAAACGTGTTTTCCCCGTCGCGGTATGCCAGCGGGACCATCGGTTTTATTGTGTCCATCATCGTCCCGAGCTGTATTTTATCAACTTGAAATGTCTGTATTGGTATTAGCCATTCCATTTTTCCTGTGTGAAAATGTGAGCCATTCCTTAGCCCTTGAATACTGGTCTAAGACTTTTCCAACACTCCTTGGAAGGTCGGCCACAATGGGAGGAATTGATACTCTGAATATATGTTGGAGAGGGATGCCTGGCACTGGAAAACGCACGGCCCTCATGCGGGAGTTGAAGGCTCTCGCCCATCTGCGTGGAATACCCTTCACAATACAGTATAAAAATGTCAGTGGGACGAGTGTGGCGGCCGAGGAATCCGCCGACGGAGATGCGACCGAGGCTGCGGAGGCGGGGCAGATCACCTACGAGAGTTCGCTTCTTCACATCGGACTTGACATTGCCCGTATGTCCATGCAGGATAAACAGGTGCTCAGGCCGATCTTTCTGAGTCTGGGCAAGGGCAGTCAGGTTCTCGCAGGTGAGCAGGAGCGGGGTGCTCGTATCGTCGTGCTCTATCACGCACACCTGTTGAGTTCGGAGTCGGTCCTGCTCCTACAGTCGTGCCTGGAACAGAACGAGGGCGACATCTCCGTCTGGATGACCTCGGAGATACCTGTGGCACATCGCGTTCGTGACTGGTTCGTGGAGGTTCCCGTCGTCGGGTTTGACAGGGGCTACAAGGCATTTACAGGAGTATCCGATGGAGCCAAGGCCGACTGGACGGCGATTTTCACGGCCCTTCTGACTACCTGGGCGAATTCCCCGCCCCCCACGATCGCCGATATCAAACAGGTGAAGGCATTCATCTACGAGCTCCTCATGCGAAACTACCGCTGGATTGAGGCCACGCACACCCTGTTGGACGTCATTATTGTTCATTCAGGACTGACAGATAAGCAACGCTATGATTGCCTGTCCGTTCTCGCAAAGTGCGAGGCGACTGCGGGCGGGTACACGATTCCCAGTTACCGAATCCCAATCCTGTGGGAGAGTCTGTTTGTCCATCTTCGGAATGTGCTTTTTAAGATTGACTCTTAGAAGGAATGCCGGTACTACTGGATCTTCTTACCGAAGAGGTGGGGCACCTCTATAAGAATCAGCCCCTCGTCTGGAAGGACTATACACCCTCAGAACATGATATGACACAAATGGAGGAGAACTCCGTATCTAATACGTTTGATAAGGAATCGCTGAAACATAAGGTATGGACAGCATACAAGGACGGCAAGTATGGCTGTATTGCTAAGGAATGTGGCCTGGCCAAAGTCGTGGCCCTCTTGCCTCCTGGAACTGAGATTCCTCTGGCCGACTGGGGTCACATTTTCCAGTGGTTCGGGCCGGCGGCGAGTGGCGAACCGTGGGTCGTCTATTGGTTCGGGTCGCCGGTCAAGCGCCTGTTTCCGAATCCTGGCGAAGAACTTGGCCCTGGTCACGTGAATGGCGGATACACGATGCCGTGTTCTACGAAGGGCATCTTCATATATCGTCTGGAGGAGGCCACGCGCGTTCTCATACACGAAATGATGCACGCGGCCTGCTTGGATCCGCCGTCCAGCCATATTCCCGAACGCGAGTCTCATGTGGAGACTTGGGCCGAGATCCTGTTGATCGCGTTTCGTTCTCGGGGCTCGTTGAAGGAGGCCGAGCGCCTGTGGAAACTACAGGCCGAGTGGGTTGTCACCACGAACCAGCGGGCGGCTGAGAAGCATGCGGTCAGCGATGATACGGACTATGCCTGGAGATATTTGAATGGCCGCATAGAAGTGTACAAGCATCTCGGGTTTGAATTGCCTCTGGCCCGGAACCAGAAGAAACTACATACCAGTACAAGATTTACTCACCCTATATTAGAATGAGTTGGGAGAACGACGTATATCTTGTAGAAGAAGAGCCTCCTATGAACAATACGAATGCCATCGTAAAAATGGCGCTCACTCCGAGTGTCTACAGGGGTCTTCCGGAGAATGTGGAGGGTCACATTGCCGAGTACCTTCTCCAGAAAAAGATACCGCGTGGAACTCGGGGTCTCAAATACAGACTACCGCAGACGATTCTTCGGGACCGCCGCCTGAAGAAGGAGATCAAGAACAGTGGAAAGGCGTACAATGTGAGGGCGCAGAAGCGGGCGTATAATGAATATATGGCGAAGCAGGGCCAGGCCGAAATGAACGCGGCCTTGGCCGCCAGCAGGGCTCAACGGGCCGTACTAGAGGCTGCTGCGGCGGCTGCGGCTGCGAATGTTGCCGACCAGAACACGTGGGAGAGAGAGATGAGTCCTAGTGCCCAGCGGAAGCAGGCGCGTACTCGGCGTGGAAAGGCGAATAGCTTCGCGCCTTCTAAAACAAATAAGTCGCGGAACAAGTCAAAGGCACCCTCCAAGTCAACAAGAAAGATGCGTGAGGCCGCCCGCAAACAAAAATCTAATGAGAATGCCAATAACAACTCATACTAAGAATAGAATGGGTGTGAAAGGCTTGTACAGTTATTTAAAAAAGTATAGAGTGGCACTAGATCCGAGGCAGCAGGTGCCTAGGCGAATCGGAGTGGATGCGATGTCACTTCTTTACAAACACAGGGGCGATATGAAAAACATTCTTATTCTGTTACATGCCTTGAGACAGGCAGGTCATAGAATAATCTTTGTGTTTGATGGCAAGCCACCGGCAGAGAAGGAGCGGGAAGTACAGGCACGCAAGGACCAGAAGGGTGTGGCCGCCGCCAAGTTCGCCGCGTTGGAGGCCTTTCTGGCATCGGATGCGGCTACCAACATGGATGTTGGTGCTCGTGGGGAACTGGAGCGTAGCCTGGAGCGCCTACAGCGGGAGAGTTGGCACATGACGCGCGAACTCCGCCGTGCCTTTCAGCGCGAACTCTGGACGGCCGAGATTCCGTATGTGAAGTCGGTATCGGAGGCCGACGACGTACTAGTGGACATGGAGAGTGCCGGCAAACTGGACGTGATTCTTACGTGCGACATGGACTATCTGTTGAGTGGTGTAAAGCGCCTGTGGATTCCTACGCACAGGGGACTCTTTACGTATGAACAACTGATTCTTGACGATATTCTGGAGGGCGAGGGGGTCAGCGTGGCCGGTCTCGCCGATGCCGGTCTTCTTGCCGGGACGGAGGAACGTCGTCGGGCCAAGGGCATTCCTTGTGAGCGTGCTTTCAGTCTGGTTAGGTACTATGGGTCTCTGGAGAAGATTCTGGAGAGTAATGTGAAGGATGCGACCATTGCCGAGATGTTCCCAGATGCGGAGGCAATCAGTACCATACGAGCGGGCCTGTTACCGAGGGAGGCCTATTCCAGAATTCGTCCGGACCATATGGAACGTGTCAAAGACTTTCTTGATAGTTTGTAGGGGGGCCCATGTGGTACGCACTGTGTATGCTATTGATTATCATCATTGTAGTCGGTCTGCTGGTATTTTTGTATAATTATGGGGGTATGCGAGAAGGCTTCGCTTATAATGAGAATCCCTGTGAGGGGCATGGGGACTGCCAGTCTTGTGCCGATGCTGCAGGATGTGGCTGGTGCTCTGACCTCGGAGTATGCCAGCCGATGGCGCAGGACGGATTTCCCATACGGACAAAGGACCTGACAACAGGAAATCCGGATGTTTCTCCATACCTTGTGGAAGGGGCCATTCCTGTTGTGTCGGAATGCCCTGCGGGCTGTAAGTTGAGCGATTTAGGGGATTGTGAATGTTCAAGTAGCAGTTGTGCTCCCGAGTGTTCCGTGGTCTATGGAAAGGGGTGTGTTTGTCCGTCGGATTTTGGTTCGGGTTCAGGCTCTGCCATGGCCTCAGACTCTGACGTGAACATCATCAAGCGCCTCGCAACAGCCACTACGAATTTGAATAAACTTCTGAAGTCTACTCGGATTCATATTTGTAGTCCGCACAACTTTGTGATTGATTCGGCGAAATGCTGATTTTACTGTAACTGTATAAGCGTATCCAGCCCATTTATGTTTTGTTTTAATCTGTTCAGATCATCATTTGATAGATTACCATTCGGTTTGTGAACTCCAAAGGGCCGGTCATAATATACCTGTTCTACGGAGAACTCTTTGGCCTTTTCGTAATCTGGTTTTTTGAATTTTACACATTTGTCATCTGAAAAATACAGGTCTTCGTTTTCACCACCATATTTACATTCTCTCAACTTTTTTATTATTTTACTTTTTTTTCTGAGTGATAGCCCTCCGTTTCCTATCTCCTTTGATGAGGCCCATGGTGCCCCCACATAATCATATTTCATGAATTCATCTATCTTTTCCTTGTTTTTGTCATTTATCATAGTATCAGTTTGAAAAATGAGCATGATTTCTGTGGGAATTTTCTTGTAAAATGATTCTGAAGTTAATAGCTCATTGTATTGAGTTATACTTAAATTGTCCACTCCTAAATTTTCAAGAGTAATTCTCTTTTTAAATCTCGGCATTTCTTCATTTATAATATTTTTTACGAATTGTTCATTTATATTTCCGTGAAATATAATTATATTCCATTTATCGGACAGGTTGGTTAAAAATGAATTCAAGACAAATGACAGCGCCCTGTGCTTTCTGGGTTCTACAATCACGGCCGTATAACTTTCCTCTTCTGCTTGAAAATAATCCTTTTCTGTTTCGTTATTATTCTTATACATAACATAAAATATACATACTACAGCTATCAATACTAATACACCTATGAGTATATACTTCATCCTATTTTAAAATAGGTTTTTACTCCGGAATGATGTCTAGGATCGGCACTTACGTGTCCACCACGCCTTCGCCTTGGCCGACGATTTCTTCGCCGCTTTAGCGAGATCGGCGTCCGTTGTCTTGTAGGTCTTCCCGCAGGTGAGGAAACTATGGACGCGAGCGTATCCCCACTGTTGTTGGGTGGCCCCAGGTCGGTGGCCAGTGCGCCAGGCGGCCATGCCCCGATTATAGCATTGTCTGATATATCGTAGGGGGACGCCCGTAGCGGTGGCTTTCTCGGCAAGTGTCTTGGCCTTGGGGAACATGGCGGCGAAGCGCTGAGTATATTTGGATGTCTTCGTTTTGACACCCTTGTCGGTTTTGAAGCCCACGTACGCTGACGCGTTCCGGTGGGATTTTTTTCCGAAGCGCCGTATTTCGCGTTTGCGTGTGGCCTTCTTTGCCTTGGATAGACCGGAAAAATAACGCAATGGACTGAACATTCCTTCTGTTAAAGTAGATGAAAATTCTAGCCCTCGTATTATACAATGAGAGCGGATGCTATGAAGAATTTGGTAAGCAATGGTTGCGCCTTGTTGGTAAGGTGCCTAATGTGGAATTTTATCTTTACAAGGCAAATCCGAATATAAAGGAGGAGTATGAAATTTCTGGAAATATTATTACGGTGCGAACTGGCGAAGATTATCGGCAACTTCTTGGGAAATTCATTCTCACATTAAAGGCGTTTGAACCCCGATTTGGTGAATTTGATTTTATTTGGCGCGGGAGTTGTTCAAGTATTATGCATTGGGAGAAGTACATGGCTTATCTTGAAGCTCTGCCTAGAACAATGGTTCTAGAGGGAGTTCATATACATTCTTACGGATATTGTTATTGTTCTGGAGCGGGGTTTGCCGTTACACCTGATTTTGCTAGAATAATAATTGCGAATCCACAGGATGATTATCATGCGGATGATCTTACTGTTGGAAAAATAGGAAAGGAGAATAATGTGAATCTGGTGAAGCGCCCCCGTGAATTTACACTTGTGCGTGACAATAACTGGGAATTACTCTTGGAGAACTTGAATGGGTCCGATCCTTTGGAATTTCATTATAGATTTCGTACGGATTCACGTGTGAATGATGTGGAACGTTACATAATGTTCATGAATAAGTATATAGATAATATTGGGCGGTGAGTCCCAAAAAATAAGTGAACTTTTGGGCTATTCCTTATAATAAAGAATAGCCCAAAAAGGACGGTCTTTGCAGGAGTCGAACCTGCGACTTTTCGGTTAACAGCCGAATGCTCTAACCAACTGAGCTAAAAAACCAAGAGGCTTTTTCAAAAAGCTTGAAAAATATCTTCGAGACCGGAATTGAACCGATGACTTGAGGAGAATTATTAAGTAGACACCAATGATCTACAATCCTCCGCTCTACCAACTGAGCTACACGAAGAGGGGGGCTTCCCCATTTTATTATTATTTTTTATCTTTAAACCATTATTTTTTAGACCATTATTATAACCGTACACCATTATTATTTAAGCCCTTTACAAGGCGGGGTTAATAATCCTTGTTACGTTCTCTTTAAAAAGGAACTTTTCGAAGGATTATTAACTAACTTTAAAACACTAAACTTTTATTTTTTAATTTTTAACTTTTTACTTTAAAATTAATAAAACTAATAAAAGTTTCTGCCTCGCAGCGATAATAATTTTTTTGTACGCTTTGCTTAATAAAAAGTTCTTTACAGGGAGTGGGGATCGAACCCACGCGTATTGCTACAGGAGATCTTAAGTCTCCCCCGTTAACCACTCCGGCATCCCTGTTACGTTTTTATGATATATATATGTTACACGGAATGGGATTTGAACCCATGCGGCTTGCGCCAACAGTTCTTGAGACTGTCTCCTTAACCACTCGGACATCCGTGTTGCGTAGCAACAGGGATCTTCCGTTAGGAACATCCGTGTTGAGTTGGTCTTTTTGTTTTAGCCCTGGGGTGATTCGAACACCCATAACAGGATTCAAAGTCCTGTGTCCTAACCATTAGACGACAGAGCTTTTTTTCAGTCCCGTAAGTCCCGTAAGTCCCGTAAGTCCCGTAAGTCCCGTAAGTCCCGTGTTTTCCTTTTGTTATTCCCTATCCCGTGTTTTTCTTTTGTTATTTCCTAAATTCCTCCCATTCACGCCGTCGCCACAGGCGCCTTCACGTAGTGGCGGTTCAGGTAGCGCTGCAGGTTGAAGTACGTGAGCGCCTCCGTCTCGGGCACGAGCAGAAGCTTCTTGAGCGCCGCATCAGGCTTGATGTCGTGCTTGTTCTTCAGGTCGTGCTCCTTCACGTAGTTGTTGACGCCCTTCGTCACCTGCGAGCGGCTCATGAGCGTGCCCTTGGGCTGGCACAGGAAGGCGCACAGCTCCTCCGTGATCTGCACGGGGCGCTCGAAGATGGACGGCGTGCGGGGCTTCGCGCCCTCGGCACCCTCCTCGGGCTTGGAGCGGCGCTTACGCTTGCGGGCATCCTTGATCTCGCGGTGCACACGCTTGTCCAGGCGCTTCACCTCGCCCAGGAGAGACACGATCGTCTCGCGCAGGGTGTTGAGGCGCGTCGTCATGGACTTCATGTCCTCGTCAAGCGTCGTCGTCGGGCCCGCAACCGCGGGGGTCGCAACCTGCTCAACCGGCGTGGAGGCCACCACTACAGGGGCCGCGATGGGCGCCGCCGCCGCAGGGGCAGCCGCGGCAGCCGGCGCAGCCTTCGCCTTCTTCGCCTTGGGCTCCGCCGCGGGAGCCGCAGGAACAACCTTCACCTCCACCTCAGCGGCGGCAGGGGCCTTGGACTTGCGGGCGACGGTGGCACGGGGGGCAGAACTCATTATACCGGAAGCAGAGGAAGTATGAGTGGACATTTTACGCGTATACTTGGAATATGTGGCAAACCGGGCGTCAAATTTTATTTCTTGACGTCGAAATCCGGTTTCGTTACTACTCCTTTTAACACAATAGCCTCTTTTTTTTTGAAATTTCGCCCCGCCTGATAGTAACTTCCGATAGGGTCACTAATTTCACGAGTTTTTCTTTCTGTTAAGTGCGGGCCTACAATCTAATTCCCGGGTAGGAATGAATGAACTGGTTGAACCATCCTCGCCTGCGTTAATTCGTAGATGTTTCAATATAAAGAGCAAAAAATCGCCGGATACCCAATGTGAATTAAATGCGACGTTCGGAGAATTCTGTAGTCGCCATTGGAAACACCCCAAAAGATATAATCCATATCGGATATCGCCTTCAACCCCAAAAACTTACTCAAATAAGCAGCGGGTCGCTGCCTCCAGAATTCAGACCTTCTGGAAAAGAAAGGCCCCCTACCTCCATTTCAAACAGCACGGACCGGGGATTTTCTGTCGGGAAGCCAGCAAGAATGCGACGGAACTTTATACTTTAGACCCCGTCCAGGAAATCCCCAAACTCTACTTCTTCAGTTTTGTAGATTCGGGGGGTCGCCTTTGGTCCTTTGATATTCGCTCTCTCGGCCACCTCCAATCCATGGGAGAACTTAAAGCAAATCCCTATAATCGTGAGAATTTCTCGGAGCCCATTATAAACACGATTCGCAACAGGATCACCTGGCTCCGCTCAAGAAAGTACTCTGTCTTCTTTCCTGTGGGAGTGGATTTGACTTCGGACCAGATATGGCGGCAGAAGATTCTGGATATATTTATGAAGATTGAATCGTATGGCTTCTATGTTTCCTGTGACTGGTTCACGGAAATGAGCATAGAAGATCACAAGACTTTCTACAGGACGCTCTACATGAACTGGTTTCACCGGCTCGGTCTCACTCATGCCGAGCGGGAGAAGATTGTCCCACAGTACATGTCGGAAAAGAAGAAGCTGTTTCGGTATAATCCTGACCTGTTCAGTGGCCAGAGGTCACATACAAAGCATTGGTGGGAGAAACTGAATCTTTCTCTCGCCGAGGCCTTTTTGACACGGTCACCAGATAAGGAGAATCTGAAACTGGGGGCGATGTATTGTGTGATGGGGCTTGTGGCGATTAATGAGAAGGCGGCGGATGTCTTCCCTTGGTTTAACCAGAGTCATTAGGCAAATGCGTATAGTTCGCCCCATCCCCAGGCATACCCCTCTGTAAAAACGGCGGGAAATAGACCTCCGTCCCAGGCACCTTACAGGCCGGCGTATACGCCGTTGACAGAGTCTGTTGAGCAAACGGAGGAGCCGACCGACTGTAGACCGGTGAAGGGAGTATGATCCCCTGCCAAAGCGAAGGTGCTATGTCCGCCGACACCGTTCCGAATTGCCGTCTCTCCAAGACCGAATCGTAGTCCATGTTGGTCCCCTTTCCAGTCACCGTCACCGTCGTAGAAATGCTCTTCACTATGCCTCTCGCGTCCACCTGTAGACCTGTTCCAATGACCGTTGTAGGAATCTCATTTCCTGAAGCCCGCGCCTTCTGTATCGCCGTGTATTCACTGGAATCACGCACCTTTGCCCGATTTACGTAGTGTATCTGTTCATTCGCCACACGTTTCAAGCGTTCACTTTGAGTCATCGCTTGGAACATTCTAATTCGTCCCGAAAATAAAAATTGACACCCGTTTTTGCCCCGAGACCAGGTAGAACCGAAATGTCTTCCGTTGTAGCCCCCTCTGCTTTCAAGGTATCCAATGTGTCTTTCTCCGCCATCAAGATGCTTGATTCTGGTGGCAAGCAGGCGTATGTGAACTATGCCTCAAAGCCCCTGGTCATGCAGGTGGGCTCTCTGGAGACTCCCTTTGGCATGTCCGTATTTGACAAGGTCAGCCCTCCCAAGTATTCTATTGAGCTCAATCTCCGTGGCCACGATGACCCGAAGACGAACCCCAACGTGGCGAGCATCTTCAATGCCCTGACTGCTCTGGACGAGCACATGATTGAGCAGGGTGTGAAGAATAGCCGTGCCTGGTTCAAGAGCGACATGAGCCGTGATGTAGTGAGCGCGCTCTACAGCCCCTGTCTGAAGATTGCCCGTGATGCTGAGGGCAATCCCAAGCCGTACCCTCCTTCTCTGAAGATTCAGCTACGCCAGAAGGATGGCAAGTTTGAGCCGGCGGTTTATGACGAGCACAAGCGCCCCATGGAGGGTGTGCCTCTTGAGGATGTGCTAGTGAAGCGTGCCCTTCTGACGGTGCTCATGCAGTGTACCGGTGTGTGGTTCGCCGGTGGCAAGTTCGGTCTGAGCTGGAAGGCAATCCAGATTCGTGCCGACAAGATTCCTGAGCGCATTCGCGGGTTCGCGTTCCTGGATGAGGGCGATGCTGAGGGCGTGGCTGCGCCGGCCGCCGCTCCTGTGGTAATCGCGAAGCGCCCCGCGGCCAACCAGTTCCAGGAGCTGGATGACGACGATGATGCCGTAGATGACTCGGTCGCACTGGCTCCTCCTTCTGCTGCAGCCAAGGCCGTAGCCCCAGTAGCCGACGAGGACGATGAGGAGGACGCCGATGAGGTGGCTCCTGCCCCTGTGCCGGCCAAGATGGCCGTGAAGAAGCTCGTCAAGACCACGAAGGTGGTGGCCAAGAAGTAGAAAAGAAAAAATCCTTGTACAGAAGTCTAAAGTCGCGCTCCTATTTTTGATTAGATGGATAGTCTAAACCTATCCGATAGTGGATTAAAGACTCTACCAGATCTATCCGCCCTTTCTATAAAAACGATACATGCCGCGTGGAATTCTATCTCCGTCCTCTGGGACGGCGTATTTCCTGCCGACCTAGAGGAACTCAATCTGGAAGGAAACATGATCACAACAGATGGTCTGCTAACTTCCTGGCCGCACACTATAAAAGTCCTCAATCTCTCCCGCAATTATTTTTGGCGCCTGGACCACGTTCAAGATTGGCCGGCGCAATTACGGGTTCTCAATCTCTCTAGAACGGAAATTGTAGATTTGTATTGTTTCACCCTTCCTCCCTCTCTTGAGGAATTGGACATCTCGCATACGGGTCTCACAGAACTCGTCGCCTTTCCTCCGAATCTGAAAACACTAGTAGCCGATTTCACAGGTATTAAGAAATTCCCCAGACGTTGCCCGGACACCCTGGAGCGCTTCTCCTTCTCTTCCACACGGGTCCCTGTAGCGAAGAATTGCCTCCCCACCTACTGGGGAACCTCCCTCAAGAAAATTGATATGACTTTTAATAAACTCCTGCGAATTCCGAATTCACTTCCTGAAACTCTTGAGTATGCGAATTTTGCGAACAACGAAATTCAGGAAATTCCCCCCGTGGAGAAATTTCCTCCGAACGTCCTCCTCCTCCATCTCGGGAACAACAGGATCCGAGAGGTTCCTTCCTGGTTCCACTTGAGACCCAAGATGAAATTCACAATTCAGAATAATTGCCTCACCGAAATTCCAAAATTATCCACCTGTCTGATCGCCGCTCCGCAATTCGTGGGAGAGAATTACTCCGCTGCCGCCAAGCTAATTCAGAGGGTCTGGCGCCGCAAGAAAATTACCCCCCCTGTGCGAACATGGAAACGAATGCGAATTCTAAAATATGATTTGCTTGCTGCTGCTATGTGTCCAGAAAGAGCAGGCAAATTTGAAGATATATCACCCTATTGGAATTATCAGTATACTGGTCCCTGACCAGTACTCACTGGTCCCTAGAGGTCCCTAACCTCTCGCCCCGCAGCCACAGCCCACGAAGTCATAGACACCCTGGCTACCACACAGGCACGCCCCCTGCTTTCTGAGCGTCGCAACACTCAGCAGCTGCGTCGTAAGCTGCTCACGCTGCACACCACCGTTAGATACGGCCGTTCTGCTGCCACTGTACCAGCCATACAGGGTCTTGGCCGCACGCTTTCTGGTCAGGTCCGATGAGTCCTGGTTAGTGAGAGGCATTCTACGGATGGAAAATATTTTTTACGAGGACCCACATGCCGGCGTAATGGTGCCCTGAAACCGCTCAGGTATGCACAGGGGCTTCGTGGACGGCTTCGGCAGATTTGCGTTGAGAATCTCCGTCGGAATCGCCGGACACGCCGGAGGCACATAGGGACGACGATACATTGAAAATCGGGACTCAGGGTCTGTTGGAGCCATGCTGGCATCCAGGACTGCCTGGTTCAAAGCGTTTATACGCGCCGACTCCAGGCCCACAGAAGTGCCGTGTATCACTGTAGCCCTGGGGAAGACAACGGACCAATCCCGCACGTCCGACTTCGCCTGTTCCAACCCAGACTCAGGAGGAATGATGGAGGCCGACTCCACGACGGTCGGCCCACAGCAGAGACTCTTCTGCCTGAGAATCGCCTCCTGAATACTCTGTTGTCTTGCGGCGTCCAATATGCGTTGTATGCGCGCCGATTCCATCCTACAAATCCCCCAGTAGTTTCTTCTCCTTTTTCGTGCGTTCCATCTTCTCTCTCAACAAGGTCGGATATCCCTTCTGATAACCGTGACATATCAGAGGGAATGCCGGAATTTTCGGATTCTTCGCCACGCGGTTCTTTTCGTCAATGACAACCAGCTTCGCAGCCGTAGCCTCAATATTCGGAATATACTGCCTCGCCTTCGCCGTGAAAATGGCGATCGCGTAATACAGCGTAATCAGCGTGTCCAGACTGGCGATACAGATGCTCCGTCCATCTTCAACAGGGAACGTGAGGTAGGAATGGCAGGCCGTCTCTTCAATCAGAAGAACGGCGGGAACGTCCTTGTATCTGACCTCCACGTAGGCCGACACGATCTCATTTTTTGCCGGATGTAGAAAGAGCCGACACGTCGGGGACCCTCCCAGCAGACCCTGTAGGATTTTTGCGTCCTCTTTGAGGGACGGTGTCAGCCAGCCAATAATGCCACTATGGCCCTCAACATCAAACTCGGGGGCCTTCTCGCACTTAATCGCCTTCTCGTAGAACTTGTCCAGGTCGCCCACAATCACGGTGCGCTGCTGCTCAATACAGAAGGAAAACACGAGGGAGCGAAGTTCTACAGGAAGTTTGGTGGTGCGGACCTTGCTGCCCCCCTTTCTTGTGAAGCCGAGTCGGCGGCGAGGAGGAAACTCCTGGTTTATGAGCTGGAGGCGTTCGTAGACCTTCTCCCAACGTTCCACCTGTCCTTTTGGGCGGCTCAATTCCAGATACATCATCATGCGGAGAATTTCCGGGTCCGTATAGTGTATGCGCTCCTGAACGACGGCGCGCTTCTTGAAGACGTCATAAATGTCGGGTGACAGGTACGTAATATCGGCGATGGCGGTGAAATTCACAAGCACCTTCTTGGTTCCCTCGTGAATTCCCATCTTGGAGAACACGCCAGGAAGCCCCGCCTTCTTCAGGTCCCGCATGAGTTCCTCCACATCCTCATCAACATCCGGCGTGAAAAAATCGTAATCGGGCAGATCCATTTCGGTATTGTAGAACCGTTTTTCGGGGGGCAGGATCGCATTCATCGCTGTTCCACCGTAACAGACGCGCTTCTTCCGTTTCAGAAAGTTGCTGACGATTTCCAGGGCCTCCAGCAAATCACTGTTGTGCGCCATTTCGTATTTCATCTTCGTCTCGGCCTCATCAATGGCCGAGGCCAGACGAGTCTTCACTCTTTTTTCCACAATGGTCCCTATTTTTTTGATTTTCAATAGATCCTCCTCCATGGCTCCCTCCTAAAGAGTCCTGCGAAATTCGTGACTAGGCTGGACTTATGGCCGCAGGGCTGAATGACGGTCCACCGTAGGGACTAGTAGCAATCTGCGCCGACTGGAGGGCCACTGGCTTGATATTATAGAAGGGTTCTCCATCCCAGGCACTCAGACTTCCCGCGATATCCTGATAGGTCTGACCGAGCAGATTGATAGGAATCACATTGACTCCTGTTGTTGTCAGAATATTGCTAATATCCGCCTGTGAGGGATCGGACATCTGGTCAGGCATGGCAATTACGAAACGCGTCTTACCCTTCTGGGCCAAAGTTGTCCGCTGTTTCGCGCTCATCTTCGCCAGACGCTTGTAGGGCATCACCACAGCGTATGGGGTCTTTTCGGAGGCAACAGTGGTTGCTCCCAGCGAATCGTTCTCGTTCTCCAGATATACACGCATATTCACCATTGAATCCAGATCCTGATTCGGAGAAACAGATGGAAGACCCAGCTGGGCCGCGTTTCTGAAAATCGTCGTGTCCACGTTACAGAGGACGATGATCTGCTTTTCAAATGATTGGAGAGGTGTGTAAAGGAGGATCTTCTCATTCTGTTGCCGGCCGAACAGGGTGTTACCGGATCCCTGGGCAATCATGGGCTGAATGGGGGCCAGCGCCATGGCGACGGCAGATAGGAATTTTACGTACTTATCGGGGGCAGTGATATAGTCGGGCGTACGAACGAAGTGGAGATACAGAACGAGGCACTGTGTAGAAGTGGAAAACTGCGCGTTGAAGGAGTAATTCACGATATTTTTGGCAATATCGGAGATGGAGGCCCCGTTTGTACTCATCATTATACCATTACTATTGCGATAAACGAGTGTGGGTACGCCAACGTCATCAAACTTGGAAGAATCCAGCTGGCTCTCAAGATAGTCAATCTGTAGAGTGAGAAACCGTACACCCGCTCTCATTGGGTTGATGATTCCATTTACAGGGTCAAACTTCCCCCCTGAAACTTCGGGACCGACGTATCCCACCTGTTTGATTGCCGCGGGCTGTACGTTTATGAGAGTGTATTGATCGCCAGTTGGAGGAGCAGTCGCTACTGGAGCAACGGGCGCCTCAGTAGAAGGGATGTCTACAAAAGATTCTGTAGGCTTGATAACTTTTATATAATAAACAAAGGCGAGGACTAACAGGACTGGAATAACAATATAAAGATACTTTCTAAATATTCCAAGAACAAAAGTTAGGATTGATATTACAATTGCTGGAACAACATAGGGAATTGCCCCGATTTCGGTTGAACTTGGCTGGATCTTTAGCCATCTAAGGACGGATTGAATTTCAAGAATGAAACTGGCAGGAGCAAATCCGTTTAGTCCTTCACAGATGGCAGTGTATTCTGATGCCAATTTGGCTGCAGCAGAAGTGGATGCTATAGCCGAATTTCTAGTTGCTAATTCCACAAGACCGATTGGTGTAGTTGCGGTTGATTCTGGAGGGAGACATCTTGTAGTTATATCCATATCTATTATATCAAAAGTAAACAATTCCTGTGAATATTCCGGGCCACACGGGGGTCTAAACGTGTGTGGATATCTGTATCGTAGGGTGCCTGGCGCCGGCACCACGGCCGGATAAAAATTGACGGGGTCCGCGGGCCTATCCTCAAATGCCTCTTTAGCGCAGTGGATAGCGCGTCGGACTTCTAATCCGAAGGTCGCGGGTTCAAATCCCGCAAGAGGTAAATCGGCGATGTCGTCTAACGGTTAGGATAGAGGGCTTTCATCCCTTTGGCCCGGGTTCAACTCCCGGCATCGTCAACAAGGTCGTGCCTAACGGTGCGATCAATATGGAACAATGTGTGAAGCCTCCCCGTGGCTGTTCTGGATAAGGGCTGTAATAGGCTCCAAACTAATTCACACCGCGCGCCTATAGTTTAGTGGTAGAATCAGAGGTTTCCAACCTCTTAGCTCGGGTTCGATTCCCGATGGGCGCAAAAAGGTTTGACAGTTCCTTCAAAAAACTGTCCTTGCTCCTGTAGCTCAGTTGGTTAGAGCGTCGTGCTTATAGAAATTGGTCTATACAAATGCCACGCGAAAGTCGTGGGTTCAACCCCCACCAGGAGCAAAAGGTTTTCGGTCGTTTCCTACAAAAACGACGCTTCTAATCTGCAACCGAATTAGCTCAGTGGTAGAGCGTAGGGCTTTTAACCCTTTGGCCGTGGGTTCGACCCCCACATTCGGTACACCCTGCTCCTTTAGCTCAGTGGTAGAGCAACTCCTTTGTAAGGTGTAGGCCCTGGGTTCAATCCCCAGAGGGAGCTTATTTTTCATAGTTGTACTGTAAAAAATAAGCTAGGACTTTAGAATGAAGGCGATTTATGCGGCGCTACAGATGGCTTCGGCGGCCTCTATTGTTGAGGCGTTTGCCCTATATTCACTAAGGGCGAATAATGTTCTTGCAGCCTCTCTCATCTACGGAGCAGGCGTCGTGCCACTCTTATCAATGGGACTCAAGTACGAAGGAATCGGTATGGTAAATTTCCTCTGGAATATTCTGAGCACATTATTTGGATTCGGAATAGGAATCTATATTTTCAATGAGCGCATTCACTATCTACAGATCATCGGGGCACTCCTGTCGCTCCTCGGAATCGGGTTAATCGTGATGGCTCCAAAAGAGGAGAACTAATAGATGGCCTCAACATCGGGTCAGCAGGTCCTCCTTCCGGAATCAACAAGGAAACTCCGACGACAGCGCCAGATCACTGTAGAAGTGAACAGCATTGACCGCAGTCGTACGGTGTCCTATTCTACGAATGACTTCCGCTGGGAATTCCGTCGCCCCCTGAAGGACATAGTCTCTGTTGAATTGGTGAGTGGATGTATTCCCGCCGACCTCTACAATGTAACGGAGCACTGGAATAAATTCGTATTCGGTGAATTCGGGCACAATGTGGAGACCCTGGCGCTCACACCGGGTCAGTACACACCCACCAACCTCGCCGCCGAAGTACAGGGACTGCTCAACGGAATCGTGGGAAGAGTCAACACGTACTCTGTTACATATAGCGACATCACGAAGAAAATCACGGTCCGTGCCACGAACGTGCCTCCGAACGATTTCATGTTCTATTTCCAGACGGGCCAGCCTCACACGGACCAGGTGAATTTCAACACGGGGGCGATAGAGAGTATCAATTGCCCGGCGAAACTGATGGGGTTTGATTCACAGAATACCCTGAGTGTGGCAGGTGTCATTGTCCCGCCTTTTCGGGTGGATGTTGACTATGGCATCAAGCGCCTGTATCTCCACATAAATGCCGATAACTCCAAGGAACTGTCGCGCATTGAGGTCGGTTCGGGGCGGCGGGATTGCTTCCATATTCTGTTCCTGTCGGATCGGAACAATGGATTCTATAATTTGAATCGTGACACGTACATGCCGATCTACTATTCGGCTCCGGCTCCGATCACGCGCATGTCATACATGACGATCAGTCTTCGCGACGAATTCTTTCGCCTTGTAGATCTCGGAAATCACGAGTATTCCTTGGTGTTTGAAATTACGGTGCTAGATTAATGAACCGGAACACGGGGGAGATTGGATTTCTGTTTGAGGAACTTGTCGGAAAAACTCTGACCGTTCTTATGGAGGGACTAAGGGCCCGAGGCTGGTCGGCCACTCTTCTGACCGAACAGGAGATTCGTGGTCGGTTTGATGAGCAATCTTTGAACGGGGTGGATCACATGTTAGAAGTCGTTAGAGAGGGGCAGAAGACGATCTTCCTGTTACAGGAGAAGTGGAAGATACTCACGAACCAGCGGGAGGTCTCGCAATTCCTGGATTGCTGTGCTCGGATTTTGTCGCGGATTCGTGTGGGCGATAGAGGGACGGTTCATCGCCTGTGGGTGACTCGGTCACAGCCGTCGGAGAATGGCGAGAAGTCGCTACATGAGGGCGGGGCACACATTGTCCAGTGTATGACGAGCCAGGCGCTACTTGCCCAGATTACGGGGCAGTATATCGCGGAACTCCTGGGGGAGAGGGAGTGCGTTGGGCGAATGATTGCTACGATGCCCTCGCTGCTGCCAGGGCCTCCTTTGGAGCCGGTGGTTCTGGATAACTCCAAGAAGAGCATCTTGCCGGTGGCCACGTATAAGACGCAGGTGACCGTTAGCAAGGCCGATTTCTATATCGGCTAAAAGCCTTGGCGGCTAAAAGCATTGGCGGCTAAAAGCCTTGGCCCTAGCCTTTACGCCCCGTCCCCATAATATACGCCTCCATCGCCTTTTCAAACGCCTCCTCCTTCGTCATGGGCACATTCGGCACCTTTGCCACAGCCTTCACCTTCGGAGCATTCTTCGTCTTCAGCGCTTTCTCCAGCTCCGCCGCCCGCTTCGGAGGATCGTAGGACAGAACCTCCTTGAAAAATCGGGGAATCGTCTTGGCAAGATTGGACATGTACAGCGGATCCCGAATGAGGGCCGTAGCCGCCGGCACCTTCCACTTCGGAACCTCTGTGAGAATCTGCGTGAGGATCGTGAGAATCTGCTTTCGCGCCCCAGCCCCGAGACCCTTGGGAGGATTCGTCCAGAGATCCAGGAGGCTCTGGAATTCCTCGTTCATTCGGAGCAATTGCTTCGCGGCGAATTCCTTGTATAATTCGCTATAGACATGTAGGATAAAGAAGGATACGTGCTTCCTCTGTTTGACAGACATCGTAGGCGGTCCGCGTTCCAACGTGCTCAGCGTTACACCCTTCTGCGCCTTACCGAGGAGCGCCTCGTGATCCAGCAGCCATTTCACCCAGAACAGCGCCTTTTCTGTTGAACCATCCGTGATGGCTTTACAGAGATTGGCACCGGCCACGCGCAGAATGGCCGAATCGGCCCCTGCCCTCCAGGTATTGCGCAGAAGCGCCGTCTCGGTCACGGGGTCCGTGGCAATGGCGCGGAGCCACGACTCGGTGTGCGTTTCCTGTCCGACCTTGGGCCAAGGAAGGAGCGTCCGCATGGGGGCCTCGCGCAGGACGAGAACGATCTCGCCGACTCGTATCTGGAAGGTTTCATCCGAATAGGCCATCTGGTCGGGGAGGGTCTTCAGGATGCCTTCAATCTCTTTCACGCGCTGGGTCATATAGACAAAGATGCGGGGCGATGCGATGCCCACGTGGACGAGCGCATAATTCCACAGGGTTCTCAGGAGCGCCTCTAGTCCCCCGCTACAGACGATGTCGGCTGCGAAGTGGAGGGCCTTCGCCGTGGCAGGCGAACCGGCATCACCGAGAGTTTTTTCCAGAGTTTGTAGTACCTCATTCGGTGGATATCCACACCGAGTGCGACACGGTTGTTCGGTTTCATTGGGGGCGAATGATGTCCAAATATCAACATTCATTTTGCCCTTAACGTCTTAAAGTAGAACGATAATTCTTTTTCCCCTTTTTAGCCGAGGAGCGTCTCTTGGTCCGCCGGCGCCGACCGCCGGCCTGCTTCAAAGAACATCCACAGTCACCTCCAGACTGTTTGCGCATTACTACTAGGTGGGCCGTTTTAATTTCTTCGTCCTCTGTTTATAGCCCTTGCGGACACTGATTGACGATTTACGAACGAATGATTTGGCCGGTCTCGGTTTCGGATTCATGGCGACGAGCATGGTTTTTCCGCCGCCAGCCTGTACCGGTATTTTGTTTATTCCCATCCTACCCCCTGTTATGCTCCAGTTCGCCGCAGTTGTATTAGAAATCTCTAATGTAAAGTAGTCGCTGTTATTCATTTTGAATGAGGCGCTACCTGATATCATATATTGATTGTTGCCGAGGGTAGTTGTGTCAGTAATGGGAGTTGCTGAAGGAGTCCAGTAACCGCCTGTTGAAGGAAATGTGAGATACGGGGCGGTAGATGTTGTGGACCCTGAACGATACACTAGGCATTGTACCTGAACTCCAGGGGAAGTTGAATATGATACAATAATATTAAAATTTAACTCAATGAGCGCAGGACTGGAGCCGTCTGAGGCGATGTAAGTGAATGAGGCTGTGTTGTATGTTACACCACTTACAGGTGCACCAAAAACTGGTAAGACTTCTGCTTTACTCGCCGAAGTGTTTGCCGAATCTAGAGATAAATTGGAAATGATCGTTGATGAACTAGTACCCGTAAAACTTACAGTATTAAATAAGTACGTCTGTATGTTCGTATTAGGAAGAGGTGATAATCCGAGCATACCCGCTGGACCTAAGCCACGTGGGCCAGTAGGACCTGTAGCATCGATAATACTAAGTGCTGGGCCGGTACCGCCGATTGAACCGAATGTCTGATTGCCATAAGGAAGTGCCAATACACTAGATATCTCCTTTACAGTTGTCAATACGGAAGGCGTGCTTGACCAGTTGATCCCGTCTACGGAATATGCCATAACAGTACCGCCAGAACCAGTACCGCTGGCAATAAACGTCTGTCCATTCCAGATTACAGAGGTGCCGGTTGTAAACGGAGAAGTGCGTCCCGTCCAAGTCATTCCATTAGGAGAAGTGGCAATACTGTTCGTGCCAGATCCAACGGCAACCCATATTGACCCACTCCACGCTATTTCATTACAGGCAGTGGTTAGTGGGTTTGGTATGGGAGCTGCGAAAGCGGGAGTGTTTACATAATAATAACCTTGTGCAGTAGGAGTAGAGGTGAAAGTAAAGTTTGTATTTCCTACAACCGATGAAACACTCTTTGTTAGTATTTCTAAATATGCTTTTGAATCAACAATGTACATTACACCTTCTGGAGTTACAGTATATACTATTATTTCCCACATAGCAGTTTGTGATACACTTGTAGATATACCTGTGCTAACCAGCGTTGATGTAGTATTTGTTATTGAGTAAATGCTTAAATTAAAATATGAACTCATATAATAAAAATTTCCACTATTATCAACATACATTACTTGAACTATATTTGATGGCGTTAGATTTGTAAGAAAAACTTCATTTCCTATTGTATTGTTCATTATTGAATAAGTATATATAGCATTATTATCGTTTGCAGCTAAAGTAGTCGTACTAGACCCTACAAGTACTGTACCACTACGATTAACAGTTATACTAAATGTATTAACATTTGATAGGGATGACAGGATTGTACCATTGGAATTATACATAGTTATTGTCCTTGTCGCAGTAGCAATAGTACCAGTTGAAAGTGTAAGTACGTAAACATTTCCAGAATTATCAATTGTTACATCATAAGGAAACATTGGTGCTACTGATAGCCATTCTGTTCCAGTTGGCAAGTTACCATAAAAATTTGTAATTACAAGTGAATCAAGAGAATATTTCAAAATTTTTTTATTGAAACTATCAACTATCCATAAATTATTTGCCGAATCAATTCTCACTCTATTCCAACCACTAACGGGCCCTATGGAAATTGTTATAGTAGTATTAATCTGACTCCACATTTTTGAAGAAATATTATATTGTAGAATATCTAAATTTGGATTTGTGTGGTTAGTTACATATATATTACCCGATTTATCAATAACACATTGTTCTCTGAATTTGGCCATAGGAAAGAGGTTGTAAGAGAACAAATTCTGTATTGATGGTGAACCAGTACAGCCAATTAAATTCATATATCCGTTTGACATAATACAATTTACGGAAGTAACAGTTTGTATTGGTGGGATTGTATCACTGGAATAAATAGATAAGAATGATCCTCTATAAATATAAAAATAGTTTTTATTCGCAAAGAGAAATCCGGTTAGATATATTTCAGGTCGAAATTTAAATATTCCTATAGCTGTAAAGAAAGTTGCAATCAATGTAGTAGCAAGGGTGGAAAAAGCTACCACACTTGTCCAAGTACCACTCGCATTCGTATTTACATTCGTCAATGCTGTTGCGGCTGTACTGCTAGTCTGTCCATATATGATCCACGTAGGCGAATTCCAAGCAATAAGCGGCAGCGCCATAAAAGTTACACCGGTATTTAAGACACTCCATGACAACCCATTTCTACTTAATATAACCGCATACGCTCCAGAAGAAGTCAGCCCAGTAGCCAAATAAGTCGTTCCATTATACACAATTGATCTGCAATCCGTCAAAGGATTATTTTGCAGTATAATCCAATTATTGTTATCAAAACTATAAGCGATTGAACTGCTCGTTCCTACTCCTACTGCCAACGTAAAAAGTGGTGCTGGTGACTGAAAACCATAAGGACCAAGGGTACCTCTTGGACCTGTTTGACCAGTTTGACCTATCGGACCAGTTGGGCCAGTTAGATTTATCGGGCCACGAGGCCCAGCAATTCCGAAAGGACCAACTGGCCCAATACTAGCGCTGGGACCACTACTCGCGATAGATCCAGTGAACCCCGTGAACCCGCTTGATCCCTGCGGTCCAGTCCGCCCAGTGGCCCCTGTAAACCCCGTAAATCCAGTCCGCCCAGTGGCCCCAGTAGCCCCAGTAGTACCAGTGGCTCCAGTGGCCCCAGTAGCCCCAGTAGCCCCAGTAGCCCCAGTAGCCCCAGTAGCCCCAGTAGCACCAGTGAACCCAGTGCCCCCAGTGGCCCCAGTAGCCCCAGTAGCCCCAGTAGCCCCTGTGAAACCAGTGAAACCAGTGAACCCAGTGGCCCCAGTGAAACCAGTGAATCCAGTGGCTCCAGTGAACCCTGTGAGCCCCGTAAACCCAGTAGCCCCCGTAAACCCAGTAAACCCCGTAAATCCGGTGAACCCTGTAAATCCGGTGAACCCTGTAAACCCCTTAAACCCCGTGTCACCAGTGGCCCCAGTGGCCCCAGTAGCCCCAGTGAAACCGGTGAAACCCGTGAATCCCGTAAACCCAGTAAACCCAGTCGCTCCAGTGAATCCAGTGAATCCAGTAGCCCCTGTGAACCCAGTAGCCCCAGTAGCCCCAGTAAACCCAGTGGCCCCAGTAGCACCAGTAGCACCAGTGGCCCCAGTAGCCCCAGTAGCCCCAGTAAAACCGGTGAAACCCGTGAATCCCGTAAACCCAGTAGCCCCAGTAAACCCAGTAAACCCAGTCGCCCCAGTAGGCCCAGTGAACCCAGTGAATCCTGTGGCACCAGTAAATCCTGTATGACCAGTAAATCCCGTAAAACCAGTAAATCCCGTAAACCCAGTAGTCCCTGTGGCCCCCGTGAATCCCGTGAAACCTGTGGCACCTGTAAATCCCGTGAAGCCCGTGAAGCCCGTGAAACCCGTGAAACCCGTGAAACCGGTGAAACCAGTGGCGCCAGTGAAGCCCGTAGCCCCAGTAAATCCGGTGAACCCCGTAAAGCCTGTGGCCCCAGTGAATCCAGTAAATCCGGTAGCGCCTGTAGCACCCGTATCTCCTGTAAATCCCGTAAAACCAGTCGCCCCAGTGAATCCCGTGAAACCCGTAAAACCCGTATCACCAGTAAATCCAGTAAATCCGGTAGCGCCCGTCGCCCCAGTGAAACCCGTGAAACCTGTAAATCCCGTATTACCAGTATCTCCTGTAAATCCTGTGAATCCAGTGAACCCTGTGGCCCCAGTCGCCCCTGTGAACCCTGTAGCCCCAGTATCGCCAGTGAATCCTGTAGCCCCAGTAGCCCCAGTGAATCCCGTGAATCCCGTAGCCCCTGTATCACCCGTATCTCCTGTAAATCCCGTAAAACCAGTGTCCCCAGTAAATCCAGTGAATCCAGTCGCCCCAGTAGCCCCAGTAGCCCCAGTAGCCCCAGTAGCCCCAGTAGCCCCAGTAGCCCCAGTAGCCCCAGTCGCCCCTGTGAATCCCGTAAATCCCGTGAATCCCGTGAATCCCGTGAAACCTGTGGCACCCGTAGCCCCCGTAAACCCAGTAAATCCTATATCACCAGTCGCCCCAGTAAATCCCGTAGCGCCCGTGACTCCAGTGTATCCAGTCGTACCACCAGAACCAGTATCACCAGTAAACCCAGTATCACCTATGTTACCAGTAAATCCCGTATAACCCTCAAGACCCATGTTACCTGTGAAACCCGTGAACCCTGTGGCACCAGTAAATCCAGTGAATCCTGTGGCCCCCGTAAGACCCATCGCACCTGTGAAACCCGTATAACCAGTGGCCCCTGTGCTCCCAGTAGCTCCAGTAGCCCCAGAATAACCAGTATATCCCGTTACACCTGTAGAACCAAATTCTCCATATAATCCAGCGCTACCAGTCGCCCCAGTAGTTCCAGTAAATCCCGTGTAACCTGTAAAGCCAGTAGCCCCTTTAAATCCCGTAAACCCAGTCGCCCCAGTATTCCCAGTAGCACCAGTAAAGCCCGTAGCCCCTGTACTACCAGTGTAACCAGTATAGCCCGTGTAACCAGTGACCCCCGTGCCTCCAGTGGCCCCCGTAACTCCCCTAGTACCAGTATAGCCGGTGTAACCAGTATAACCAGTTGCTCCCGTTCTCCCAGTCGCCCCAGTATATCCTGTATTACCAGTATAGCCGGTCATACCTGAACCAGTAACAGTAGAAATCTCTTCAGCCGTCACAGGTGGCCTATAAAAATATTTATTAATATTGTTAATTGCTCCCTGTAAAAAATTCGGAACTTCACCTCCCACCTGCCGATTAATTTCAACTGAACCCTCTCGTCGTTTAGCAACCAACTTTTTCACGGAACCCTTTCTGATGGATCGGATAAAATTCTCCAAGGCAGTCTCATCCAAGTCAAGCTTGGAAGAAAGGCTCTTCACGGTCTTTACAGATCTACCCTTGACTCCCTTTAATGAATCCATAATCAATACAATCACGGGATCATCTGGAGACAATTTCAGTGCGCGAACAACAAATGATTCAGGAGAATTGATATACTCCGTCTGGGCACTCAACGAGGTGGGAAATAAGTAGGTCGCACGATCTTCCATATTGGCAGGAAGGAGGAGCCACAGAAGAATTCCCGCAGAATCACTCTCGCTCAGACCCTGTTCAAATCCAAGTTGTCTCTGGTAAAAACAGACTCCAGTTTCATTTTTGAGAATTTCACCCTCCAATTCGCTCGCTGTAAAATATAAACCCTGTAAAGTCAAGTACGAATCTTTGCCGGAATCTAGATCCATAACGATCTTCATTATTCTTTCCAGTCCGCGAAGAATCGCGCATATTTTAATGTATGCTGACGAACGACTCGGATGTTCTCTTATCTTTTTAAAATTCCGTTTTGTTGTTATGACAACCCTTTTTACTATATCAATAATTTCTTCCTCATTTGGTGGAGGCATCTGAAATCTAATGAGAAATTACAGATCTCTGGATAACCGAACCTATCTGTAAGTCCGTCTCCTTTTCTTAGAAATGTTTTTACCATTCTTGAGACGTACCGACGTTTTACGTATTTTTGGTAAAGGATAAATAGGAACGCCGAATGTGTTTCCTCCAACTAATACCTGTAATTTTTCAATTGTAATATTACATGATGCTATATTCCAGGCACCCGCCACGGTAGTTCGCCACTGTATATAAAATGAATCTCCTGAATTTAATATAAACGAAGCCGATCCATATATAAATGTTTGACCCGCACTAATACTCCAAACCCCTCGTGAATCGGTTGAAGGATAAGTTGCGCGCGCTACACCCGAACTATTAAACACCACGCATCTTATTCCAACATTCGGCGCAGCCCCAGTGCTAGGTATTAAATTAATAATCAGATTTACCAATGCCTTACTGATTCCATCGAAAGCAGTGTAAGTAAACGCCGCATTTCCCCCCACCTGTCGAATTTCAGCCAGAGATTGAGATGAATTTACAGTATCCTTTGCTACAGCTAAATTACTGCTAGCATTCCCTGGAAAAGACGTTATTACACTATAAGTTGTTATAGGAGGTTCGGGTGTCCTATAAATCTGAAAATTAGTATTAAAAACACCCGTGGGACCTGTTGGACCTGTTACAGTACCAGTTGGACCCATCGGACCCGTCGGACCCGTCGGACCTGTCGGACCTGTCGGCCCTATAGTATTCGCAGTATAGGGAAGAACAACGGTAGTACACAAAGTATTCGCTGGAGAAATGAAGGGAGTTGTACTGGACCAGTTTGCTCCGTCCAAAGAATACGCAATAAGCTGAGCACCCGTTGCATTAGTACCGA